>ERZ1029878.164-NODE-164-length-13457-cov-131.968661_pt1 | contig 13457 bp, 9 predicted proteins | sample MGYA00519234_ERZ1029878 | MGnify/ENA primary metagenome ERZ1029878 (study PRJEB33666, sample SAMEA4610928) | skin metagenome | biome: Human-associated habitat; feature: Malodor aspect; material: skin | place: Philippines | collected 2015-08 ... | reverse complement strand
TTGAAGAAGTTATGAAAAATAAATAGATATACATGTGGCTAGTGTTTTTTAGAACGACTAGCCTTTTTTACATAAAAAAGCACTTCTCAAAGTTGAGAAGTGCTTTAATCGTTCTAATGGAACACAAATTGCTGACGCAATTTGCATACTGAACTTGTAAGCAAACAAGTTTGTAACCATTCCAATATTAACGTTTTGAGAATTCAATGCTCAGAAATGAAGGATACTCAATATCTATTAATCCTTTTATATCAATAATTGCAAAATATAAAAATGCTTATTTGATGATAAAAATTCATTGATTTGGATAAAGTTAACACCAATTAACACCATAAAATAGACTAGTCATTCTTGTATAATTTTCCAATGTACATCATCTGAATTATCAATAATAATCCTTCTATCTTGTTTAGTAAAAAATTCATGCTCAGTGAAATATTGTCCTAATCGATCGACGTACCCACAGTTGCTACAAGTAAATAAATAATTCTTTTTTAATTCCCGCACAAATTCGGGACTAAATTCAAGTTGCTCGTCACAATGGTCACAAGTAAACTCTGTAAAATCATCATCAAATAGTATATCAAAAATAGATTCTACTTCCTTTTTTGTATCTTCTTGATTACTCAAAGCTAGTAGTGCTTTTGTATTTCTGATGTATCGATTAAATTCAGAGATATTGGTATCAATATCATAAATTTTTTCAAATATTGATAAACTAATTTCTACTAAAAACAAAATGATATAAATTATTTTATCATAATACAAATCCCAAAATTCATTCCAAATTTTATCGGTTGCAAAAACAAAGTTTAAGTTTTGGTTGTCTGTTGGATAGTTTGAATTATTAGTCACCAAATGAATAGATTTATCAAATACACTTGTTAAACTATTTGATGCTTTTTTATTATAAATTACATCATACAACATACTAGGATCAAAAATAAATTGACCCATATCCATGAAGGAATCGCCCTTAGACTCAATAATTTTCTTTACTTGAGAAAATAGATCTACCATATATTCTTTGTTTCCTTTAAAGTTACTGACGTCGTATTTTTTTGGATTCTCATATTTCATTTTTTTTTAAAAAAACTTGAGAATCTGTTAAAATCCAGCATAAATAAAACAAATTATCCTGTAGTGGCTTTCTAGCCAATGTAAATGCAACTGTCACTTTCCCTCTCTCTATACAACTCAATGATTCATATAAATAATAATTTAGATCACGCAAAAGAGAGAAATATATATGAGGTATTAGCAACTTCTCGCTAATCTCAACATCTTTACGACAATTTAATTCATCAAAAATATTAAAATCTTCTGAAATTTCATCAATTAAATTATTAGTAAACTCAAAAGATAAATTTGATAAACCATATTTATCTGCTTTCATAAGAATATCAACTAAAATATCATATGAATAAAGCATTAGTTTATGCCTGTCCTTAAATCTTTCTGGTAATAATTCTGACAAGTATGATTCCACCAACTAATAGTACCTACTATTTCCTAGTATCAAAAAATTTTATTCCCATAACTTTCAATTAAAACCTCAAATTAAAAATTGTAAACATTTTTTTAATTTCAAACCTAAGCAAGTTATATATCTATCTTTTAGTCTACATAAGAAAATACCCATTGATATCATAAAAGCAGACATCGTATTTAATGTATAATTAAAAAGATAATTTAGGGCTTCTTGGAATCCCTAACTGTTGAGATGTAATTTCAGCTGATATTCCATTAATAAATTGAAAAGGAGCTAAGGAGATAAATTCGGAGAGTAACCAACTTTGATCACTTGCAAGGTAATTACTCAAAATTCCTGGATTATATCGTGATAACTCACTAAGTCTATGCATGACAATTAACATAATAACTAAAGGATTTAAGTCAACTGCATTATCATCTTCAAAATTTTTAAAGTACCATCTTGAGTTACTTCCAGCTGAAATCTCTTGATAGTATCTCCTAAGCTTAGTATGAAAAACTTTCATATCCTCGCTATTTATTGCACGTTTGTCTTTTAAAGTTGGACCATTTTTCCATGTAAGAATAAATTCACCATCTTTATTCCAAATATCCACTTTTGAGCACTTGAATCTACTTAAAATTTTAGGGTCAGAATATTTAGGATCTATTTTTGACACTAAAGTCAAATGTTTATTAGGTTTTCTTTCAAAACGAACATCTGTTAGAGGTAAAAATAGTTCATCTGCCTTTTTTATATTATGTGATGTGACGTATGCTCTATGCAAAAAAACAAGATTAAAAAGTAAATTATCAATATCGTATTTGTTCCCATTTATACCGGTTAACTTATCACCCAAATACTTTGAAAATTCTGGACAAATTCCCTTTCCTAGTATTTTAGCTTGTTCATTAGACAACAAACATTTGTCGCTGGCAATTGAATTACCGGAAATTCCATGATATTCATGGGTTATACTTTCATTTTTGTAAATTAGCAGTGCTTTCACTGCATTCAAAAAACTATAATAAAGTGGTAGTGGAGCTGATACAGTACTTAGATTCATACTCGAATGATAAAACTCTTCAGCTTGATTCCAATAAAATAGTATTTGTTCATTATTTTTTCTCTTTCCTCTAGGTAAAGAATTTATAAAGTGTCTAACATAATCCCATCTATTTTCTACTAAAACAGTTCTTCCTCTCATATCTGGCGTTTTAATAGTTGTTTTTAAACTAACCGGATGATTAGAATAAGTTAAAATTTCTCCCAATTAAATCCCTCTTTTCTTTTTTACTTCGTATATTTTAAACAATAATTATATATTTTCAGATTTTCCATCACAGTTTGTTCATTTTAACACATAAAATTATATAATATTTGCTGGTACTCCATTTAAAATTATTTCATCAACAAAAAATTTCAACTTTTCCACTTCTTTTCCTATTAATTAATTTTATCACAAAACATGTAGTTGGTAATATACATGGTACCATAAAGCAAAAAAAGACAACTTCCAATTGGAAAGTGCCTTTGTAAGTCATAATCAAGGTAACTGCGATCAGCAAAACTTCGCCCAGTACGATTCTCGTAACAAACAAAAAAAGACATCCAAATGGATGTCTTTTTTGCCAATACGCAATTGTATGGTACTCGATTTTTGAAAAAATCTCCGTCCCATATTGTATTCGTAAGCGAATGAATTCGCAACGAGTCCAATAATTAACATTTTGAGAATTCTAAAGTCGAAAACAAAGAATGTCCATACATTTTATATAAGCGCTGATATGTTGGTTCATTTCGTAAATATGATAACACTAACTTTTCAAACAACGTGCCTTTTTCTCGCTGAATATCCCTAGCAGTTTGATTTATCTGCTGAATTAAATCATCAAAAGTGTGACTTTCTTTCTCGCTCATGGTATACCTCCCTAACTATCTTCACTAATTTTATATCAAAAATTCTTTAAAGGATACTTCATTTTAATTGCTTCCCAGATTATCTAAAGAATCCAATAACAAACTATCTTCACTAGAAAATTGACTAACATAATTTCGAAGCGATTTTCCAAATCGCTTTCTGAAGAAAGATGCCTCTAAAATAAATTTTTCATCTTCAGATATTGCTGATTCAAGTTTTTCAAGATTGTATTTCTCGTAAGAATAAATAGAGCGTGAAATCATCTGCTCTACATTTGAATCTGACTTCACCGATAATTCTTGATTGATGAATTTATCATGCAATTTACTTTTCCCCATCTCAATATCTAAATTGAAGGTAAATTCCTTTGCAAACCCTTTCAGTATTTCTTTAAATTCATCCAAAATCCCCTCATCTATTAGTCGACCAACAACTTTTTTTATAATCTCATCATATATTCCACTCCACTTATGAAAGAAAACATACAGATTGTAATAGCGTCCTTCTTCAACTTTGCGAGAATTGTCTATCTAAATACTAAGAATATTCAATACTTACAAATCCCTTAGTATCAACAATTATTCAATAACAAATTACTTATTAGATGATAAAAATCCAATTTAACGGATAACCTTTACACCAATTAACTACATAAAATAGACTAGTCAATTACTTCAAATTCAGGTAATTCTTCAATTAATTCTAAGGTCTTCATACTTACTGTAATTATTGACAATAGTAAATTCAAGATATACTTAGGATCATCACTAAATTCATTTGGATCATCTATAATTCCAGATTTTTTATCAGTCTTAACACGATACTGATCAATAATCCATTCAATTGCTGAACGTCCATTAACAATATAACCATATGCTTCAATAGGGATATTTTTGATCGTGATACAATCATTGTAAATAATCGTTTCCAAATCACCTTTCTTTGGATGTTTCATTTTCTTCACCCGATAATCAGGTTCATTTTCATGAATTTGAACTTCAACATTTTCCCATTTCTTCTGATTCTCATAGTTTAGATGTAATTGAATAAGTTTACGTCCAATATCAACGTATTGCTCTTTATTTTTCAGCAACGGTATGCGAGCCATTGCTTTATTTAAGTCTGATGAATACAACATTTTATATTCATTACTATGTAATACTCCATAAACATAATAAAATGTATCCTCTTCATTTAAATTATAATACTGAGTTGAGAAAGTAGAGATATTACTTAAATCACCTATACTATTAGTCTCTTTTTCATATAATGCACGCCCCGTATCAAGATAATGATAATTAGGTATATTAGCAGTGGTTAAGGCACTAAAATCTTTTGATACTCCAGTTCCAGTGGTGAATATAATCGTACCAAAATCACTAATTTTTTTATATTGTCTAGGTCGGTGTATAATTGCATCTTCAAAGTACATCCACTTTTTAGTGAACGGTCTAAATGAAGTGATAACCATTTGAGAAGTTTTCTTTTCTATTTTTTCACTACGTAAAAGTCGTTTTTTTAGTACGTCAGACCAGTTAACAAAATCGGGCGATGTATTTATTTTTGATAATTTATCATCTACGTATTTCAATCTTTCAATTTCATAATTGAAATTATCAATCATGAGTTCAGCATTCTTTTTAGTATGATTCTTACCAAAACCAATTGTCCACCAATCACGTCCAGATTGTACTCCCAATGTATAATTATTAAAAATTTGTTCACTGGATTTATCGAAGGTAGAAGGAAAACTCAAATAATTCTCATCACGCTGATTAATCCAATCGTTATTTTGATCAGGAATTAATTTTTTCCAGTCAATATTAATGATTGACTGTTTTTCTCGTAAAATATCAAGTTTCTGATTCCGACTAAGGTAATCCCCAATATCATGATAATGTAATTCATGGTTATCACTTCCGTCTTTTACAAGAATAGAAATTGCTATAGGTGTTCTACTACCTGATCCAAATATTTTCCCTCCTTCTTTCTTTGATACTTCCCCTTGAGTTCGTTGATCACCACGCAAATTCAAAATATAAAGATGATTGAATTCTTCATATAATGAATCTCTAAAACCATCAAAGCTCTGATTATCTATAAAAGCTCCATTCGTTACAAATCCAATTACACCGTGGTCTCCAATTCTATCAGAAGCCCATCTGAAAGCTTGAACATATGAATCATATAATGCTTGTTTTAGTTTCGTCTTCGAATTATCAGCATACGTTTCTTTCACTCGTGACTTTAGTTGAGGATATTTTAAATTTTGATTATTATCATTTTCTGAATTTTGCCCAACTGAATACGGAGGATTTCCAATAATAGCTGTAATTGGTATCTCTAGCTGGCGTTTTAATCGTTCATCATTAGTACCAAAATAAGTATCATCAATAGTGCTTTCATTTTCCGTACTTTCAAAAGTATCCGTTAAAACAATACCTTCAAATGGAATATATCCTTGTTCATCACCATTAATTTCATCAAATGTTGATTCGATATTAATTGCAGCTATATAATAACTTAATAGAATAATCTCATTAGCATGTAATTCTTGTGTAAATTTACGTGTGATATCTGATAGTGTAATTTCACCATTATCCATTTGTTCTTGTAAATAAGTCAATGTACGAACAATGAAAGTTCCTGTTCCGGTAAATGGATCTAAGATATGAACTTCTTCACTTGCTAATGATTTTCCAAAGTGTTTTTTCAATACATCATCTACTGATTTAACAATAAAATCTACAACTTCTATTGGTGTAAAGACAATACCAAGTCTTTCTGTAGTTGATTTGAATGCTGTACTAAAGAATTTATCATAAAGAGTAATTATTATTTTTTGCTTATCTTCTGCTTTTTCTACACCCTCAGCCCTCATTTTTACAGACTCATATAAAGGTGCAAGATTCTCTTGTTCCTTCGCAAAACCAGCTTTCTCTAATTCTCGTACGATATTTTCCATCGCTGAAGACACTGGGTTATTATTTACAAAACTATATTCACTGAATAATGCTTCGAAAATAGGTTTTGTGATTAAATGTTGTGATAACATTTCAGCAGCTTGGCTTTCATCTATACTTTCATTGATATTATGTTGTAGAGAAGATACAAACTTTTTAAATTCAATTGAAATTGGATCTTTCTTATCTTCTATCTTAGTTTTTATCCAACTAATCTGCCTTTGAGCAATCTTTGCTACATCAGCAGACCAATTTTCTAAATATTTACGGTTCCCTACTTTTTCTACAATTTTTCCGAATATAGCTTGTTCGTACTTATCCCATTGGAATTCTAATTGAGTTTGTTCAAATTCTTTAGGCTTTGGTGTATCAGTATTTCCAATAATATCTTCCAAATCATTTTCTTTATCAGGTGCGCTTCCAACACCAATAACTTTCAACTGCTTTGGTTTAGAAATGTTTATTTTATCTACCATTGCTTCAAAACGTTCATCAACAGAACGTAATGCATTGATTATTTGCCATACTGTTTCATAGTGTTTATTATTATCTAAAATCGTTTCGGGTTTTTCACCAGCTGGGATAACAATTGGTAATATGATATAACCATAATCTTTATTTTCTGATTTACGCATGATACGACCAACTGCTTGAACAATATACACTTGAGATTTTTTAGGTGCTAAGAAAATAACAGCATCTAATGTTGGTACATCTACCCCTTCTGTTAAGAATCTTACGTTAGAAACAATTCGTGCTTCATCAGATAGTTTATTTGGATCTGCTAACCAATCTAAGACTTCGCCTTTTTGTAGTGCATTCATTTTTCCGTCTGCGTGTCTCATTGATAGCTTTTTCGATTGTTCTTCAATATCTGCACCAATGTATTCATTAACAACTTCTTCAAACTGCTGTGATACCTTTTTAGAGTCTTCAATTGTTTTAGTAAATGCAATAGCTCTTCCTAATGGAGCACCGTCATACGGGCTTTTTTTAATAGGGTTTCTATATCCATTTCTGCGCATCATACCATTCCAAATACCAATGATTCTACCAACATCATCTATATTCAAACCATTTTCAGGATCAGATAATGTTCGTTGCATATCTCTTTGAATAGCTGTTTCATCAACTGCTAATACCATTACTTTATAATCTGTTAATATGCCACGTGATACTGCTTGCCCAAATCCCATACGATAAATGACTTCACCATATTTTGATTCATCATCCATTGAAGAAAGTAAGATACTTTTATCTTTTGCATTCTTCTTAGCACTATCACCATAAATCTTAGGTGTTGCTGTTTGATACATGCGTAGTTTTCCTTTTACATTTTCATTATCATGAACTTTTGTAAATACACTAGCATCCTTATTCATTTCATGTGCGCCCGTTGTTCGATGTGCTTCATCTGAAATTATTAAATCAAACTCTGGGAATCCTTCTTTTTGAGCTTTTCCGATTACATCAATACTTTGATAAGTACTAAATACTACAAATAAATCAGTATTTGATTCTTTTTTTTGTACATCATTCCAATTTTTAAGCAACTGATCTTTAGAAGTCGTTGCTGGATATCCAATATCTGTAGCTTTAATATCTTCAGTACCATCATCACCTCTTGAAGCATCTCTATCTGATGTAACTGCCATACTCGTCATAGTGTATTCAGTATCGTTATTCCATCCTCTTAATGTTTGAGTAAGTAGTTGAATACTAGGTACTAAATAGAGAACTCTAAATTGTTTGTCTGATTGTTTAAATAATGCTTCAGCAATCTTTAAACTTGTGAATGTTTTACCTGTTCCAGGTGCCATAATTAACTGTCCACGATCTTTAGTTTTAAAGTAGCTAATAGCACTTTCTAATGCATCAAGTTGATAAGGACGTAAGGATTTAGGTTGTTTAACCGTTGTTTGCTCTGGTCTTTCAAAACTGAAATCTGACCAATTAATTTGTGAATTTCTTAGGTCTGATAAACCAATTATCTCTATTCCTTTTGCATTTTTATCTATCGTTTCTCTTGCATTACTATTCCATTCATCAACAGTTGAAATAATTAACCCTCTTGTATAATATGTTGCCCCAAGTTCTGCGACAAAAGAATTAATTTCACTTTTTCCTATTTTATCTTTATTATATTTAGCTTGAATAGCTACTAAATCGCCATTTTGTTCTTTAGCAACTAAATCAACTCCTAAATCTTTTTTAGGTATACCATATTTTTCAGGAACATCTTTCAATAACCATACATTTTTATACAATCTTTTATAAGTAGGTTCATTTTTTAAATATGCAAGTACTAATTTTTCGAATAAAGTACCACGTTCTCTTTGTATATTATTTGCAGTTTCATCAATTTGTTTTAACAAATTATCGAAACTTGAAATTACATATTTTTCACGTGTTTCCATAATAGACCTCCTTGCCTATAATAATATAATTATCACACATAAAAGCTTTAATAAAAATAGAAAATTAGCTATAAGAATTCGAATTTAAATTTCATTAATTACTTTAATATATTTTAATTATTAACTATTTCACAAAAAGGTAGCCTTTTGAAAATAGATATTAATTTAGATTTTAAAGGATTAATCGAAATATTAGAAACAGAATGAGATACTGACACTGGTAATAACATTTTATTTAGACAAATTATCTATAATCTTTATAGCTAAAAGATTTAGATGAATGTACTATTCAAACATGAATAAATATCATATGAATTAATGTTGTACTCAATAAAAAATGAATATTTTAAAGTTCATAATTGAAACACTACCCAAATTATCCTTTTCTCATTTACTATACATTCAAAAAAGTGTAGATAAAGATAAGATAAAAATTTCTAGTCTTTCATACGAAGAATTAAAAACTTTAATATTAGCTATTATAAAAGAAGTCTAGTTTCTAGAACCCCTATATATGAAGCAAAAAGTGATGATTTTTCATAATATTGAAAATCATGTGGTTATCTAGTACCAATACAATCAGTCCATTTAAAACAATATGAATCAAATTTAACTGATATAAGAGAAGATATAGTAGCATTATATAATTCTATAACTATCATAACTAATTTTGTATATACAGAAGATCTTTAAATTCTAATTCATTAGAAAAATTTACTAATAATATAAAAGATAGTAATCTTAAAAGAATTTTAGAAAAGTATGCATCAAACTGATTATAAGAACAACTCAAAGAAAAAATTCAACTAAAATTTTTATGTTCTATTAATAATATTAATATTAAAGATTTAAAATTTATTGATATATAACATTATCTCTTTCTTAATTTTTTAAAATAAATATAAAAATAATAAGCTTAACAATGATGAACTCTGAGTGAATTAGAAAACTACTCTTAAATTTTGTATAGTACTTTATTCATTTAAAATTCTATATTAAATTACTATTTTCACATTAGCTTTTCAACAAAATATACTGTATTTTACATCGTTATAGGTTAACTCAAAAAATCTGGTCTTAACGAATCTCCAACTTTTACTACATACAAAAACACTTCTCTAAATTGAGAAGTGCTTTAAGTGTCTTAGGTGAACATGTACACTAACAAGTTTTCAATAATTCTATCATTTATTTTTTATTACTATAAAAATTCAAACCCAATGTGAAAATTACCTATAATATAGCATTATTAAATTTACTTCACCTTCATTTTATAATTTAATTAATCCATTAAGTAGAATTTATATGGTTTATTTTAAAAGCTATCCTTTTCAAATTCATTTATTTAAGTTATAACTCATATTTCTAAGCTGAAATAAAAAATATTCATATTACAGTATTGTAGTTGAATTTTCATGTAATCTATTACTTTTAGTGATATTCATTTGGATATCTCTTATTAAATTAATACTAGTTAGTATTGCTTCTCCTTGATTAAGCTTGTTTATTTGTCTAAAAGAATGATCTGACAAATAATTTTTTATAGCTTCCATTTCGTTTTTATGAGTAAGTCTATGAACTAAAAGGGTTCCTATTTGACCTAATAACTCTTTAGGAACATCATTTGGATTTTGAGTAGTTAAAAATAAAAATATCCCTTTTTTCCTTCCTTCACGAGCAATAGATGTTAGTCCAATTTGATATTGATCATTATCAAAACTGTTTGAATACCTGTGAACTTCATCAATAAACATAACAAAAGCATTATTATCTTTTTGCTTAGAATTAATTATATAAGTACTAATTAAATCTATAATCATTCTGCCAATACCTTCACTTATACCTATTGTGGAGGTATTTATATATAAGCTATGAAGTTCACCATTAAGAAACTCATCAATTTTTCCAATTAAATCTATTTGATTTTGATTTTTTGGAGAGAAAAATTTTAGCAATTGAGTATTTGATAATTTATAGTCAACTTTTTGTATGAGCCATTGTTTTTGATTAAATTGAAATGAAGCAGCAATATATGTCTTCATACTTTTATCAAGTTCAACTGCTTCTTCAACAATTTGCTCTGGAAGTAAAGATAATTCAAAAGAAGTATCTGTAGGTTCTAAATTAGCAAGTTCTGTTAACACTTGATTAACACTTCGCCTATCCTTTTTATATGGAGCATTAATATTTTGTTTTTTTTGATAACGTAGACTTTTTATTGCTTCTGCTAAAACGGCAGGTTGCGTAGAATCATTTGTTTCAAAAAGCGTTGCCCATTGACTTAATGAAATTCGCCCTGTCTCCAAAACAGTATCTATACCTAAATTCAATTTACAAATATTATTCTCATTAAAGGAATTTAAATACTCTCCAGTAGGATCAATAATTAAAACCTTTTTATTATTTTTTATTAATTTATCTAAAATAGAAAGTGAGGAAGTAGATTTTCCACTATTTGTCGTGCCAATTGTCATAAGATGTCTATCAAATAATGTGCTTGGATACAAAAACACCTCTTCTGATGGTAAATTAGAAAATTTACCAATTGACTCCAATTTATTTTCTACTGTTTTCTCTTTTAATTCTATGGAGGCTAAATATATTTCAATTATTTTTTTATTTGCTACGTAAACTCTATCTGTTAATCCAACAGTTGAAAATCCAGGTAATTTAAACTTTTTATTATCAATAGATAAAATACCTATTACATCCAAACTTAATTCTGGATAAATTCTTTCAGAGTTATCTTTTAATAACGCATTGTGCACACTATCTGTATTTGGTATTTTTGATTGATATACTTCTGCTAAGAAAATTCCTTTTACGGATTCAACTATTACAAGAAAATTAATTGTATTTGGCGTAATTATTTCATTTTTCATTTTTTTGTATTGTAACCATGAAAGATTTTCAACTTGAACAACACTTGAATGTTTGTATACTTGTGAAATCATCCCCAAATAGAAATCATTTTTATCATTATCTGTATATAGTATATCAATCATCAAATTCACCTCTTGTAAAAAATTTTGTTAAATCGTTATTCATTGTAGCTTGTAAAAAAGCAATATTATAATCATTTTCCATTAATTTTGTCATTTCTATCCAATTTTGGTTAGGTTGTTCTGGAGTAATATTATAATCTGTTATTAATACTGATAAACTTGGGTTATTTTTTATAGCTTGTATTACCATTTGTGAAATATGATTATCCGCAAAACTAAACCCCGTTGTAATTAGAACGGTATTTGATTTACGAAGTAATTCTTGAAATTTGGTAAATAATTCAAAATAAGGTTTTTCATAGCTTTGCATATACTTATTTGAGCTAGGGAAAATCATTATAGGCTTTTCCACATTAGATTTATTTTTCCTAACAATTTCATTATTGTTTCTTTCCCAAGTTAGTGAACCATGAATTTTCAATAAATTTATTACTGATTTTTTGTAACTTTCTTTTTGTGTCTTTACATCTAAGATAGGTTTAGACAAATACCAGTCAAACATTTCAGCTTCAAAAGTAGGTTTATGAGAAAAAGTAAAACCATCAAAAACAGTATAATTTAAACTATATGCACTTTCTTCAATAATCGTATCGTAGTTAGTTGTAACAATCGAAAGACGATTTGGTGTTGTATGTAGATTAGTTAATTGTTTAATTAATTTTGCATGTTTAAAATATTTTTCATCATAATCATAAAAGGTTTTATCTTTAATTATTTTGATAATCTTCTCGTATGAATTCTCAAATTTATTTTTATCTTTATTTGATACAAATTGTGAAAATGATTGCATACGTGATAAAAAGTCCTCTAAATTAAAGTTTTTATCACTATCAATATCATATTTACACATTGAAATAAGTTCATCTATAGTAAAGTAAGTAGGTCCGTCTAATTCTTTCTTAATAGTATCTCCTAACATTTCAACCGTATGACCAAATCTCTTATCTTTATTACCTACTACCGAAGCTCCAGATCCAATTAATAAAATAATATTATTAAAGTGACCAATATTGTTGAATATTTCATTTTTGATAAAATTATTAAATACATCTTCATGAATAGAATTTTGATAATCATCTAATAATTCTATGTTATTTTTATAATATTTATTATTATCATTTGTTGAAAAAGTGATATTAGTATTTTTATATTTAATTTTCTTTTTTTGATTCATTTTTCTGTCCCTCTTATATAAATTTATTTTCCTATTTATCATTTTAAACTATACGATTATTTTCAATTAAATGTTCCAGTTTATACAGTAAATAGACGAAATAATTTTATGTACTCAAAATGACATTTATCAGTTTTATCCCCATTAAAGTTTTTTATATTCTCTTCATTTTTCATTCTATTATTTCTGAAATACAATTGTACATGAACGATATTACCTATTCTTAAAATTTAGTTTGTTATTTAATATTATAGAGAAATTTTAGCACTTTTTACACATAAATATGTTTAGAAAAAAAGTAATTTATTTCTTCAAATATATTTCTTATAGATTTCCAAAAATAAATATCTTAATTTCGATATTTACACTTATCAATATAAATTCAATGCAAAAATTACGTACAAAAAAGCACTTCTCAAAGTTGAGAAGTGCTTTAAACATTTTAATTGAACACAAATTGCTGACGCAATTTGCATACTGAACTTGTAAGCAAACAAGTTTGT
>ERZ1029878.163-NODE-163-length-13467-cov-45.642410_pt1 | contig 13467 bp, 11 predicted proteins | sample MGYA00519234_ERZ1029878 | MGnify/ENA primary metagenome ERZ1029878 (study PRJEB33666, sample SAMEA4610928) | skin metagenome | biome: Human-associated habitat; feature: Malodor aspect; material: skin | place: Philippines | collected 2015-08 ... | reverse complement strand
GCATGTCCGCCGGGTCCTCCGGCGGGGTGTCGCCCTCCTGCATCAGCGCGCCCTGGACAAGGCGTTCCTGCAGTTTGTTCAGGCGGTCCTGCGCCTCGGCGCGGCGCGCCAGTGCCTCTGCGAGCAGCATGTGTGCCTCCTTGAAGTTGCTGTCCCCGTTCCCGACCCTCACGGCCGCATCCGTACACCCCCAACGTCGCGGTAGTAAATCGTGCTCGGTTAAACCCTGTGGTGGGGGTTGTGCCCGTGTGCGTCGTGCAGGCCGCATGCGTTGTGCGTGCGAGCGGAATCGAACCGCTTCAGCCTTGATACGGCCACAAGGCGCCATGCAAGGTGCCCTTTACCCCAGGCACAAGGGGTTGACGTTCGCTGGGTGCCGACGCGGTTCCGCTACCGACAGTTTCTACCGAACATAGCAAAACGCCCAGCCGCAAAACAGGGCTGGGCGTTGGTGACAGCGTTTACGCGGCTGTCGGGGTGGGGGCGGGGAACAGGTCGCCTTCGCGGAGGCGGTCGCGCATCTCAGCTTCGACGAGGACCGGGACGAAGTCCTCGACGACGGCGCTGTTCTTGTGTGCGCGCAGGACGGCGTCGAACGCATCGTTGATCTCGAGCGCGTCGTACTTGCCGGCGTACTCGGTGAGCAGGTCCTCGCGGATGTTTCGTAGGGCGTGCTCGCGGATGATACTGAAATCAATGTTGTTAGCCATGATTGTTCCTCTCTTGCAGAAGCTGTATCTGCTCCTTCAAAGTCTCGGGGCTACACCTGGGGCGTAACCTGTTGTTCATCTTGCGTTCACTTTAACCCGAGCAACGTGAATCATGCAAGGGCGTCAACGATTGGAACTTTCCATTAATGGGGAACTGCCAACTAATTCTCTTAGAAACCCTGGTCGCGAGCCTGCCGGTTCTTATTGTGATCTATAACACATAGCAACAGTGGCACCATGCACCACAGCGCAAACAGTGCGACGCCCGTCCAAGGCCAGCCCCTCGCGCGCGCTTGCGTATCGACGACCCCACCATCCGCCCGCACCACAACCCCGATGCCCAATTCGCGCAGGCGTTGCGGATCGTCGACGGCGGCCTGCGCCACGGTCCAGCGCAGCGACGGTGGATCCACCGTCACGCCGTCGACCGTGAGCGCCCCGGATTCCACAACGTTGAAGGCTTTGGGTGCGGGGTCGACGGTGGGGTGGTCGTCGATAAGCACAAGCGTGGGGCGGGATTCGAACAGTACGTCGCGGCCCTGGTGGTTGACGGCGGGCACCTCGACGGTGGTGGGGGTGAGCGCCGCGACGGCGACGGGGGCGTCGGGGACCTGGAGCAGCGCGAACGTGAGCGCGGCGAGTGCGCGGCGGGGATCGAGGGCGCCGGCAGCAGCGACGAAGGCGGGGATTGCGAGGATGAGCCACTTGTGACCGTCGCGAAGCAGGCCTGCGCCTGGCACGTGCGCGACCACCGGCCCGAGCAGCCCCGCCCAGGACAACAGCGCGATCAGAAAGCCCAGGCCGGCAAGCGCGAGCCAGCGGCGGGGAACCTCGCGCCACGTGAGGGCGAGCAGGACAAACAGTGCGATGCCGAACAGGGCGAAGCCGACTGTGCGGGAGCCGGGCACGGCGTGGGCGTTCCAGATCCCGCCCAGGCCCGCAAGGGCGCCGAGGGTGCCGGTGAAAGCTTCGGCGCGCGGGGCGAAGAGGTCGGCGGACGCGGCCGAGGAGGTGCCGCCGGCGCCGGCGAAGATCCCGGCGACCACCCACGGCGCGCACGTGACCACGGAAATCAGGGGGCTGCGAGACACGCTTGCCGCGGCGATCGCGCCGGTGGGGGTGAGCGATGCGAGCCAGTGCGCCACACCGGACGCGGGGTGGAGCTGCAACGCGACTAGGGGCAGCAGCCACGCCGCGGCGGCGAGCGACCACTGGCCTTGCAGAAGGCGCTCGACAACAAACGGGTTCCACACCGCAACCGTCATCGCCGCCGCCTTGCCCAGCGGGGAGCGGCCCAGGCGGTGCCCGGCCCAGGCGGCGCAGGCGGCCGCAGCCACCATGAACACGCGCAGGAACAGCACTGGGTGGGGCAGGATGCCCAGCAGCGCGTCCTGCGGAACATTGCGGGCGGGCAGATCACCCCAGCCGAGCGAGGCGCGGGTGAGCGACATTTGGTCGAAGACCATCATGTCGCGCAGCGCGAACGCTTCCCCCGGCACGAAAAACGGCCAGGTCAGCGCAAGGACGAGTAACGCGCCGTAGGCGGGCGCCCACCACTGGTTAACGGCGGCGCGCATAGGCCACCAGCCCGACGATAAACGCCACGGCAGCGATGAACCGGGTCAGCACCGCCATCACCTGCAGGCCGCGCAGCCAGGCGACGTCGTTTCGGGCGGCGTTGACGGCGGCGGACTTGGTGTCGTCGGCAAGCACCCACTGCCCGGGCGGGCAGTCCCACACCTCGTCGAGGATGCGGCCGGTGCGGCGTTCGGCGTCGACGGTGCGCGTGCAGCCGTCGGAAAGCGTGGCGGCGTACTTGTAAGTCTCCAGGCCGCGAACGTTGCCGGGGCCGAGGTAATCGAGGGCGGTGTCGTTGCCGGTGGTGGGGTCGTGCAGCGGGTAAGTGCGGCGCTCCGGGTTGTACGGGATGAGTGGGCCGAGGCCGGCGCGGCCTTTCGTGGGAAACGCGGTGGAGGGGTCGATGAGGAAGGAGTCGACTTCCTCGCCGTCGACCTCGACGCGGGCCCGCATCGCCTTCGGTTCTTCGGTGAGCGTGACGGTGCGGGAGCGGTCGCCGCTGAAGTGCATCGTGTGCTCGCCGGGGACAAGGGTGCGTTGCTTCGCGATCACGATCGGCGAGGCGATGTTGAGTACTGCGCAGACAACAATGACGCCCAGGCAGGCGGCGAGACGGCGGCGCAGATTCACCCGACTTACCCTACCGGGCCGCTAGACTTTGCCCATCGTGAATCCGAGACCAGCCATCCTCCCCGAGCTCGACGGCCTGCGCGCCGTCGCCGCCTATGGGATCGTGGCCACCCACGTCGCGTTCCAAACCGGGGCCGGTTCGGCGGTACTCGAGCGCTTCGACTACTTCGTCGCCGTGTTCTTTGCCTTGTCGGCGTTTTTGCTCGCGCGGGGCGGACTACGCGACGGCTATTACTCGCGCCGCGTTGCGCGCCTCGTGCCGGCGTACGTGGTGTGCGTTGCAGTGGTGCTGCTCGCGCTGCCGCCGCTCGCGGGCGTGAGCGCGAGCCAGGTCGCGGCGAACTTCCTGTTAGCGCAGGTCTATGTGCCGCACGCGCTTATCGACGGACTCACGCAAATGTGGTCCCTGTGCATCGAAGCCGCCTTCTACCTGGTGCTGCCGCTGTACCTGAGGCTTACCGCGCGGGGGCGGCGCATCGCCCTGGCCGCGGCGGTGGCGCTCGGGCTGGCCTGGCCGTGGGCGGTGTCGGGCATCGCGGATCCGGCGGTGGTGAACCTGCAGATCTGGCCGCCGTCGTACGCGCCGTGGTTCGCCGTCGGGCTCGTGCTCGCCGAGCTGGAGCGCGCCGGGGTGCGATACGCCGGCCCGCGCTGGCCGTTTCCCTTCCTGGCGCTGCCGGTCGCGTGGATCGCCGGTGTCATCGGCCCGCGCGGTTTGGCGCACCCGGACCCGCTCGAGTTCAACGTGCGGGTGCTGCTCGGCGCGGTGTTCGCTGCCCTCATCGTCGCGCCCTTTGCGCTGGGGCAAAGGGTGGAGGGGACGATGTTGTCGTCGTCACGCATGCGCACCTTGGGGCACTGGTCCTACTCGGTGTTTTTGTGGCATATGGCGGTGCTGTACTTCGTGTTCCCGGTACTCGGCGTGGACATGTTTAGCGGCCATTTCCTGCTGGTCTACGCGGCCACCGCGCTGGCCAGCACGGCTGTGGCGTACATCTCCTACGAGTTGGTGGAGGTGCCCGGCGCGCGATTGGTCAGGCAGGCCACGGCGAAGCACGCGGCGAAGACACAAAACAGCGACCACCCCGCGTAGTTCGCCGCCGGCCATGGTGCACGCGCGAGCACGAGCCCGGCCACGGTCATCGACGCGGCGGCGAGGTGTGGCACCGGTAGGACGGTGAAGCGTCGGACTAGCCACGCGAGCGCGACCGCGGCAAGGCCGGGCAGGGGTGCGGCGGCGATCACGGCCACCCCGGGCAACCAGTTCGCGCCGGGCAGCGGGGTGAATCGCTCGAAGCGGCGCCAGGGCACCCACAGGCACAACGCAACGACGAGCAGGCTGAACACCCCGCCGAGGATGAGGGAGTACCGGTAGGCGGCGTCACCCGCGAAGGTCATTTCGAACTGCCCGGTGGCGCCGTCGGGGACGCGGAAGGCCTGGGCGCCGGCGTCGATACGCACAGGCTCGAGCGGGGTGCCGCCGAGAGTGCCGCGCAGGCCCTCGTTGTACGCGCGGGTGGTCAGGATGAGTCTGTGGCTGGTGGCGTCGGGAAGCGGTGCGCGCGAGAGCATGACGGTTTCGGCGCGGGTGAACAGTTCGTGGGTGCCAGCCTTGAGGAACACCCGGCCGACGTGGCGCTGCCCGTCGATGGTGGCGGGCTGCGACAGTTCCCACTCGCTGTCCACGGCGGTGGTGAAGCGGCGCTGGATCACAGTTGTGGCAGGGAAGTGGCGTTGGAAGAAGTAGCGGTCCGCGGTGCCGTTGACCTCCACGATGCGACGCACGCCGGCGTCGAGTTCGCGGATGCCCACCGGCTCCGTCAGTCGCAGGATGGCGGCGTCGCCGCGGGTGAGCCGCCGTGGCTGGTCTTTGACCAGGGTGACGCTGCGGCAGTTGTCGTGGCGGTCGCACAGCCGCACCGTGGTGTCGGCTGTGGCGGTCACGGTGACCGTGTCTGCTTGCGAGTCGAACTCGATCCACGCGTCCTTCTCACCCGGTGCGGGCCACCACGCGGTTTCTGCCAGCCCGTCGAAGGCGGCGGTGAGCGAGTTCGCGGGTACGGGACCGCCGAAGGCGCCAGCGTCCGCGCGTGACGACGACGCCCGTGCCATCCCCTCCTCGCGCACGCCTACTCGCGTGCCGGCGGACGGGTAGTCCTTCACCCGGTTGCGCACGGTGGTGTCCTCCCACTCGCCGGCCAGGGTGCCGGATTGGCCGCGGATGGTGCCGTAGTTGCGCACCGACAACGCTGGAGTGTCGGTGACGATGTCGGCATCCCCGCTGGTCAGCGTTGCCGGGAAGTAGCCGAGTTCGCGCCACAGCAGGGCCAAGACTTCGCCGCCGCCGTCGACGGCAACGGGGGCCCGGTCGGTGTCCATCACGTCCGCAGCCGGGTCGAGCAGGTGGATGTCCACGTCGCCGAAACTTGCGTCCGGCTCACCCAGGTTCGGCGTGGGCGGCTGGTGCTCGAGGTCGCGGCGCACCACCACAGCGCCCACGCCGATGGAGCGCAGCGCTTGCGTATCGACGACCTCCGTCTGCCCGTCCAACCCGCGAATCGCCTCTGGGTCCACAAGGGGCACAGCATCCCGGAACGCGAAGCGGGTGCCGGTCAGCGCCTGGATCGGCTCGTCGCGGGTCCAGCCCCAGTCTTGGCGGGCGAACTGCGCCGGCGGCACCACAAGGGTGCGCGTGCCCGCGGCGTGCTCTTCGAGCCACTGCCCGGCCGCCACCCAATCCGGGGAGACCTCGGTCCAGGTGCCCTCCGGCAACAAACGCAGCGACCACGCGGGTGCCACCGCCACCGCGGCGGCGAGGGTCACGCCGACAACCTGCGGGCGACGCACCGTTGATGCCACAAACCCCACCCCGAGCACCAGCGGCAAGCGCACCAGCGGGTCGAATTTGTGGAGGTTGCGAAATGGGGCGAGGGTGTCGTCGTAAAGCGAGGCGATGCTCGCCGACGTCCCGAGAATGACAAACCCGACGGCGAAAATGGTGAGTAGCGGCCCGCGCCACGGCATGTCGCGCCGGGCCAAACCCAAAAGCCCCGCGGCGGCGACGAGGCAGGTGGCGATGATGAACGCGGGCTCGACGACCAAGAGGTGACCGGCGGCGCGTTCGGTGTCGACGAACGGCGTCCAGGAGGTGGTGCCGCGCAGGATCTCCACCGGGTTGAGCCATGCGGTGGTCACGTGTGCAGATTCGATGAAGTCCGTAAACGGCGGGGAGTACCGGCCGAGCACGAGCAGTGGACCGATCCACCACGCCGAGACGGCCATCGCTCCGGCGGCGAACAGTGCTGCTTGCCGAAACGCGCGCCGGGCAAGCAGCAGCACGAACGCCGGCAGGCACGCGGCGACGGTGGCGGTTGCGTTGACCGCGCCCATGCATGCCACCGCCACCAACGCGGGTGCGACCTGGGGTCTTTTAGACACCAACGGCACGAGCGTCCACGGCACCAGCGCGACCGGCCAGGCCTCCGACGAGATCGCGGTGAGCGTGGTCAAAATCCGCGGGCTCAGCGCGTACAACATCGCCGCGAGCACCGGCGGCCACGTGCCCCGGATCCCGATGCGACGCGCGAGCACCAGCGTGCCCGAGTACGCCAGGCACAATAGCAGCGACCACCACGCGCGCTGGGCGAGCCAATCCGGCGCCCAGTCGAACAGCAGGAAAAACGCGCCCTGCGGGAAGAGGTACCCGTACGCCTGGTTCTGCACCTGGCCGAGGGGGAACTCGTCGGTAAACGCGTGGGTGGCGCGGGTGAGAAAGCGCAGCGGATCAGCGACAAGATCGAACTTCGTGTCCGCCGCGACCTGCCCTGGCGGCTGCGCGAGCGTCAGCAGGATCAGCGCGAGCCAACCGAGCACATGCGCGCGTGACGACGAGCGCACGCCAGCCTACTTCCGCGAGCCGTACTCCGGACCGCCGAGCACCGCGTCGTCGGCGGCGACGGCAGTATCCTCCGGCACCGTCGACTGGCCCGACGCCGCCGCGATGCCGAGCACACCGACCACGCCGAGGACGATGCCGACAACGGCGCTGGCTACCACGGGCGACGCTGCGTGTTGGCGCAGCGGCTCGGGGAGCAGGTTCACGCGGTGGGACATGTCGGGTAAGGCTACCAGTGGCGAGTACAGTGGTGGCGTTTCCACACGCGATGAAGGGGTCTGTGCAATGCGGGTTCGAGCCACAGTGGCTGCCACTGTGCTGCTGATGTGCGCCGGCCTTGCCGCCTGCGCCCCGGAAGAAACACCGACGCCGGAGACCGAAGTGGTGACGGTGACCTCGACGCAAGAGCAAGAGCAGGGGTTCGTCGATAAGCAAGCAGCTCCCCAGGTGCTCAGCCCGGCGCAACAGCGCGTGCCGGAGGACCTGCGGGCGCGTGTGGCGTCGCTGATGGTCGTCGGCGTGTCCAACTACGACCAGGCGCGGTTCGCGCTCGACCAGGGCGCCGGCGGGCTGATCATCCCGAGCTGGGCGGACCCGAAGTTGCTCACGGAACCGGGCCGCAACATCAACGCGTTGCGCGAGCAATACGACCGGCCGTTTTCCGTGTCCATCGACTTCGAGGGCGGCCGCGTGCAGCGCCACACCGGCGTCTTCGGCGAGTTCATGCCGCCGCGCGCGCTCGCCGGCACCCCGCCGGAGGTCATCCGTGGCACCGGCTGGGACATCGGCCGGGCGCTGCGCGAGCACGGGGTGAACGTGGACTACGCGCCGCTGCTTGACCTGGATGTGACCAACCTGGACATCGTCGGCGACCGCTCTTTCAACGGCGATCCGGCCGAGGTCGTGCGAGTGGCGTCGCTGTTTTCGCAGGGGCTTATCGACGCCAACGTCACCCCCACCTTCAAACACTTCCCGGGCCACGGCCGTGCCTCGGGAGATACCCACCTGCAACTTGCGGTCACCCCGCCGCTGCACGAGATGCGCGAGCTGGATATGCGCCCCTACGGTCCGCTGCTGTCGAAGTACCCGCGCGCCAGCGTGATGATGGGCCACATGATCGTGCCGGGCCTTGGCCCCGACGGCGTGCCCAGTTCCATGAACCCGGAGGCCTACCGCATCCTGCGTGAGGGCGACTACCCCGGCGGCGTGCCGTTCAACGGCGTGGTGGTCACCGACGACCTGTCCGGCATGCGCGGTATCTTGGACTACGCGCCCACCCGCGACGCCGTCGCCCGCGCCATCGGATCCGGCGCCGACCAGGCGTTATGGTCCTCCGGCAAGGACCTGCCCGCGATCATCGACCACATCGTGTGGTGCGTGCACAATGGCTACATCCCCGAAGAGCGCGTCACCGAAGCCGCCACCCGCGTACAGCAAATGCTTATCGACGACAGCCTCTAGGCAGCTCTTTCAAAGATCTCCATTACCCTGGTTTGGGTGACTACGGTGAAGGCAACCTCGCATAGAGAGGGCAGTTCCGGCCGCGGCGGCAAGATCGCACTCGGCGTGCTGCTCGGCATCGTCGCGATCGCACTCGCGCTCTACCTCGCCGACCTGGCGATGCACCGCGACAACGTGCCGCGTGGCACCACCGTCGGCGGCGTGAACATCGGGGCGATGAAACCCGACGAGGCGCGCGAGAAGCTCGAAGGCGAACTCGGCGGCATCGCCGATGAGCCAGTCGAGGTCCGCGCCGGCGAGAAGACCGCGACGTTCATCCCCGCCAAGTCGGGTCTGGACATCGACTGGCAGGCCACCGTCGACGCCGCCGGCATCGAAACCGCCAACCCGATTTCGCGGCTGCGCGGCCTGTTTACCACCCGCGAAGTCGACGCCGTTGCGCGTATCGACGAGCCCGCCCTGAAACGGCAACTCGACCGCCTGGTCAACGAGCTGCACGTTGATCCCACCGACGGCACCATCAACGTCAAGGATGGCAAGGCCGAGACCACCGACCCAGTCAGCGGCCAGAAGGTCGACCGCGACACGCTTCGCGACGAAACCACCACCGGTTGGCTCAACCCTGAAGGCATCGACATCGAACCGATCGAGGTCCCGCCGGCGATCGACAACGCCGCCATCACCGCCGCCATGGACGGTCCCGTGCGTGCCGCCCTGAACGGTCCGCTGACCGTCAACGGCCGCGAGGACTACACGGCCGTCATCGCCAAGGAACGCCTCGGCGAGGTGGTCAGCTTCCCCAACGTCGACGGCAAGATCACCCCGCGAGTGAACGCCGAGGCCGCCCAGGGCATCCTCGGCGAGCAGCTCGCGGACAGCGAGGTCGAAACCCAAAACGCCCGCGTGCTCGCCGGCGGCGGGGTGGAGCCCTCCGTCGATGGCACCATCGTCGACTGGGAAAAGACCATGGCCGGCTTCAACGACCGCTTGCTCGGCGAGAAGCCGCGCACCTGGGACGCCGACTACGAGCAGGTGCCGGCAGAGTTCACCACCGACGACGCCAACAACGCCACCTTCGACGAGGTCGTCGGCTCGTTTACGACCGGCGGCTACTCCGGCGCCTCCGGTACCAACATCGCGATCGTGGCGCGCACGGTCAACGGTGCCATCGTGAACCCGGGCGAGACGTTCTCCCTCAACGGGTTTACCGGCCCCCGCGGCACCGCCCAGGGGTACGTCGAATCTGGCATCATCCTCAACGGCCGCGCGGACACCGCCGTCGGCGGTGGCATCTCCCAGTTTGCGACCACCTTGTACAACGCGGCCTACTTCGCCGGCATGACCGACGTTGCCCACACCCCGCACTCGTACTACATCTCCCGCTACCCGGCCGGCCGCGAAGCCACCGTGTACGAAGGCGCCATCGACCTACAGTTCCGCAACGACAGCCCGTACCCGGTACGCATCGCCACCAACGTCGGTGGCGGCCAGCTCACCGTCAGCCTCATGGGCGTGAGCACCGTGAACGTGGAATCCATCAACGGTGGTCGCTGGGCCCAGACCAGCCCGCAGCCGGTCTACGTCTCCGGGGCGAACTGCTCGCCGTCCGGCGGCGCGCCGGGCTTCACCACCTCCGACACCCGCATTATCTACGACCTCGCCGGCAACGAGATCAACCGCGAAACGCAGACCACGGTCTACGACCCGCAGCCGATCGTGCGCTGCGGGTAGCGCTTGACACTAGACCGCTTGGTCTATTAGTGTGCGCTGTGGATCAAGAAGTTCGACGATAAAGGCCCCCGGCTCGTCGGCAAGCAACCGCGCATATCGCGCACGGTGCTCCCGGGGGAAGATCCGCCGGCACGCGCAACCGCCGCGCCGGAAGACGCGATTTCCAAGGAGCATTTATGTCCACCCGCACCTGCACATACCACGAATGCGACCGCCGCACCGCAGGCCACAACGACCACTACATCCCGGTGCTGCGCGCCATGAACCAGAAGTACGGCTGGTTCCCGATCGAGATCCTCGAACAAGACGGCACCAAACTGACCTTCAGCTTCCGCTCACCGCTTGGCGACGAAACCCGCACCGCCTACAACCACAACCCCGAACTTCTCGCGCAGGCGCAGCAGTTCAACCCCGACTGGAACATCCTGCGGTTTAAGCGCGATGGCGGAACGGCGTACCGCGCGATCTTGCTGTCGCAAAAGCCGCTGGCGCCCTGCACGACAGCGGCGTAAAAAGTTGGGGATTGGTTTGTCACTTTTTGTTGTCCGCCACACGAGGACGTAAGTGCGCTCGGTCAGCGAGTATTCGCTGGTCGATCATCTTCATAGTTGCGACCAACTCCGCGTCGGCTTCAGCTAGCTTAGCTGCCTGCCGGCCGGAGTCGTAAAGGTCGTACCGTTCTTTGGCTAAGATCTCCCGCAGGCCGAACTATTCAAAGTTCTTTAATAGTTCGGTCCCTGCTTAACTCACTTGCAGCGTAACTATTTTTGAGGTGTATCGCCGATGTCCTGGGGGCGGCGACGAGAATCGAACTCGCAATCCGGCCCGCAATGGCCACCGATGATGAGCCATCGGGAGTGTTAGGTATTCGTTGAGCGAGGGGAGCGGTTGTCGAACAAAGTTCGGTCATGCCTGGCATCTTGTCGTTCGAGCAGGGTTACTGTTTCGATTCGTGAGCCCCGTGTCCGAGTGCATGCATTTATGCAGCACCCGCCCGACACAATCCCCCGGAAATACCTTGTTACCTTGGAGCCGGCGACGAGAATCGAACTCGCACTCTCAGCTTGGGAAGCTGATGTTCTACCACTAAACTACGCCGGCATCTTTTACGACTTTAGCACCGCCTATCCGGAGCCCAAAAACGGGAAGTACACTCTCAAGGCGTGCTGCTTTCAGATCACGACATTCGCGAATCCATCGACTCCGGCCACCTCGGCATCGACCCGTTCGACCCCGCCATGGTGCAGCCGAGCTCGGTCGACGTGCGCCTGGACAAGTTCTTCCGCGTTTTCAATAACTCGAAGTACACGCACATCGACCCGAAGCTGGAAATGCCGGATCTGACCAGTCTCGTCGAGGTGGAGGACGGCGACGGCTTCGTCCTGCACCCCGGCGAGTTCGTCCTCGCCTCCACCCTCGAGTGCTTCACCCTGCCCGCCGACCTCGCCGGGCGTCTCGAAGGCAAGTCCTCGCTCGGCCGCCTGGGCCTGCTGACCCACTCCACCGCGGGCTTTATCGACCCGGGCTTCTCCGGGCACATCACCCTGGAGCTGTCTAACGTGGCCAACTTGCCGATCACGCTGTGGCCCGGCATGAAGGTCGGCCAGCTCGCGCTGTTTAATATGACCTCGCCGGCGGACACCCCGTACGGCTCGGGTGCATTGGGCTCGAAGTATCAGGGCCAGCGCGGGCCGACGCCATCGAAGGCTTATCTGAACTTCCAGTAGTGCTGGTGGTGCACCGTCTAGCTAGACGGTCCGAACTGCTAGACGATCCGCCCACCCTGTCTGCGTTTCCCCAGGTCATGTTGAAAATAGTTTGCAATAAGGTGCGAATCGTCTAGCGGCCCGCCGAAAGCGCTAGACGATCAACCCCACCACCGCGTCGCCCTGCAACGTGAGCACCGCCACGGCATAATGGCCACTTATGCGGATGACTGTGATTGGCACTGGTTACCTCGGCGCGACGCATGCTGCGTGCATGGCGGAGTTGGGCCACGAGGTGCTGGGCGTTGACGTGGATGAAACCAAAATCGAGGCGCTGAAGCATTCGAAGGTGCCGTTTTTCGAGCCGGGGCTTCCCGAGGTGCTCGAGCGCAACATCGCAGCCGGCCGCCTGGACTTCACCACCAACTACGACGAAGCCGCCGCCTTTGCCAACGTGCACTTCATCGGCGTGGGCACCCCGCAGCAGCGCGGCTCGTACGCCGCGGACACCCGCTATGTTGAGGCGGTTATCGACGACCTCGTGCCCAAACTGCAAGGCCACCACGTCATCCTCGGCAAGTCCACCGTGCCCGTGGGCACGGCAGCAGCACTGCAGGAACGCGCGGACCGACTCGTACAAAACGGCGCGAGTGTAGAGATCGCCTGGAACCCGGAGTTCCTGCGCGAAGGCTACGCCGTGAAAGACACCATCGAGCCGGACCGGATCGTCCTCGGCGTGCGAGGCGCAAGCGCCACGCACGAAGAAAGCCGAGCCGAAGAAGTCGCCCGCGAGGTCTACGCCACCCCGCTGGAAAACGACACGCCATTTATCGTCACCGACTTGCAGACCGCGGAGTTGGTAAAGGTCTCGGCGAACGCGTTTTTAGCCACGAAGATCTCGTTTATCAACGCCGTTTCCGAGGTGTGCGAAAACGTCGGCGCGGACGTGACGCAATTGGCGGACGCGATCGGTTACGACGACCGCATCGGCCGCAAATTCCTCGGCGCCGGCTTAGGTTTCGGCGGCGGGTGCCTGCCGAAGGACATCCGTGCGTTTATGGCGCGCGCCGGCGAAGTCGGCGCCGACCAGGCGCTGACGTTTTTGCGCGAGGTGGACGCGATCAACATGCGCCGCCGCCAGCGCGTGATCGACTTAGCCCGCGAGGAACTCGGCAGCCTCATCGGCCGCAACATCACCGTGCTCGGTGCGGCGTTCAAACCGAACTCTGACGACGTACGCGACTCGCCGGCACTCGCAGTAGCCGGCCAACTCTCCCTGGCCGGTGCAAGTGTTCGCGTGTACGACCCGCAGGGCATGGACAACGCCCGCAAGGTGTTTCCCACCCTCGACTACGCCACCAGCCTCGAAGACGCCCTGAACGGTGCGGAACTTGTCATCCTCGCCACCGAATGGCAGGAGTTTAAGCAGATGGATCCGGTGTGGGCAGCTGGGCTCGTCGATAAGCAACTGCTCATCGACGGCCGCAACGTCCTCGACCCCCAAACCTGGCAGGCGGCAGGGTGGCAGCTGCGGGCGCTGGGGCGAACCTTGGGTTAACTGGTAACTAGCTGCCAGAAAAAAGCGGTAACGCTAAGGTGGGTGAGGAACATACTTCTTGCAGCTTACTTAATCGAGTGGGTTGCCCCTCTCACCTTGGAGTTCCCATGAGTACTCGTTCCCGCCGCGTGGCAAACCGCGCAATCGGCGCCGCAACCGTCGCCATCCTCGGCCTGACCACCGTGCAGGTGGCCGCCC
>ERZ1029878.162-NODE-162-length-13518-cov-199.801010_pt1 | contig 13518 bp, 9 predicted proteins | sample MGYA00519234_ERZ1029878 | MGnify/ENA primary metagenome ERZ1029878 (study PRJEB33666, sample SAMEA4610928) | skin metagenome | biome: Human-associated habitat; feature: Malodor aspect; material: skin | place: Philippines | collected 2015-08 ... | reverse complement strand
TTTAGAAAAATCAAACGCAAATCCTTCATATTCTGAAATATCTAATCTATCCGATCTAAAGTAATGCATTCTAAGTAATACGATATATTCTTCAGTAACTTTATTTTTTCATTTATTGAATCATTAATATTTTATTAAAGTTATTGATGTTGTAGCAACCTAATTAATCATTAACTAATTTTTTCAAATTATATACATTTCGTTATCAAAAGCTTATAAGCAACTTATTTATAAATTTTCAAAATACATCATAATGAATATGGATAACATCTAAATTATCATCGTGGCTATTAGGCTATTTTCAATTAGTTAATACATATATTTCAATATTAGAACATGATTGCTTCACTAAAGGAACAATATCTTCAACAAACTGTTTAGCCCATTGTTTTCACTTATCTGCATAGAAAGAACATCAAACCTTAATAACTCATGTCACTTTCATTAAAAAGTTGTAATCCATAATTAATATTTTTCATATAATTCCATTGTATGTTTCTACCTTTCTTCTAATCATCTGTTTTCGGGAATTTTATACATTAATTGACAAAATTACTAAACATAATTAGAAATAAAGCCAGCAAAAATTAGCTAAAGTTATATTATTCACGGATTTCAGTTTCGTTTGACACACGCTTAAATATAATATCTGTATCAACTGCTTTAAAGTGTTTTTCACCAGCTAGAATCTTAGCCCGTTCATGCGGACGCAGCTGTTCAAAATTTGTATCACCCTTAGTTTCAACAATGAAGTAAAGGTGCTGCTCATCATCTTCCTCATACAACAAAGCCCAGTCAGGATTATAAGGTCCAAGTGGTGTACGAATTTTAAACCAATCAGGTAACTTGATATAGAACTTAACATTATCATCCATTTCAGCTTTGCGAGCAAAATCTTTTTCCAAATTTGAATCAGTTACAACATAGTCATAAACAGTCTTATGTTTATTTTCATCCACTTTAACAGAGTTCCCTTGGTCACCAAGGTAGGCATTCAAAGTTTCAGTACTAAACAAGGTTTGTTCATATTCGTCATCTGTCCGAGTATATTCAATACCATTAACAATCAACTGATTCTTAATCGCATTGATAATCTTCGCAGCCTGGTTCATATAGGACAATGGATTATTTTTAAAGCTATCCAGATTATTTACCGATTGTAAAATTGCAACAATTGTCTTACGAGTCAGGCTTGTTTCATTCTGCAAGAAAGTAATTATATCTGGTAACTTGTATGCACCGTTCGTTGTTACACGAACACTGCTTTCACTAAATTCATCCGCTTTTACACCAGCCTGGCTCATTTCAACCATTCCTTTTTTGTAAAGATAATTACCTTTACGTGTTTGGATGGAATTAACCCCATCAAATGACTCGTTACCATGAGCAGCATATTCAATTAACTTATCTGAATCGAAATCAATTTTATAAACCGTCTTATATTTGATTTTGTTCCAAAGTTTCAAGAAGTCATCTGACAGAGCTTCTTTCACAATCTTAACTTCAACTTTATCCTTGGCATCCTTAATATCAACACTCTTAACTTTGGACTTAGCGATATCTAAGATTTGTGGTATAACATCAACAAATTCTTCTGGTACTTCAATACTCTGATCAATAATAGCTTGTTTCAGCTTATCATTCGCTCGACCGGAAGTGCCAATAAAGCCTTCATCTTTGAAGTATTTAAATAATTGCTCAGATTTCTCTTTACCAAGAATTTCTAACTCTTCTGTTACTTCATCATATTTAATAACAATTGTTGCAAAACTATCTTTATTAAATACTCCAAAGATAATACCATCCTCTTCAAATTCTTTTTGTAGGCCTTCAGCAAAATCTTTGTAACTTTCATTCGCCATGACCGTCAGTGTATTAACTGCGAATCCTGGTACTCGTTCACCATCTTCATTAACAGCAATACGCAATCCACGTCCAATTTTCTGACGTTTTGTAATTGTGTCTTTTGTTTCAATCAGAGTTGCAATCTGGAAGACATTAGGACTATCCCAGCCTTCTTTCAAGGCTGAGTGAGAAAAAATAAAGCGAATCTTGTTAGCTCTCGCAGTATGATCTTTCTCTTCATCATAGAACGTTAACAAACCTTCCTTGTTCTTCATAATCATTTCATAAGTTGATTCATCAGCTTGAGTATCACCTTTAGTATTTTTCAGCTTACCTTTATTGTCAGCCGAGAAATAACCATCATGAACTTCAGAAACCGGAACATTAACATCATTTAAATCTTTGTACTTCGACAAATGGATCAAGCGTTCATACTCTTCTTCAAAAATACGCGCATAACGGCCAAGACTGGGAGTACCATCTTCATCATAAACACGATAATTTTCAACTTTATCTAAGAAGAACAAGCTCAACACCTTAATTCGTTGTCCAGCCTTTTTGAATTGCAATTCTTTATTTAAGTGTTCTTCAATTGTTTTAGAGATCTGAGCACGTTTAGTTGCTTCATCCTCTAAAGTAGCTGATTCAAGTGTTATCTTTTCTGGATTTCCTGAAAATATTACTGACTCAAAACCAGGTGTGGCATCAATATCCTGAATAAAACCAACCTCATCATAAACTTGAAGTTTGGTCTTAGTGAACATATCATCACCAACTTTGAAGTTCATAAGCTTTTTATCCGCACCACTACGTGTCTTTTTGTATACCTCAATTTTAGCACTAATACCATTTTTCCCAGTTTTCACTTCAATCAACTTCAAGTGTGCACGGTTACCATCTTCATCTATCTCAATGCCGGCAACTTCAATCTGCTTAACTAATTGATTGTCATAAGCTTCAACCGCACCAAGTTGATAAATTTTTGGATAAGTATTATCGCGGTGGGTCGCTGAATAACGAAATCCGGCAGATGGATTCAATCTTGATAGTGCGTCTTTCGATAAATCCGTGTTATCAACAGATTGTGGCTCATCTATAATTACAATAGGTCGTGTTTCAGCAATTAGATCAATTGGACGTGCACCAGAAAGTTGATCTTCTTCACGATTCATGATGTTTGTATCTTTATTAAAAGATTGAATGGTAGTAACCATAATATCAATAGTGTTGACCGAGGCAAATGAACGCACACGATCAAGTTTTCTGCTATCAAACGTGAACAAGTCATAAATCACACCATTGTATTGGCTCTTGAAGTAATTTTTTGTAATTCGGAAAGTTTTAAGTACACCTTCCTTAATCGCAATACTTGGTACAACAATAACAAACTTCATAAATCCATATAGCTTGTTTAATTCGAGAATCGTTTTCAAGTAGACAAATGTCTTACCAGTACCAGTTTCCATCTCGATATTGAACTGTGGGAAATTTTTATTATTCCCGAACAAATTATCACTAGGAACAATACCATTCAGTATTTGTGTCTTATTGACGTTCTTCAACATTTGTTCTTCATTTATAATTATGCGATTACCAACGCCAATTCCATCATTGGCAAATAAAGTTCCTTGCGGGTCATCATCTGTGATTGTAAAATTAGATTCTTTAATCGTTTGACCTTCAAACATACGTACCGCGCTATTAACGGCATCTGTTTGATAATCCAACGTATCGAATTGTATTTTCAATAATCTCTACCTCCTTTACTTTATATACTTAAAATATCGTGATATTGAATACCACTTGAATTCAATTGTTCAATTGTATTTAACTTCTCGCTATCATCCACAAATTTTTCATCCTGTAAAACAACCACTGAGTTTTCTGCTTGTTCGTCTGCAATTTGCTTAATAATATATTCAGCAACCACACTAGTGATGTTTTCACCAAGAACTACAAACATAGCACCAAAGCCAATATCATAAACCACTGCATCTCCGACTTTTTTTCCATTAACTTGGTAGGTCAAATCCAGTCCTTGCTTCAGCAATATTTCATAAACGACATCAATTGGGTTAGAATCCTTTTCAAAGTTATTTGTAAGTAATTCAAATTGCTCATTTAAATCTTTAGGTTCAGGATTCCACTTCTTGATATTAGAATTAGAAAGTTCAAATACCTTAAATCCAGTATCTAATTTATCGACTAGAAGTGGATTTTCTTCCAAAATCTTATCACCAGCAAGACGAATACGTTCTTCTGCTATTTCTGAGATAGTCTTATATCCATCTTTAAATGCAACATCTTTTTCAGCAAGCAATTCCGGTAATTGGACCATGATAAATCGACGGCTTCCACCATCTTCAGCATTCATTCGCATTACAGCTTCTGCTGTAGTAGCTGAACCACTGAAGAAGTCTAAGACTATCGAATCTGGGTTAGAATATAATTCAACAATTTGTTGAATCAAAGATACTGGTTTAGGATATGAAAAGTATGCTTTATCATTAAAAAGGCGTTTCAAATATTGGCTTGCACTTTGAGAATGACCTACATCTTCGTATTTCCATATTGTCATAGGTACAATAGTTTGTTTCACCTCTGACAAAAAACGCTTAATTGAAGGAACAGCATCTCCGTTCGGACCAAACCAAATTCTATTGTCTGCAACAAATTCATCAAATCGTTCCTTAGAAAGTCTCCAGCTATAACCACTGGGTGGCATTGTCTTTCTACCAGAAGGAGTAACAATTTCATAAATATTCTTTTCTATAGCTGGACCAACAGACAAATCACTAGACTTCCATTCCCCACGTGGATCATTATCCGGATTTGAGTATCTATCATTTGCATCATCTGAGCGTTTCAATCCGTTTGACTCAACGATACTTGCATTTTTTGCATAAGCTAAAATATAATCATGACTTTCGGAGAAATTTTTCTTCAAATTAACTGGTGAATAAGCCCTTTCCCAAATCACCTGGGCCAATAAATTCTTTTCCCCAAAAATCTCATCTGCAACTTTTTTTAAGTTAGCCTGTTCTGTATCACTAATAGAAATGAAAATTACACCATCTTCACTCAATAAATTTCTAGCTAATTTAAGACGTGGATACATCATATTTAACCAGTCAGTATGATATCGTCCATTTGTTTCTGCATTAACAGTATACTTATTGCCTTCACCATCAATTTGACCAGTTTGTTTTAAATAATTTTCAAGGGAATCTTCAAAATTATCCTTGTATACAAAGTCTTTACCGGTGTTGTATGGTGGATCCACATATATAAGTTTCACTTTACCGGAATATGATTTTTGAAGAAGCTTTAATACTTCCAAATTGTCCCCCTCAATATAAAGGTTATTAGTATTATCAAAATTTTTGGACTTATTTTGACTGGATTTTAATGTTGCAACTGTTGGTATCTGTGATAACTTAATTGCCTTTTTTTTTCCATTCCAACTGAAATTATATTTATCATTATTAATATCTAGATTTCCTGTTAATATTTCCTTCAACTTATCAAAATCTACCATTTCCGTTTCCGTAAAAACTTCGGGCAAAACATTTTGTAATGCTCTAATTGTCGAAAGTCTACCATCATCAGAAAACTGATTAACAGATTGTAGTTTATTACCTTCCATATTCGTTTCTCCTTACTTATTATTAAAATAAATTGTTGTATAAATCTTTAAAACTATCAACTGAATTCAACAGATTTATTTTCGTTGTATGATACCGCGTTTGACCTTTACTCATCTTTTTATTAAACCCACCCATGGTTAGCATTTGATTTTTATCACACGCAGCGACTATATATAATTTGACCTTCTTTTCCTTAACTAGTTCAATGGCATTGTCAGGTATTGAATTGCTTAATTCATTCAGTTGTAAAACCGGTCTAAAAAAGAAATCAGACATTTCTTCATATTTTTTACTTTCATTTGTATAAGTTCCCAAAACATCATATTTATCACAAAATTCAGATATGGTAGTTTTGTACGACCATGAATTTCGGACTTCACATCTCTTTTCAACTTTATTTTTGATGACCTTAACATCAAATTCTTCACCCGGTCTGTAGTCAAAATCAATTCGTTCTGAATCATAGATATGAATATTATTAGGTCTTTCATCGAAAACGTGTACTAAAAATTTTGCTGTCGCCAATTCTGCTAAGCACCCCTCAAATTGTTTGTTTTTCTTTTGTTCTGGGGTACGATATTCATCATATTGATTATTATTATTTGTGTATTTACTCTTTTCATCTGCTATTGCTTCTAATAATGCAATATCAAAATCTGAAGGAAGAAATTCATAATAATTTTTATTTAATTGTTTGTCATGAACTTTAACAAATTTCTCAGAAAGAAGATCATTGTACAAATACTCTCTGTTCTTTAAGAACCATTCTCTTTTTCCATCAAACCATTTCTTCATATTTTATCCCCTCAAATTATCAAATTGACAATATATCGTTATAGTCCACTCCTCCATTATTCAAAATTTCAATGGAGTTTAATTTTTCACTATCATTTTCAAAGCCGGTATCTTGTAGCACTATCGTCACATTTTCAAGTTCTTCATCCTGAATGAATTCAACAATTTTCTTAGCAACATCTATTATAATATTTTTACCTAAAACGATGAACAATGAACCAAACGCAACTTTGTAAATATTGGCATCACCTACGACAAATTTTGAAATTGGCAACGTCAGCTCTAATCCTTGTTTCAACATGATTTCATAAACCAAATCATCTTCCCTTGACCCAGGTTCAAGATTGTCTTGGATTGAACCAAGCATAGAAATAAAATCTTCAGGTTCAGTATTCCATTTTTTTAGATTCGATTTTTCTAGCTCAAACACTTTAAAACCAGTATCAAACTTTTCAACTTCACTCAGAAGATGTTCCTTATGAATTTGCTCCGCCGCTTTACTAATACGTTCTCTTGCTAACTCTGGGATTGTGTTATAGCCTGATTTTTTAGCATTTGAATTCTCCGGTGTTTCTTCAGGTAATTGAACCAAAATAAACTTTCTATTACCGTTGTCAGCTATATTTTTTCTGAAAACGGCTTCTGCAGTCGTGCCTGATCCACTAAAGAAGTCAAGAATAATTGAATCTTTATCTGTACCTAATGAAATTAAATCTTCAATAAATGGGACTGGTTTTGGAAAATCAAACAATTTCCCCCCCAATAAATTTTTCAATTTTGTTGTTGCGGTACTAGATGAATATTCAGGTTTAAACATTACTGATTTAGCTTTCTTCGTTGGATTGTCAGCACCTAATGCTGGACGTTGTTTTCTGTAAAACTGTATGCCATTTGACGTCCGTTTAACAATGAGATTATGCTTATTTTCATTAAACTTAGCTTTTCCCCAATACCAAGACAGTTCTTCCCCTTCTGGATTGATTGGCAATACTATCTCATCTTCATTGCTTAATAGTTCATCATCTTCAGTAACATACATTTCATCATCTTTAGTAATAAAGATTGGATACCATAGATTAGGGCGTTTAGATCGAGGCGCATTAACGCCTGTCGCTCTCAAATTATCAGCAATTTTATACAACCCATATTCATCTTCAAACCAATCATTCATCTCTTCATCATCAATTGGAAGTCGACCAAAATCTAAAATATCTTTTGACTTAGCATAAACCAACACATATTCATGCGTATCAGCAAAACCATAAGCATCTTGATTTCCCTTTAGATTCATAATAACGGGTACAATACCAACACGATTTCTTTCACCAAATATTTCATCAAATAATCGAGAAAGGTTTTCTTGCTCCATCGTCCCAATTGAGGTGAAAATGACTCCATCATCTGATAATAAATTTCTTGCTAACTTTAGACGTGGATACATCATATTTAACCAGTCAGTATGATAACGACCACTTGTTTCAGTATTTACACTGAGCTTATTTCCATCATCGTTCACTTGTCTAGTTTGCTCCAAATAATTTTCAATACTGTCATGAAAATTGTCTCGATATATAAAATCTTTTCCTGTATTGTAAGGTGGATCCAAATATATGAGTTTCACTTTATTCGCATAAGCTTTTTGCAAAATTTTCAGTACTTCAAGATTATCTCCCTCAATATAAAGATTTTGAGTTTTATCCCAATTCTTTGATTTTTCTTTATTTGGCTTAAGTGTAGCCACTGTTGGTTGCTGTGACAATTTAATCGCTTGTTTCTTACCATTCCAAGTGAAATTATAGCGTTCTGCTGCCATTTCAACTTCATCTCCAAGTATCAAACGTAACTTTTCAAAGTCTATTTTCTTCTCGGTCAACACTTCAGGAAATAATTCCTTCAGTTTTTCAATGTTTTGTTCAGTGATATCAAGTGAATGACTAGAAACTTCCTCTAATCGTTCGTTCGTTCGTTCGTTCGTCATAGGCTGGTGTTCCTTTCTTAACTTATCAAGTATATTTACTGGTTAATTTTGCTTAAAAGTTCATCTTTTAATTTTTTCAGCTTCATCTGCATATCAATTTTGCGATTTAACTGACGTTCCTTTTTAATTTGGCTACGCAAATCTTCAATCTGTTTCTTTAATGCATCAAGCTGGTCTTTTTCTTCACCAGTGATATTGCCAACTGCTTCACCATATTGTGACTTAGCCGTAGCTGTCACAATCTCATCCCGAAGTCCATCATAAAAAGTTTTCAGATTCTGCCGTGGTAAATCAATCAGTGATATTTGCTGCAACACTTCTTCCAATTTTTCATCTTGATAAACCGGGGATGGATACACATTCACCAACTTCAAAAAGCCTGTTGATAACTTCTCAAAGCGACCCATGTAGATCGTAAAACTATCCGGTTCATCAGTGAGGATAACTAATGGATATGGAATCAGGTGTGACAACATTTTATAGATTTTAGTCGAGTCACCTTTATCCTTGGTTTTCACATAAAGAAACTGAATTTCTTGATAAAGTTCCTTGTCGTCCTCATACACAGCAATATGTGTATTGTCAGTTTTCAGACTTGCCAACATATAAATGCTTTGGACGGAATCTTGTAAGAATTGCTTGTCCGCCGTATTTTTCATATGTGGATAGATTTGCGTTTTTGGTAGATTTCGATTGATGATTGTAGCACTTGGAAATTTCCACCATTTTATTATGTCTTTCGATTCCAATTCGCTCACCTACCTAATAATCAAAAATGAAATTAACTCAACATCATCTAAATCATCCAATAGTTCAGTTTGGACGCTAGTACCACCAGGTGAAAACAATGAACCCATCCCTACTTCATCTTGCTTACCTCGAATTGCTTCAATCGCTTTACTCAAGATTTCAGAATAGGCACTCATGTCCTTACCACCATTCGTTTCCTCATAAAACTCATCTACAAGTGGTTGGTTGACCGTCTTTTTACCGACCGTCAGCTTTTTAAAGAAGTCCAACACTTGCTTGGCGTACATGTAGTTTATTTTGACTGTTCCATCCATTCGCATATAAACAACAATGTACGGCAAGATACTGTTTTCTTGTCCCAAGTCATTCGTCTGCTGCTTCAAGGTCAATATGACACCAGGTTCAGCTTCAGGGAAGTTGGTTGTATCCGTAATTGCATACATGCCTAGCGGCGCTTCATTCAACAACTTCTCATGCTCTTTCAAAGCATTCTGCAAGTCTGCTTTGAAGTCATTGAAGGTCATGTCGGTAATGGAAATTGCCCCATTGACGTCTTCCAAATCAATGACTTGAGTTTGGAGTTGTTCCAACTGTTTCTTACGGTATTTCAAGTCGTTCATTTCTTTATTAGACTTGATATTCAATAAGTCATCTTCACCGGTTGCCGCCGTATTTAACATGACCATACGTCCCTTGACACGTTGTTCCAGATTCAGATAAGTATCCAAGTCCACATTTGGCCAGAAGTTTACTAGTTGAATCTGTTTATTACGTGAGCCAATACGGTCAATACGCCCGAAACGTTGAATGACACGCACTGGATTCCAGTGAATATCGTAGTTAATCAAGTAATCTGCATCCTGCAAGTTTTGCCCTTCAGAGATGGTATCCGTTGCAATCAACAAATCAATTTCTTCGGTTGCGTTCGGATTGATCTGGTCACGCCCTTTTGATATCGGTGAGAAGTTCGTCAAGATATCACTCATATCATTGACGGCCACACCTTTCATGGTTGTTTTGTTCGGTGTAGAACCACCCGTCACCAACGCAGAATTCAGACCACAAAGTCTTTTTACTTTGTCAGCTAAGTTCTCATAGAGATAGTTAGCCGTATCTGCAAAGGCAGTAAAGATGATTACTTTCTTGTTGTTGCCATTAATTGGATGCTCATACTTATGCTTGAGAATTTTCTCCAAGTCCATCAACTTATCATCTTTTTCCGGTGTTACTCGATGCGTGACGGTTTGCAATTCTTTCAACGTTTCAAGATCTTCATTAAGAGCTTGGGACCACTTCACCAAGTCCATATCACCAATTAATATTTTAGTTTTTGTCCCCACTGCCTGTTCGTCAAAGGCACTTTCCAAATCCTCATCATCAAAATCAGTGATACTTGGCATTTCCACGTTACCCGCTTGATGCTCTTTGATTTTTTTAAGGATATCTTCAATCCCGCCAACCATTCGGTCAAGGGTTGATCCAAACGAATAAATGGAACTTTCCAATCGTTTGAACAAATTGGCACGAATCAATTTAGCCAAGGCTTGTTCACGGTCAACTTGCCTGAATGACGACTTTCCTTCTTTTACCTTGGTGTCATACAATTCTTCGTAGCGCTTTCTTTTAGTCGAGAGCACATACTGAAGTGGTTGGTACATTGCCATGTTCAAGTAACCGATTGAATCATAAACATCCTGTAAGTCAGGGAACTGCCCTGATGCATCAATATTTGGTTTCACTGTCATTGGCTTCAAGCGTTCAGGGAAATCTCCCAATGAAGTCGTATCATAATATTTTTCAATGTGTTTCCTACTACGAGCAATCGTCAACATATCCAGTAACTTGAAATAATCCGGATTGACCTTATCAAGAAAGCTTTGAGTCGTCCGTTCAGATTCATCCAGTTCCATCCATTGATTAAAAGCTTGTTGTGCTAAACGCAGTGTCGTGTCAATATCATCAACACCATACTTCGCCAACGCGTCCGTTTTGCCTTCAGTGATGAAACCAATCTGATTTTTCAAGTCATTCATTCGGTTGTTGATTGGTGTAGCTGAAAGCATCAATACTTTTGTCTTACGTCCCTTTTGAATGATATCTTCCATCAAGCGTTGATAACGTGTTTTGGTTTCACGATTGACGCTGGTATCGTTATTACGGAAGTTGTGAGATTCATCAATGACAACCAAATCAAAATCAGACCACAGAAAAGTATTCAGCTTGATTCCGTCACTTTCACCTTTATAACGGCTAAGGTCAGTGTGGTTCAAAACAGTGTAGTTAAAGTAGTCATCCACTAAAACATTTCTTACATCAGGTCGTGTATAAAGTGTCCAGTTATCCCGTAGCCGTTTTGGAGCGAGAACGAGCACTCGTTTACGTTGCAACTCAAAATATTTGATAACGGCCAAGGCTGAGAAAGTTTTACCTAAACCAACTGAATCAGCTAGAATCGCACCGTTGTATTTTTCAAGCTTACGAATTAAGCCCATCACACCATCTTTTTGAAATTGGTAAAGCTTATTCCAAATTACTGAATCCTTGAACCCAGAACCTTCTGGCGCAATATCTTGCTCATCCAATTCACTCAACTTGTCATGAAAAATATGGTAAAGCGATACAAAATAAATCCATTCAGGTGGATTTTCTTGATAAATGGTTCTGACTTTTTCAAGCACCTTGCCTGTTACTTCTTTTGACTTTTTAGGGTCTTTCCAGACAGCGTCAAAGTCATCTTTTAAACCAGCTAAGTGATTAGGTTCACCAATAATTCCCGTCATTGAAGAAACGTTATTTGACTCTGTAAGTCCTAAGCCATCTGAAGTAAATTTGAACATTGAAGGAACTACCACATTACCTTCAATATCCGCTTCATTTTCAATCAGTAGTTCATCCAAAGCATTTTGATTTGGTTCCAGCTGATGAACCTTTACTTTTTCCTCAATCAACCTTGCCGTTTCACGAGCAATAAAAGCCGTGTTCATTTTATTTCTGAGCTTAATTTCATACTTATTTCCAGAAATATCTTCTTCACTTTGCGCAATTTCATACCGCTTTAAAAAACTAGTTTCTTCCTTCTCAAAGAAAGATTTCGTCAGAACCAAACGCAACCTCTTTGAACGCTTGATTTCCTTTTGTAATGCGTGAAAAGCAAAAATTGAAAATGCAGCAGTTTGAATACTGATTTTCGAATGTTTCGTCACCTTTTCACTGATTAAATTTTCTAGGGTGTTATCCCCCTTGTTATCAATTAATTTTAATTCCATGAGCGTCTCCCCCAAGGCTATAATTTTAATTCTTTATTCTGTGCTGTATTAAGCAGCTACCACTTCACAAATATCCCCAACATCACAATTCAGTGCGATGCAAATTTTAGCTAGTGTCTCAGTTGTCACTGTGCCACTATTATTTAATTTGTTGATGGTGTATTGACTAAGATCAGCCAGTTCAGCTAAATCTTTCTTTGACATGTCTCGGTCAATTAATAACTTCCACAATTTTTTATAGCTCATCATCTTATCACCTATTTTCTCTACAATCTGATATGCCGATAATAAATATATTATATCACGATTGATATGAAATTTTACATAAAAATATAGCGAACACTTAATTATTTTACGATTGATTAGATTTTGATAAATATTTATAGGAAAGTAAATTTTAGGGGGTGTTTAGGGGTGTCATAGGGTGTTAATTCAAAACCTAGGGGTGTTATATTTTTACCCCCTTTGGAAATTATTCCTGTATCTCATTGATGAAATTCATCGTAAAATAAAAAAGCTTCTCAAGCCACAAGCTCAAGAACTCCTGTATTATCGCCTTTTCTAGCAGTTTGTATTTGTATCGATTGCGTGGTTTTAATATCAATGTAAATTAGCTTTACCTTTCCAGCATAATTGTCCAATAGTGAATGTAAAGCTAATAGATTATTGCCCTTAATTATCAAATTATCATTATCGATATCAAAGGCTGTATTCACATTTTCACCGTTAGGATCATAACGTTTCACTTTTTGGAATGCTTTATCGTCGAATAATTGATCTATTTCATCCTTTTCGATCACTTCATTAAGGAATGCATCATCATAGCCATTCTCATCATCATTGAAATCAATGGTTTAATCATAGGTGGTACACAAGAATTTATGACATCACAAAATAAAAGAAAGATAATTGAGATAATAGATTTAATAAAAGAAGATACAGGTATATTAGATAAAGAGCAGCAGCAACTAGATAATATTATCCAAAAACACCTTAAGTTAACTAAGTTTCCAAATGGTTAAAAAGGAGTGATGAAAAATATAGAATGAGCTCATTATTAGAGTTCATTCTATAATTTTTTAGCAATATCATTGATAAGGGGAAGCATATCAAAAACCGCATCATTTATGATATGCTTCTGCATATCGGTTAATGATGCGGTTTTTAATTATATAATTTCAATTAATAAGGTAATGAACAGTTTTTTGATAAATGTTATTCTTCTAAAATTCTTTTT
>ERZ1029878.161-NODE-161-length-13600-cov-21.577187_pt1 | contig 13600 bp, 20 predicted proteins | sample MGYA00519234_ERZ1029878 | MGnify/ENA primary metagenome ERZ1029878 (study PRJEB33666, sample SAMEA4610928) | skin metagenome | biome: Human-associated habitat; feature: Malodor aspect; material: skin | place: Philippines | collected 2015-08 ... | reverse complement strand
AATCATCTATAAAATACTTATATTCCTTATTCTTAATTTTAAAATAATAAGATATTTCACTACTATCAATTTCATAGAATGGTGGATAATCATATTTATTATTTTCATACATCTTTACAAGTATTTCTAAAAGAACGTCTGCTTGTAATCTATCGTTATAATCAATATTTGGTAGTTTTGTGTCTAAGTAATTACTATGCTTGTTTAATAACTTTTTTATATCATAGTCTTTATGTTCAAGCATACTTTTAACTTTGTTACTATGCTCAACAAATGGTTGCATAAATTCTTGAAAATCTTCGTCACTTATTTCTAAACTGTCTTTATCCTTAAATACTTCTGTTAAATCTATTCCAGTCATTTTAACCCTCCTTTAATTTTATAAGTCAATGTTACCATACTCTTTAAAAAATGTCAATAAAAAAAGAACAAGAAATTTATTCTTGTTCTAAGGTATTCCACTTACTATTCGGTTTTATAAGTCCTTTATTGGTTAACTCTTGACTGATACTAACATACTTATCATTCTCTAAGTAGAATATATTAGCTAAGTATCGACCAAATGAATCTGTCTTGTAAGTCTGTACAACCACGTTCTGATTTAATAATTTACTTTTTGTAAACTCAGTAGCTTGGTGGTAATTCTCTTGACCACGTTCTGGAGTATCCACACTCAGTAACCGTACACGTTGTTTTGAGTAAACGTTAAACCCATGGTCTAAAGTAATATCTACCGTATCACCATCTACAACATTATCAACATGTGCTTTGTACATATATAATTGATTTTCTAAGTTCAATCTAATTACCCCTTATTATACATTTGTGATTAATATAACAAGGTTAGTCTTTTACTTTAAGATTATACATATGTTTAATTTCTTCGTATAACTCCATACGTTCCTTTTCTAAATCTGATTCGGAAACTTTGTTAGAATCAAAAATATGTTTCTTAATTTTATCTAATAACTTTTCTTTTTTCTCTAATGTATCTCTATTACTCATTAGTGATTTCACCTACTTTATAAGTTTTTGAATAGTAATTATTCTGTTCATCATAATATGAATATCTAGCTAAGATAATATTATCTTTAGTAATACCTATCTTTTCTATCTTTAAATCTGTAATAATTGGTTCGGGTATTTCTACCATAATCTGACTACGTACTGCTTTCTTTAATAATTCTGAATAAATAACTTTCATAAATGTAACCCCCTAAATTAATATACTAATATAGTAGCATTTAAGGATATAAAAGTCAAGCATAAAATAAAAAAACCTGCAATATTTACTATATAATAGTATACTCAATTATATGTCCTAGGTTACATAAATTAAAGTATACCTATATAGCAGGGACTTACCATAGTTTTCCTATGATAAGTAATTGCAGGTGTAAGGTCATTCTATTAACGTTAATGTAGTCCTTTTCTAAAACATGGTAGATAGGTCAATAGAGTACGGACATGTTGGGTATTACATGACGGAATCAACGCTTACTTACAAAGCCAACAAGCAGGCAACTTACTGTACTCTCTAGTAAGTCAAACCTTAAAAGATTTTAGATAAAAACTGCACCCTGTGTTTCACATTGTTAAGAGGTGTTAGGATACTTATATATTCATTATAACACAAGTTAGATATTTTTACAAGTTAATTGCAAAACTTTTTTAGAATCCCCAAGCAGATAATCCTTGTGCGTTATATGCTCTCTCGGCAGCATCAATTTGGTTTTCGATAGTAGAAGTATCTCCCCAACCGATTGTTTGGAACAAACCATCAGCCCCACTAGGATTATGTGCATTAGGGTTACCGTTTGACTCTTTGGCAATAATATGTTCCCAAGTTGAAACAGGTACACCTGTACGTTGTGCCATTACTTGTGCAGCGTTACTACCAGTAGCACCTGGTGTATTTCCATTTGCTAATTGGACTTGTGACTTCTTGTTTTGCTCAAATCTTTCTGCTACGTAATCATTGTTTACTTTTTCTGCAACTGGTACGTGTTCTGTATAATCTCTATCTTTAACTTGTTCTTGGTTTTGATTGAATAACGCTTGTTGTTTATCAATCTTTTCACTTGGTGTTAATTCTGTTTTTTCAGTTGGGGTTGCTTTTGGGTTTGGTGTTAAGTGGTCTTGCGTTGGATTTTCCAATTTAGTATCGTGCCACTCATAACCAAAATGAGTCCCATCAGAATAGAAATGGTAATTCACACCACTACGTGTAAAGTTATAGTCATAAGAACCTTTTTGAATTGGTTTTTGTACTAACTCAGTATCGTTAGCTTGTGCTTTTTGTGCTAAAGTTTCAAAATCTACGTCACTAGCGTCTGCATTACCTCCAGCAAATAATAAAGTTCCTGCTAAGATAGTTGGTACAATTACTTTTTTAATCATATAAATAAAATTCCTTTCATTTCTTGTTTTTTTTTACCATAATACTAATTTAACATTTAAACATTACAAAACAATAACAATGAGATTAAGTAGAGATTAAAATATTCTATTAATAGTTTGGTAAACCTGCAGAATAACATTCATTTTGTAACTCGTCATCTAAAATAATATCATTTAACTTGTCAATATATTTACTAATCTCTTTTTGACTTAGTTGTTTAAGTTGTGTTTGTGTGTATTCTTTGTAATTTGCTCTTTTTTGTAAAGTTTTAATATAATCTAATTGTTTGTCTGTTGGTTTTTTGTAATTAAAACGATTCAACTCACCACTTAATAAAGTTTGAAAAGACATTCTTTACTCATCCCTTTCATATAATTCACTAATATCAATACTAACTCCAAGACTATCATTATCGAAGATATGCTCATAAGGTAAATCAATCTCATCCATGACCTTATCAATTAATGAGAAACTTGGTACAGTTTTATCATATCCTAAACTAACCCAGTAGACTTTAGTATTACTTTCTCCACCCCTAATACTATCTTTAATCGACTTAATAATTTCCTCTTTAACTGGGTCATAATGTTCTTGTGCATATTCCTTTAATTCATTTTTAATGCTCATTTTAACTACTCCTTTATTTAAGTATGTATATACTATAGCATATGTATTGGATAGTGTCAATAGAAAAATAAAAAAACCAACTTTTTAGGTTGGTTCTTAATAACTTACATTATACTAATTTACCGAATTGTAGTGTGCTTGATTTAACTGTAATACCACTATAGTTTTCAATTTTCACTCTTAATGTATTTGAGAAATAGATTGATGGGCTTGTTCCATCTACATTCCATGTTAATTCAACGTTGTTTGTTCCTGGTTTTAATGTTACAGTTCTTTCACTACTATCAATTTGGTCTACTGTAATTATCATAGTAACACTACTACTATTGTTATTTACAAATGCACCCTTGAAACCATACTTGCCACTATCAGTTCGTTGTAATGCGTCATATCTATAATTTAATGAACTGCTTGATATGTTAATATCGTTAGATGCTACATTATTTAATAAGTTTTTCTGAATTTGGATAGATGTTGTTGGTGTTTCTGTACCACCAGTACTTGGTGGTGTCGTAGGAATAGTTGTTGTTCCACCAGAATCTCCACCACTTGATGTTCCAGTTGACCAATCTAAAGATTGATTTAACTCTTGAACTGCTTTTTGTATAATGAGTTTTACAAATTTTTTCTGACTATCTAACGCCATTGTTGTTTCTGATGGTACATGGACAAACATATAAGGTGTGTTTAATAAGTCATTATCTAATTTCTGTAATGAATAAAAAATGTTGGCATTACATAAGAAATCTCCTGCGTCAGTTGATGCATAAGAAGTAAATTCTGAGCCTTTTATCCATTCTTGGACTTGTGTGTAATCGAATGTTGTTTTATAACCTACACGAGCATTATTTTCTTTATTTAATCTACCATTAGGATTTACGCCATCTGCATCTGCACCATTAGAAGCCCAATTCCAACCATAACTTTCTACTCTTGGTCTTTGTATAGAAGATGCTAAACCAAAAGAAATGATTAAATCAGGTTTTTCAGTAGTGATTAATGTTTCCATTTCATTTTTGATTTTACTATAAACAACACTAATTTTAGCAACTTTGATAGTATGTCCACTCACTTTTGTTGGTAAATCTTTAATGTTTTCCCACGAAGGATTAATTGATACACCACTCCACAGGTCAAATCCAGTAACTAAAATTTTCATATTTAGCTAACCTCCTTAATATAATCTTCAATTTCATTTCTTATAGGAATAGGATTGTTTGTTGTTAGATAATCTTGTGCAATATTATTTGCTTTACTACTTGTGAATGTTGCAATAGATTGAATACCACTAAAACCAATTTTAGAACTAAGTGTAGTTTGAGATAATACTTTATTGATTACACCTAAATCCCTGTTAGATGATATAATAAGTTGGCTTAAATAAGCTGACTGTAACGTATCCATTTGATAAACATCATTTGAATTTACTAAGGTTGGTAAGTCAATATTAGGTTGGTTAGGATTGCTTAATGATAAGTTATTTAATTTATCATCAACATATTGTTTAATAGCCTTATCTACATACTGCTGAGTAGTGTAATCATTTAATACAGTAGTATCTAACGTGGCTTTTTTCCATTCAGACCAAGTATCAGCTTTGTTTTTAACGTATATATCGGCTGAATTGAATGGTGAGTATTCTATTCTTTGAACGTTATCATTTAATCGTTTATATGTTACATAGCCATAATTAGTAACTCCAGTAGGCAAGCCTACTCCTTTAGTAACATAATAAAAACCTGTCGTTAAACTAGATTTGTCAATAGTGTTAAAATCAAAATCATTTAAAAGAATAATATTACCTTTTGTGTCAGTTAATTTAACTTTTTGCCAATCACTAAAATCTGGCATATTAACTGTAGCATTTTTAAGAGAATCTAACTGTTCTTGGGTAAAATCTTTATATGTGAACGGGTCACCTTTATCTCCTTTTTCCCCTTTTAAATCATTAAGCTGTTCTTGGGTAAAGTCAGAATACTTAAAAGGCTCTCCTTTATCTCCTTGCTCTCCTTTTAAATCATTAAGCTGTTTTTGGGTAAAATCAGAGTATTTAAAAGATTCTCCTTTATCTCCTTGTTCTCCTTTTAAATTTTCTAATTGTTCATTAGTAAAATCTTTATAAGTAAATGAATCTCCTTTATCCCCTTTTTCTCCTTTTAAATCATTAAGTTGTTCTTTTGTAAAGTCTGAGTATTTAAAAGGTTCTCCTTTATCTCCTTGTTCTCCTTTTAAATTTTCTAATTGTTCATTAGTGAAATCTGAGTATTTAAATGAGTCACCTTTTTCACCCTTAAGTGATTGCAAAAAGTCTTTTTCAGTACCACTATGTCCTTGATTTAACCAAATAGTATATGCACTATCTCCTTTGATACGTTCTAAATTATCCTTGTTAATATCATTAAAATATACCATTATTGTTTCACTAGTTTCATACTTTAGCGTCTTAAATCCAGGTACAGGGGATTTGTTCATTTCTGTACCACCTACTACCCAAGACACAAAGAACTCACCTTGATTATATTGTGTATTAGGTGTTAATTCAGGTATCACTACTTTACCAACATTATTAACAATATAATCTGTTGAATCTAAGATATTAGAATTTCTATCGTATAATAAAAGTTTTAAATTTGGAGTTATATCCATACGTTTCACCTGTTTCTTATATTTATATTTTCTTTATAATATAACATAAAAAGCCGACCTAAAAAGGTCAGCTTATATTATCTTACTTACTAAATCTTTTTTAATCTTAATTTAATTGCTGTAGGTTCATAGAGAACTCTATCACCATTCTCTACCCCTTTTTCAGTTAGTGTACTAACAATTTCTTGAACTTGAGAAGTTCTATTATTACTTGTACCATCAGCAGAAGAAGGTACTGTAAGGTAATAGAAGTAATCACCTGAGTTAGCTACATTATATCTAATACCAGCATAATTTACAGAGATAGTTTTACCATTCACTTCAAAGTCATATATAAATGATGAACCAAAATCAATATCTTTTGTATATTCATGATTAATATTAATCATGAAACTTTGGTCTTTTTTCCAAGATATTTTTGTAACAGCCTCTTTAGGTATATCTAAATTATAAGTACCATCACTATTTGCTGTATAAATAACTTTCTCATTTGTTGCACCAGTACCTGTACTTGGTTGAGTAGTAGGTGTTGTACTTTGTACACTAGTATCTCTAAACCCCTTAGAATTAGTATCCCCAACAATATTACCATTTTTAATATCTGTGTAATATATAGTAATATAATTAGGCATGTAAATGTTACCACGATTTGTATAGTTATCCATTAATTCAAAAGAACTTGAAAAATCTGTTACTTGTGACGTTCTATTAAATCCAGAATCTTTATCCTCATAATTAGGTAACGTATAAAAATAAGGTGAGTTATTGGATATTCCACTAGCATTTAGAATTTTTTTATCTTTATGGTCAATTCTAAGTACTTTCATATTAGTTAAATCTACCTCATCTTTACTAATATTAAATATCATACTTTGGTCTTTTTTCCAAAAAATTCCATATGTGTTAACTGTTTTAGAGTAAACTTTTTTATCTGAATCTATGGTTTTTAAACTTGTATCTATATTAGGATTAAATTTAAATTTTTCACCTGTAATAATTTTATCTTTTAAAAACGACTCTATTTGGTAAGATATTAATTCATGTCCTCTGTAGTTAGGGTGTAAACCATCAGCTTTACTAGGGTCATTTTCATCATAAGAGAAAAACATACCATTGACATTATCATTCCATACCCTTAGGTTTGATTCATTATATAAATCTAAAACAGGATATGAAAATTTATGTGCAATTTTAGTTAAAACACTTACAAGTTCTCCTAAAGTATACCCAGCATTATTCTTAGTTTCATTGAAAGGGTTACTTTCTTTTCTAGGTAATGGAGTCAATACTGCTACTGGTGTAGTAGGATACTTTAATGATATTTGTAAAAAAGTGTAATAAATTAATCGAGCAACACTATTTATCTCTAAATTTTCTGCTGTTCCTAATGGTCTAGTCTTACCTCCAACTAAACCATAATCGTTTGTCCCCATTTTAATTGAAATAAAGTCTGGTTGCTCTTTTATCTCAGCAACTGAATTATATCTATCTTGGAATCCTGTTCCACTATGCCCTAAATTTATATTAACCATATTATTTCTATCTGCAATAAACTGATGATAGTTTTTTCTTGTTCTTGCATTAACTTCTGTTATACTGTCACCTATAAACACTCCTGTTAAACCCTCTAACGGACTTTTAATAACTACATTATCATTAGTAGTAGTAGTGTTTACTTTAAGTGAATCTAATTGCTCTTTAGTAAAATCATCATAAGTAAAAGGTTCTCCTTTTTCCCCTTTAAGTGATTCTAACCACTCTTCTTCTGAACCTTCGAATCCATGTTTTTTAGCTAAATCATATGCATTTTCACCCTGTTCTCCTTTTAAATTCTCTAGTTGTTCTTGAGTAAAGTCATTGTAAGTAAAAGGCTCACCTTTTTCTCCTCTAAGTGAATCTAATTGTTCTTTGGTAAAGTCTTTATATAAAAAAGGTTCACCTTTCATACCTGGTTCGCCTTTTAGACTTTCTAACCATTCTTTTTCAGTACCTTTAAAACCATTATCTAATGCTATGTCATATGCACTTTTACCGTTTATAGTTACATTATTATTTGTTGAATCGTTATCAATATTATTATTATTATCTACAGCATCACTAGTATCTTTATAATAAGATTTAACATTTAGTACCTTACTAGTTTCATTATCTTTAGTATTAAATGATTGAACAGGAAACTTATTTGATTCACGACCATTAACTACCCAAGAAACAAAAAAACTACCATACGGATACTCGGTATTTGGTGTTAAATTATTTATTACTACTGTTCCTATATCCTGAACAATATTAGTAGTTGAGTCTATAATATTAAGTTTACTATCATAAAGTAAAAGTTTTAAATCTTGATTGCTAACCAAATTATACACACTCCTATATTATTATTATTTATATTATAATATATCAAAAAGTACCTATACCTTAGGTACTTAAATCATTTTAATATCCTGTAGAACCAAAACCACCACGTTCAGTTTTTGTTGAAAATTCTTTTACTACTTTTGGTTTAGGATAAACAACAGGTGCTACTACTAACTGAGCAAATTTCTTACCTTTTTCAATAGTTATCGGTTCGTTTCCAATATTATCCACGATAACACCTAGTTCATTTTGATAAGTTTTGTCAATAGTTCCTAATTGTACTCGAATTTTTGTTTTACTAGTTAACCCACTACGTAATCTAACTTGAGCCTCAAACCCTTTTTCTAAAGCAATAGCCACCCCAGTAGATACTACCTTAGTACTGTTAGGCTCAATCGTAACTGTTTCATTTGAATATAAATCTAACCCACTATCTGTATCATTCTCACGTTTTGGTAAAATAGCACTTTCATTTAATAATTTAATTTCGATTGTTTCCATATTTTAGTTCCACCTTATCTTAAATATTTTTCATAAATATAATTACCAACTAAAAACCCTAATCCACTTAACAAACTACTTATAATGCTAATACCTGTAATCGTACCTAGTATAACCGTATTAATAATAAGTACGATAAAAAAAGTAATAATCGACCATATAAGTAACCACATAAATTTCTCTAAATTCATTAAATCACCTTATTTTTCTTAAGTGAATATAGTCTATTTATCATTTTAATACTAGCCATTTTTTTTAACTCAAATATTATTATTTCATAATCATAATCCATTAGGAACTTATTCTCATATAACTCAGGTCTAATAGGTATAATAATGTCATATTTATATGTTTTCTCTACAGATACTAAGTAAACAGTAATGTCTGCTACTATAGCTTGAATTATACTTGTTTCCGTTGAATGGCTAGATACATTTAAAGAATTTAATACCATTTTCGATTTATTTTCAATAACCTCTTCATTGGGGAATACATACGTTAAAACTTCATGACTATCAAAAAAAGTATTATCCCATAAATCTTTAATACTATCAATTATTAAATCAAAATGTATATGGTCTAAAAAATAACCCCTACTCATGTGTATCTACCTCATCAGGCTTGTACTTTTCATAGTCATAAACCTTTTTAGCAACAACTAATATTACAACTAGCATTAGTACTTTTAATTTTTTCATTACTCTATTCCCTACCTTTCATTTAAGATATTTAAATTATAACATAAGATATTCAGTATGTCAATAAAAAAGACTAAGTTTTTTCAACTTAGTCTGATAAATCTCCTTGTGCTAACTTTAGTTTTTTGTTAATTGTTTCATGTACACTTTCAATTTTAGAGTTACTGTTATCTACAGATTCTAATAAGTCTTTTACCACCAAAGCCTCTTCTACCGTCAAAGTAACCATAGGTTTCATTGTATCACCTTTTCTCTATAAGTATATAATCGTAATTATCAATACTTACATTATTAATCTTATTTAAATCCATTAAATCTTGAACATTCTTATCATAAAGTTTAGCTAAAGTCCATAACGTATCTCCACTTGTTACTTTATGATAATACCCACCTTTATGTTTCTCTAACCTTTTGTGTGCCATTTTTTCTATCATTCCTTGCATAAAAAATAGTCAATACATAGCATATACCTATTAATATAAGATTAACAAGTTCAGTAATAAGTACATGTAAGTATATACCATTTATTATCATACTAACTAATAACAATAGAATACCTAAACCAATAACTAAGTACATATTCTTACTTACACCTTTTGCAGTTTTGAAAATAAAGAAATGAGTGATTTGATTTATATAAGCAAGAATAATAGATACTGTAGCAACTGTTTGTAATACATTAATTGGAATACCTAAGAATAAATATATAAGTACCCCAGATACTAAAAATACAACTGTAAAACATACTCCTATAAGTACTCCATGACTAATTGAGTTTTTCCAAGTAAGCATGAGTATAGCAAATAGTAAATTAATACCTACTACAATTAAATTGAATAGATTACCACTCGTAACAATTAAAGTTAAAAAACTGATACCTACTGATAATACAATAAATTCCCAAAAATAATTACCTACACCTTTATCAGTTTTTTCCTTGACAAAGGCTTTCAATCCAGGTAAGTAACCTAGTATATAAAATACAGGTGCTATAAAAGATAACACCAATGCTAATGTTTCTATGTTAACCAACTCCTTTATCTATATCTTTTAAATCCTTCGACTAATTTTCCCTCTTCGTTTTCCATTTCGTCAAACCCCATTATATTTATATTACGATTATTTGTAACTTCTTCTTCTAAATCTATACTACAAGTTTCACATAAACCAAAGTATGAATCTAAAAAAGTCATTTCTCTACCACAACGTTCACATATTAAACCTAATCTATACATAGTTAGGAAATCATCTCTCTCATAAATGTTTTTCAAGTCATCGAACAAAGTTGTAGTATTTAAATGTTTATTTTCTAGGTCATGAAATAAACCCTCTTCATACATTTTCCTTTTTAGTTTATCCATTAAACTACCACTATGGTCTATAACGCCTGTAGAACTTTTTTCCATAGCCATAAAAATACCACTATCTGTTAAATCCATGTTTCTACTAATCATTTCTTAAACCACGACTTAAATTTCTTAAAGAAATTCTCAGTATTTTTTGTGTTTTGTTCTGCTTGTTCTTTTTTATCTGTTTCATAAATTTCACGTTTTAACTCTTCTAAAGATAATGGTTCTTTGATTTTATACTCAACTTGTTTATCCTTTTTAGCAAATTCACTAATAAGTTTATCCATAGTTAAATCACAATATTCATCTACCCAATCACCAATTACATACATTTTATCATTAATAATTTTATGGTGTTTGTCGTATGTTACAAAAACACCAAATAAAATAGGGTCTTTTTCCTTTTCTTCTTCTTTTACTTTACGTTCTAATGTTCCTGTATAGTCTGTGAATAGTACAAAAAATTCGTCAAAAATATCTTTAACTTTATCATACTTTTCAAAAACGTCATCTGGAATATCCCTAGTAAAGTTTTTTAATTCTGTTATTTTAACATACTTTTGACCACCCATATCTCTAGTATACTCAAAAATATCATCTCTATATACAAAGGTATCAATATTTTTAGTAATGAGTAATCGTTCACGTTCAACACATTCAGTAACAAAAATTAATTTCTTTAATGCCTCTTGCTGACCAGTCTTTTTATATTTCTTAATTAACTCAATACAGTTATCATAGTAATCATTTAAGTAACTATCCGTTACTTTATTTTGCTTTTCTTTAACTCTTAAAAAATATTCACTTGGTGTAATTATCTCTCTTTCATTACTTTCTTTTTCTGTTTCTCCTGATATTGCTTTTTCTAATTCTCTTACTTCGTCTGCCATTTTAACTCCTCCTTTTATTTTATATACTTAGTATACTATACTAAGTATAAAATGTCAACTATTTATTTCCTAATTTCTCTAATTCTTTTTTAACTTGTTCCCAACTTATAAATCCTACACCGTTTGTAACCTCAAGTATGCAACCGTACAAAAATTGGTTAAATGATACTTCGGTACGATAAGGGTCACTATAAACATGACCATTACCTTCTCGTATATCTGTTGAGTATACAAACACAGGTCTATCAATAAATTCTTGTTGTTCCTTAATTTCATTCTTAATTTGTTGATAAGATTCTGCTTGTTCTGTATCATTTTTGATAAACTCAGTTATCTTACTTAGTCTTTCGATTGTAATTCTAGCTTGTCTTTTCATACCTAGTAGAATACTTAGTTCTGCAATCGTACCAGTAGCATGATTTAAAATATCAAAGGTATATACGTCACTTTCTAACATAGCATTATAGTCGTTATTTAGAATACGTTCTGCTAGATTTTCTTGGACTGCGTTTGATTTATCATTAATTGACTTATCATCACTAGGTGAGTAAGCCTGAACACCTAGAATACCGTTAATCTCGTCTTTTTGTTTTTTACGATATTCTACCATAGGTGTAGATAATAAATCACCACCAAGGTAAACTTTTTTATTCCTAATTATTCTACCCTGATTGTCTACTACTTTTTCTTTAGATAAATCAAGGTAATAATCATTCTCATTTTTATCAATTATTTGGATACTCTCTTCTGTACCTTGACCCATCATAATTGAGTAAAGATAATAAATGCCATTATAAGTAAAGTATAAATCATAACCAAAATCAGTTTCTTCTTTAAAATATTCACTGTATTGGTCTAGTTTTTCTAATAAAAATTCAAGTATTTCAATAATAAAGTTACCTTTTTGTCTTTTATCGGTATCTTGTTCATAATTTAAAGCAGTAGTTTCAAAAGGTAATAAAGTGTCTAAGTTGTATTCTCTATTCTTAATTTTATTCATTAATTCCTCTTTTTCCTTATTTTCTTCAGCTACCTTATCAATTAGGTAGTTTAGTTTCTCTTTATCCATGTTATATTTCTCCTTTGTATACTCTAAATAAATAGCTGTAATAATTTTTGGTACTATAGAAAACCTTTTAGTTTTAGTTTCAAGACTAATGGTATCATTACATTCTACACAACTAACAAGATAAGCATAAGTTGTTGACATATCTGTTAAATCTTTAAATTCACTTTCTTCTAAAATAAGGTCGGATACGTGTTTATATTCCTTATCAATTTCTATTCTTAATTGTATCATAATATTATTCTCCTAACACTACTATGTCATAAGTTTCACTAAAAATGTTTTCTTTTACTGGATAAAACTCACCCTGAACACCTTTAATAATGTAATCACCTAGTTCTGCTACCATTATCCCCTCCAATGTTTCAATAAGTAATCGGTCTGTAAGACCATTACGACTAGCCTTAGACCCAATCCATAATAAAATTTCTGGTATACTATCAACTGTATACTGCATTACTTCTACCTTAACTGGTTTCTTAACTGCAAACATTTTTTCCATAAAATAAACCTCCTTGTTAATATACTTATAGTATAGCACAAGGTAGGTTTAATGTCAACAATTATTTATAAATTTTTTCTATTTCCAATTTAAATTTACCATATCTACCTACACTTTTTAATGGTAAATTTATTTTTAAAAACATCTTTTTAATTGTAAAGGTAGATATATCTGTTTGTTTAGATATAGTTCTTAGACTTTGATTTTTATTTACATAGTTGTCTAACCATATATGATAATAAAAGCTATCTGATATTTGTTTAATTTTTTCATTATTAGATTGTGTATGTGATTTACCTTTTACTAAATTCTTTGTTATATCTTTGTAAGTTCTGTCATGTCTTATATCGTAATGTGTATTATTAGTAAGTGTTGGGTATTTTTCTTTTAATTCTTCTCTCGTTAATTCTGATGTATAAATATCTATGACTTCATTTTTAGTAAAAAGTCGTTTACTATCTTTTTTATATTTATAATTCTTTATGCCTAATGCATGATGAGAATTTTCATAAGAGTAAACCCATTCTATATTTTGAATACAATTATCATTTCGTTTACT
>ERZ1029878.157-NODE-157-length-13699-cov-78.455585_pt1 | contig 13699 bp, 9 predicted proteins | sample MGYA00519234_ERZ1029878 | MGnify/ENA primary metagenome ERZ1029878 (study PRJEB33666, sample SAMEA4610928) | skin metagenome | biome: Human-associated habitat; feature: Malodor aspect; material: skin | place: Philippines | collected 2015-08 ... | reverse complement strand
ATACCATTTGGGGTGCGGTACAGTCAATTTTTTCTCAAATTTCTAATTTTATATTTGCTAGTCTAAATTCCATACTTGGAACAAGCATATCAAGTTGGTCTCAAATTTGGTCGTCTACAACACAATTTCTTAGTCAAATTTGGTCAAGTGTAACGCAATGGTTTGGTCAAGTAGCACAAACTGTGTGGCAAAAAATGACTGAAGCATATAATCACGTTGTAACCGGTGGCTCTCAATGGGTATCGGGAATCATTAGCGCCATGTCTAATTTTGTTTCTAGCGTGATAAACGGTTTCTCTAATGCAGTTTCACAAGTCCAAGGTGGGATGCAACGTGCTTATAGCACAATCGTTGGCTTTGTCGGTCAATTTGCTAGTGCCGGAATGGATTTAATGCGTGGTTTAGTTCAAGGTATCATGAACGGAATGTCATGGGTAGTCAATGCAGCCAAGAATGTCGCGCAAAGTGCAGTTAACGCAGCCAAAAGCGCATTAGGTATTCATTCACCTTCTAGAGTATTTAAAGCAATTGGTGGTTATACTATGGCAGGTATGCATTTAGGAATGAATGCAGAAGGTAGTAAAGTTATAGACTTAGCTTCTTCAATTGCATCAAGAGTAAGTTCTGGATTTAATTCATCATTGAATGTACCTAAAATTCAAAGTGATTTTAGAAATGCGTCAGCATCAGTAAATGCTCAAGTACAACATACACATCAAATTAATGCATCACCTAACCAACGTGTTGTTACTATCCAAATGGATGTTAACAATGATGCATTGGCAGCAATCGTTAATAATCAAAATGCTAAACGAGATATGAAATTTTCATTCTAGGAGGTCGGATAATGGATATTGAAATAACTAAAATGAATGGAACATCTTATACTTTGTCCGACTTCGGTTTTAAAGTTAAAGATGTCATTGTTGAAAGTATGGAAGTAGATGATACTTATAAAACTAAAGAAAATGCACATGGTCGTGTATTACTCTCTAGTGTTTTCACTAAAAGAAAGATTAGTGTTCCGTGTTTTGTAGATGCAACTAAATTAAATGATGTATCCAGATTAAGAGATGAATTATATTCTTTAACTGTTGATACTCAACCGTTTTGGCTTAGAGAATTAAGAAGAAGCAAAAAGCGTAATTATAGATTTATAGAGCCTATTGCAGATGATTATCAGGAAGTAGATGAATATAACAATTTAAGATACGATCATGATCAATATAATGATGATTATTTTGTTAATGGCAGAAGATATCAAGTTAAATATGTAAACACAATCGTTCCTTCTCAAAAAGGAACGATTGTTAATTTTACATTAGAATTTGAAACAGTCGAATTACCTTTTGCTGAAAGTATTGGAACTTCACTTGATTTAGAAAAACGTCCGGAAAGTGAATTGTGGTCTACGGATATGCTTATTCCATTTGATGAACAAGATGCATCACGTACGTATTCTTTTACAAATATTTGGAATAACATAGTTTATTATCACGGTAATGCTGATAACGACCAATTCAATATGTATAAAAAAGTGACGATCATCTTAGGCGAAGATACAGAAAACTTTGAGTTCACTATGAGTCATTCAGATGTTATGACGATACGTGGTATCAAAATGAAAAAAGGTGACAAGATTGTATATGATGGTGTACAGACTTTCAAAAATGGCACACCAATTAATAATGAGGCATCAGGTCCACAACCTAAATTTAAACATGGTTGGAATGAATTTGAATTTAACCAACAAGTAAAATCGGTTAAATTCGATATGAAATTTTATTATAAGTAGGTGTTACAAATTGCCAATATTAATTAGTCCTCCGCGTGGTCGTGGCAAACCAGTCTACACCACAGTAGAACATACATCTAAAGTAAGCTCAGAACCTATTGTCGAGTTTCAATTAGATGAAGATGAATATAATTATGATGTTGTTAGATCAATCGGGAGAAGATGGTCGGTTTCTAAGGTTTGGGGGCCAGATGATGATACGGAATACTTAGTATTTATGATTGATCGTCAATCTGTAGGAAACAAACAGCAAGTATCTATAACTTGTCGTTATAAACCAATTGATATTATCAAACGTCGTCGAATATATGCACCTATTAACGGTAGTTTTAAACCAGAAAAATTCTTAGATATTGCTTTTAAAAATTCAGGATTAAATTATCGTTTAACAGAGAAATTACCTTCATCTGAATTTGAAAATGCTGGAGAAGGTGAAACTGTAGAAGAATTAATTAAAAAAGCAATGGCGCATTGGGATTTAGAATTTGATATTGAATTCGATAAAAAAACGAAAAAATATACTTTTGTTTTTGTTCCATATCTTCAAAAAAGAGCTAATTATCAAATTGATAACGAAATTAATGCTAATGCTTTAAAAGTTGAAGAAGATTCTGGTGAAATGGCCACATATATCCGAGGATATGGTGATTATACAGATGAGCAAGGGATGACAGGCGCAGGTTTAATTATGAAATTTGAACATCCTGATGCGAAAGATATTGGATATTATCACGGTGAGCCAATTAAAGATGGTCGTATTAAAGATGAAGAATTAATGAAAGCCAAGTTACAAAAGGCTATAGATGATTCTATCAAACGTTCTATAAGTTTAGATTTCATAGTTTTAAATAAACACTACCCAAATGCTATTCCAAAAGTAGCCGATATAGTTAAAGTACGTCATTCAGTATTAGGATTAAATGAATTTGTAAGAATAGTCGAAGTTAAAACCACCTTAGATTTAAACAATGTAATCATTAATCAAGAAGTCACGCTTGGCGATTACAAAAGGTACGATAGATATATGAATCGTATTAGCATAGCGGCAAACGCAATTGGTGGTTTAGGTGGCGGAGAATTTGTGAGAGATTATCGAACAAATAGTGCAATAACTTCAAGTATATTAGCTACTACTATCAAAATGGATAAAGAGAGTAATGCTTCATCTGATAAAGCCGGATTAATGAGTGCAGAGGATAAGAAGAAATTAGATTCTATTGATACATCTTCAAAATTAACTGCTAAAAAAGTAGATGGAACTATTATAGATTTAAGTAATAAAGAGCTAACCATTGATGAAAATGGAAATCTAAAAATTAAGGAGGTCAGCGATAATGCGTAAGACAATTTACACCAGTCTCGAAAATATATTTGGTGCTAGACATGTAAGAGAGTTAGAACTTAATTTTATTTCTACACGTGACATGGTAACTTACGTGGAAGATCAATTACATCGACATAACTATGTTGATAACGAAGCGCATCAATCACATCAAATTAAACATACGTTTGCTGACGGTGAGACATTAAGCGTAAAAGATTCTATTAACTGGCTTCATGCTAGATTGAGAGCATTTTTAGTACCTACATTAGCTAATGATCAACAAGAAATTATTGATGCTAGAGCAAGTGTAGACGGTAATGTGTATAAAACGTTAGGCGATAGATTAGGTAGTGACTTCAATTCATTAAGAGGCGATTTAGATAAAGAACTAAATATTGCTGCTGATAGCTCATACTTATGGACTCCACCATATATTAAAGGTGCTGCGCGTGGTGAAAATGAAACACCATTGCACAATGAACCGACAGAAAATTTAAAAGTCTTTTATGATAAGTTTGTCGATAATGAGTATTGTCGTAAAACGTATATTGGTAAGGACCAGTCGGGAGAGTACAGTGTTTACTCATATACATTTGAGCCACAACATTATTCAAAAACGTTACTTTTAACAAGCTGCATTCACGGTAACGAATACAGCGCATTTTACGCTAATAGTCGTTTCTTAGATTTAGTTGTAAATAAATGGCATACTGATCCACATTTAGCATACATTCGTAAAAATGTGCGCATTGTATGTGTTCCTATTGTTAATCCACATGGATTTGCTAACGATAATCGAGAAAATTCCAATAACGTAGACCTTAATCGTAACTTTGATTACAACTGGAAAGCTGGTAAAGGAACTGATCCAACTGGTAAAAACTTTAAAGGTAGAGCGCCATTTAGTGAACAAGAATCAAAAAATATGAAAAAGTTAGTTGAAGGACTTAATCATATTACTGCACATGTTGATTGCCATAATATTGTGTCTCAAGTATCAGATTATTGTTTATTCTATCCAAGATTTTCTAATCAAGACCATAACCTTATGACACAATTCATGCAAGATGTAAGTAATCATGGAGATTTAGTTACATGGGGTTCTAGTACGTTAAGCTCATTTTCTAACTGGGTAGGCATTAAGAAAAACATCACTTCTTATCTACCAGAAATTTATGAAGGGCGTGCTGGTAAGCCTCGTGGTGCAGAAGAAATGTGGCGCAGTGTTAATTTCTTAGGTAATATCATTATCCGATTAATGCAAACAAATAATAGTGGACAAGGTAGAACGTCGAATGAAGCCTTTGCTAAATCGTTTGTATATAGCGATAGATATAACAATAAAGGCGTACCTACATTCAGTCTTATTGCTACAAACAAGTGGCAACGAATGTTAATGACACAACAACGTTTTAATATTACTGCTAACGGTATTGTTGAAATGAACGGTTCTATCACAGTAGAAGTTGATAGAGATACAACGTTTGGTGTAAGTCCAATGGTAGTACAAAACTATAATCCGTGGAGTGGTAATGGCAAATCTGATGAACGCCAGTTATTCAAAACGGAACACAAACTTCCGAAAGGTATTCATACAATACCTATCAATGCAATTGCTCCTGTTCAAATGTCTAGCATCACACCAAGTGATGTTAATCGAACAGCAGAAGTTATGTGTCCTGTTGAAGTTAGACGTTCAGAAGGCGTTTGTCATATTAAACAACTTATTCAAAATATTAAATTTATCCCTACTGGTTCGCACAATGCGTTTCAAGCTTTTACATCAACTGGATATGGTAACCAAAAAGAAAAAACATTCAAACAAATTTACCCTAATTATGAATCAGCTTATGATATTAGAAATGAAATTATTACTAAAAAATAAGGAGGTTAAGTGATGAGTTTAATGGATATGGATGGTATTTATAAAAACGCTCAATTAGTAGCAACAGACGAACCATATTTAAGACCATTAAGTGATGAACAGTTAGTTTTTTATAATTTAGATGTCAATACAGCAGTTCTTACTTTTCAAGTCAAAAGAGATATTTATCCATTACAAATTAGTAGTTTGAATAGTGATATAGATGTATTTCTTAAATCAGAAAATGGTTCGCATACCTCATTGGTAGAACCTAGATTTATTGATCCTTTAAATGGTATTGTTCGTTTTGTTGTTGATAGTGGATTTTTAAGTGCTGCAACTAATACATGGGTGAAAGGCCAAGCAAGACTTAGAGCAGTAGGTCGTAAAGATACTGTTATTCTTAATGAATTTAGATTCTATGTTAAAGATGCATTGATTAATAAAATCGGTGCAGACATTAAAGTTAGATATATTCGTCAAATTGATCAACTTATTGAAGAAACGCAAAAAAGAGTAAACGAAGCTATATTAGGAATTAGTAATGTAGAAAGTGCTAAAGTTAGTTTTGATTCATTTATCAGTAAACAAAAAACTGATTTGGAGAACATTATTACTGATACAGAAAGTAAAATGAAAAAGTTGGCTGATTCAACTCAAATAGCAGTAGACGATCAACTTAATAGATTTAGAAGTGAAGCCAATGCGATTAAGGTGGATTTACAAAGTGAAACTGCTGGAGCAGTTACTAAACCAGATTTAGATTCAACGCTTTCGAACTATGTGACTACAACCGATTTTAATAACGCCTTAGACAATAAAGCAGACAAAGGCGAAATTGCTCCTTCTAATTTACCTGATAATTTTAATGAATTAATCAATCAAGCAGTATCGGATAGAATTAGCGAATTAAATCAAAACAAACCATCATTTAATGATTATGGTGAATTGTATGAAATTAATAATCCAGACTTATCGACAATGGACTTCGTTGATAAATCTGGATATTTTTATGCGGTTGGTCCACTTCATACTCCTGACGGAAATGACACAGAGGGTATGTTGCAAATCTTAGCTTATGGTAATTACACGAAAGTGATTTACTCACCTAACGAAACAAATGCTATTTACCTTCGTTCAAAATTAGATCAGGTTGGTAACAACTGGACTGATTGGCTCAACATTGGTAGTGAAGTAGAAATCGGCACTAATGATAGCTATTTTGAGGAAAGTTATGAAGATGTAGATACTTCTATTAATGAAGATGATACAGAGACTACAAATGGCACAAACAGTATAGATACTTCGACAGATGATAGTACAGAGACAACGTAAATGAAAGAAGGTGCTAAATAATTGGAAGATGTCAAAGTCAAAATTATTCAGTCAGAAGAATTTAAAACCTTCTTTTATGCTGGTGATTTAAAGTTACTGTATGTATTGATTCTATTGATGGTATTAGACATATTAACTGGAATTGCTAAAGCAATTAAAGATAGAAGGTTGTGGTCGAGAAAAGGACTGTTTGGATATGGAAGAAAAATACTTATTTTCGTCATAATCGTTGTTTCTAATGTGATTGACCAGATACTATCATTGAATGGTGGTTTAATTATGATTACCATTTTGTTTTACATTGCAAATGAAGCCTTATCCGTAGTTGAAAATTGTGCAGCTATGGGCGTGTTAGTACCTAAACAATTAGCTGAACGGTTAGCAGTTATGAAAAACGAAGGAAATCAACCACCATCAATTACCACTGAAATAAAAGAAGAAATGACAACTAAATATAATAAAGAACTTGAAGATAACGAAACATCAGAAATTAATATCAAAGTTAAAAAGTAAGTCGGCACTTATGTGTCGGCTTTTTATTATGCAAAAAGAAGGTGGATAAATGGCAATTTTACCTTCAAGTGGTAAACCAACAGCTTCGCAAGTTGTAGCTTGGGCTAAATGGATGGCTAATAATCGACGTGGTGTCGATATAGATGGAAGATATGGTTATCAATGTTGGGACTTACCTAACTACATCTTTGAAAGATATTGGGGATTTAGAACATGGGGTAATGCGAATGCTATGGCTAGACGTGCTAACTACCCAGATACTTCGTGGAAAATATATGCAAATACTCCTTCATTTGTTCCAAAACCCGGTGACGTAGCTGTTTGGACTTATGGTTGGGCTGGACATACTGCAATAGTTATTGGTCCTAGTGATACTAATCATTTTCGTTGCGTTGATCAAAACTGGTATGGAGCAAACCAATACAGAGGTTCAGTCGCTGCCTATGTAAATCATGATTATAGCGGTAGAGGTGGAAGTCTTTATTTCGTTAGACCACCATATAAAGCAGAACCTAAACCAAAACCAAAGCCAAAACCCACACCAAAACCTAGCACACCGTCTAAAGACACTAATACTACAACTAAACCAAGCACTCCGACAACTACGCCTAACGAAACAAAAACAGTAGTTAAAGATGTAAAAGAAATTAAATTTACTGTTGATGATATAGAGACAAACTATCCTACATTTATTCCACACAGAATAGCACAAGGTAGAGATAGAGGTAGATCGCCTAAAAAAGTGTTGATACGTGACGCTGGAACAATGTGTAGTGTACTTGATTTATATACAACGAGAAGAAAATATATTCGAGATGCAGAGTTGCCTCATTACTATATTGATAGAAATTACATTTGGCAACCAAGATATGAGCAAATCGAAGTACCAAGCGCACCAGATTGTCTAGTTATTGAAGTTTGTGGCGACTACTCAGATAGTCAAAATGATTTTATTTTAAATGAAATACATGCAATGAATTATCTAATTGGTCGTATGAAGTTTCATAGCATTCCAATGAAACAATCATCATTCATGATTGAAAGTGAATATTGGCGCACTATTTTAGAACATGGTGCTTGGAACACAGTAACTAAAGGTCAACCAAGTAAAAAAGTTGAAGATAAGACAATAGAAGCATTAATCAATCTATATCAAAATAGAGAAAAATTACTTAATGATATTCCATCTGATAAAGTGACAAAACGAAAAATTAAAGTTGAAGTACCAAAAGATGATGAAACTACTCCAAGTAGTGATAATAAAACATCTACAAATACATCAACGACTAAGCCAAGAACAACAACATCAGTTAAGAAAACGCCTACTATTACAGTTGTTTATAGTAAATACACCTACAATAATGCGCTTAACATTCAAATGGCTAGAGCGCCACAAGTTAACTATGGTAGTGGTTGGTACAACGCTAGTCGAAGTGCTACATCAGCAGCTATGAATAATGCAACGATATGGAATAATAGTAAAATGCGTTATCAAATGCTTAATTTAGGTAAATATCAAGGTATTCCAGTTAGTAAGTTAAATCAAATCTTAAGAGGTAAAGGAACATTATCTGGGCAGGGACAAGCATTTGCAGATGGTTGTAAAAAATACAATATTAATGAAATTTATCTAATCGCTCATGCTTTCTTAGAAAGTGGATATGGTACTTCAAACTTTGCAAGTGGTCGATATGGAGCATACAACTATTTCGGTATCGGAGCGTATGACTCTAATCCTAACTATGCTATGACATTAGCAAAAAGTTACGGTTGGACTACACCAGCTAAGGCTATTATTGGTGGAGCTAAGTTTGTCAGACGAGGTTATATCGATAATGGCCAACAAACACTTTATCGTATGCGTTGGAATCCACAATCACCGGGAACTCATCAATATGCAACAGATATTAACTGGTGTAAGCATCAAGCAAACACCATTTATAACTTATATTCACAAATTGGTATGAAAGGCGAATACTTCATACGAGATAGATATAAATCATAATTTACAGGACTATGTGCTGACAGCATGTAGTCCTAATTTATTGAAAGAGGTGGCTCAATGTCTATTTATAAAAATAAAGATATTTACACTAACATTAATGAACGTGGTGTGAATTTAGGTAATGTAGATGTTACGTTATATTCGAGAGATAAGTTAACAGCTGCACTTAGAATTTTTCTAAATAAAGAAGTTAAATACCAAAATGAAACTATTATAGAGCCAGTTAATCTTACTCAAACAAGCATGATTCCTATGATTGATTTGTATGCAGCAGATGGCTCTATTTTTAAAGGGGAAAAATTAAGGATTATTTCAGCTGAAACTGGATTAGTTGAATACGACTTCCCCAGAAATATTGTTGATCACGTAGGGAAAATGAATGCTAGTATATATTTGGAAAGTGAAGATGAAAGTGTGGAAGTTGCTAGATTTTATTTCTACATTGATGATGACGGATTAACTAAACGTATTGGTAGAGAAATTAGTCCGCAATTATTTGAAGACCTATTAGAAGGTTACTTAAAAAATAATTCTAATGTTTTTAACGAAATAGAGAGTCGATTAGAAGCATGGCAAAAAATAGGATTAAAAGAAAATTTATTTGATAAATATTTAGTTAACACAACTATTTCTGATTCATCTGGGAAAGAATTTTCTAATGGTTCTACAACTACATCAGAATACATTAAAGTTGATGATAGAAAAAAATATACAGTCGGTGTTAAAAGGATTTTAGATGACAAGTATGCGCTTGTGAAATTGGCTTATTACGATATAGATCAATCGTATATATCTTCTAGCGATTGGATTAACTTAGCTTCAGAAAATAATAAAGTAATTTCGTTACCTAAAACAACTCGATATGTTCGTGTGATTGTTAATAATACGCATAAAGACGTAGTATTCTTCAATGAAGGGGAAGAACCTTATTATAATAGTAGTGATAGCGTAAGTATTTTTAATACTTTAATTCCAGATAATTCGATTACTGAAGATAAATTAATTGAAGCGTTACGCAACAAGCTTAAAACAGCCACTAAAATTACAAATCTGTTTACCGTCTACAATACTAAAACAACGTTATCTAATGCGAACGGTACAGAAAATGCTAATGACACTACAGTTACATCAAGAAATTATATAGCAATTGATGATAATCATTTTTATACAATTGGTTTAGAAAGGATTATTGACACTCAAAGGTCTTTAGTGAAAATTGCTTATTATAATGAGAAAAAAGAATTTATATCTATTTCTGATTGGATGAACTTAGCTACTGAAAATAACCGAATTCTAACACCTCCAATTGGCGCTAGATATGTGAAAATTGTTGTTAATAACGAAAGTCGTGACACATTATATTTTAATGAAGGTAAATTACCTTATTTTAAAACCGGGGAAAATGAAGTTATTAATGATGCAAGTAATAATAACGATAATCAACAACCGACAGTAATTAAAAATCTCTTTACAAAGTATTTCGATAATACAACAATATCGGCAACTTCAGGGAATTCAGGTTCTAGTACAACAAATGTTGCTTCTGATTTTATTGATGCATCAGTATCAACTAGTTATGTTTTAGGTATAGAGAAAGTCATAGACAAAACCAAAGGTGCTGCAAGAGTATTTTTCTATGATAAGAACACCCAATTAATAAGTGCATCAGATTGGTATAACTTAGTTGCCAACAAACAAATCATCACTACACCATCTGGAACATATTATGTAAAAATTGTTATTAATAAAGAACATAAAGATGTAGTTTATTTCAACGAAGGAAAAATACCTTATTTTGAAGTTAAAACAGATGATACAAGTACCCCTTCAAACGCCGGTGAAAATATAATTGTAGATAAAAGTTCTAACTACAAATCATTAAAACCATATCCCAATAAATTATTATGGGAAGTTTTAAATGATGCTACTAATATTAAACCTTTAGATATGTCAAAAAATGGTGAAATAATTTATGCTTCAAATGGAGCTTCAATCGCTCAATCTTTAGATGACGGAGCGACATGGACTAATATTGGCGGGGTTATTAATGGCACTATGGTTCAAAGCATAAGAATATTAGATGACGGTCAATTACTCGTAGGTACATCTAAAGATAAAGCTAATAATGTAAAATCTAAATTATTCAAATCAAAAGGGTATAGTGTTTCTGATCCTTCTAAAACTACTTTTTATGAAGTGTTAGAAATGAATAGTGGAGATGCTAATTTTAATAATCCATGGTGTTTGGACAAATACTATAATATTATCTTAGCTAGCGAATATGGAGGCCATTATTTAACAGGCGCTAGATATGTTTATCTTTCAACTGACTATGGTGCAACATGGAAAACAATTTTTGACCAAAGTCAAATGGCCTCAACAGTAGATGGCGCACCACCTTATACTACTGATGCACACGTTCATACGTGCCATTATGATCGTTATAGAGATAGAATTTGGGTATGTGTAGGCGACCAAGACAACACTGCTACTTATTATAGTGATGATATGGGTAAAACATGGAAAATCATTAAAGGATATACAGGTAAAGGTACAATGCAATATACTGGTATCACATCTTATCCTGAAGGAGTATTTTTTGGTTCAGATAGAGCGCCAGATGGTGTATATTTCTGGGACGCTAACCAACCAAATGATATTAAACCGTTTTACTTAACAGAGCGTGACAGTATCAGAACATTAGTTTACGCTTTACCGTTCAGACGATTTGCCGAAAAAGATGAAGTTTGTTACTTTGTAGCCAATCGTGATGATATTGTAGACGGTAAAATGGGACCACTTATTGTAGGTTTAAAAGGCGTATTAGGCGCTCAATTGTTATATGATTTCACAGATGACTTCGACCAATTCATCTACACAGACATTTCAGGTTGTATCGGCAATACAGCTAATGAGTATGTTTTAGTTAGTGTTAAAAATAAAAATACAAACAGATATAGATTACTGCGTGCTAAAGCACCAGTATGGGAGTAAGTCGACACTTTTAGTGTCGGCTTTTTATTATTAATAAGGAGTGGGAAGAAATGGAAACAGATAAAATTAAACAATATATTTCTCAATTCGGTGGGATGATTGCACTTTTGTATTTAGCGTTACAAGCAAGTGGAATTGAAGTTGAGTTTTTAAATCCCGATCACGTACAACCGTGGATAAACTTTTTAATGGTGTTTATTCCAGCATTAATAGGTCTTTATGGAGTGTATAAAAACTCATACATCTTACGCAAAAAGTCACGTGAGCAAGAAAAAGTTTTAAAAGATAATAACTTAAAATAGGAGTGATTGAATGTTAACTGCAATTGATTATTTAACACAAAAAGGTTGGAAAATTAGTTCTGATCCACGTCGATACGACAATTATCCTAATGATTATGGATTTAGAAACTATATTGAAAATGGTATTAACTATGATGAATTCTGTGGTGGCTATCATAGAGCGTTTGATTTATACAATAACGCAACTAACGATATTCCAGCAGTTACTAGTGGTACGGTTATTACGTCTGAAACACATGGCAATTTTGGTGGAACAATCGAGATTAGAGACGCTAACGGAAATGATTGGATTTATGGTCATTTACAAAGACAATCACTTAAATATAGTGAAGGTGACAAAGTTAATCAAGGCGATATTATCGGCTTACAAGGTTCAAGTAACTACTACGACAACCCAATGAATGCACATTTACATCTTCAGTTACGTCCTAAAGGTACCAACTTGAAAGATGAAAAGGCAGAAGTATGTAGTGGTATTCCTATTGAAAAATACGATATTTCTAAACTAAATCAAAAACTAGAAAAAGGGAGTAATGTTAAAATGAAAGATATTTATTCATCTCATATCAATGGTTCTAAAATCACTAATCGTAAAGCAAGTATTGCAGGCGTAGTTATTCATAACGACTACGGTAGTATGACACCAAGTCAATATTTACCATGGTTATATGCAAGAGAACAAAATGGTACACACGTAAATGGTTTTGCTAGTGTATATGTTAATCGTAATGAGCGTTTATGGTATCATCCAACTAACTTTGTTGAATGGCACTGTGCTAACTTTTGGGCAAATAACAATTTAATTGGATTTGAGGTGTGTGAAAGCTATCCGGGACGTATTTCTGATAAATTATTCCTAGAAAATGAAGAAGCAACGTTAAAAACTGCAGCTGAAGTAATGTTATCTTATAACTTACCTATTAATAGAGATACAGTACACTTACACAATGAATATTCTCAAACATCTTGTCCACATAGATCATGGGAAATTCACATTGGTAAAGGTCAACCTTACACAAGAAGAAACCAATTGAAATTAATCGATTATTTCATTAGTCGTATTAAGTTTTATGCTAATGGTGGTAAGTTAAATACTTCTAGCGCTAAGGAAGTAACAAAAGAAAAAGTAACAAAAGAAGTTAAAAAAGAGGTAGCTAAACAAAACGTTATTCCAACTGGTTGGAAGAAAAATAAATACGGTACTTACTACAAAGCACAAAAAGGCTCATTCATTAATGGTAATCAACCTATTCAAGCACGTTACGTTGGTCCATTCAGATTGAGAAATAACGCAGCAGGTGATTTACCAGCTAATACTAAAATTGAGTATGACGAAATTATGTTACAAGATAAGCATGTATGGGTAGGTTATGATAGCTTTGAAGGCGAAAGAATTTACTTACCTGTAGGAACATGGAACGGTAAAAAACCACCTAAAAACAAAATGAAACAAGTATGGGGCACTTTAAAATAATATGTTATAATAAAAAACCGATTTTCATTTTATTCATTGAGTCCGGGACATAAAGTTTCTGGATAAGTGAAAAAAGACAATTTCTATTGAAAT
>ERZ1029878.156-NODE-156-length-13710-cov-171.205346_pt1 | contig 13710 bp, 16 predicted proteins | sample MGYA00519234_ERZ1029878 | MGnify/ENA primary metagenome ERZ1029878 (study PRJEB33666, sample SAMEA4610928) | skin metagenome | biome: Human-associated habitat; feature: Malodor aspect; material: skin | place: Philippines | collected 2015-08 ... | reverse complement strand
TTGCAAAAGCTATTTGCAAATCCGGTCTCCGCAAATTTTAATAAGTTGTCCCTTACTTCAAAATTTTAGTGTAATATTTCCATTGCTCACAACCTTTATACATTTTTCGTGCATAATATACACATTTTGGCTTAGTATTTGGTGTACATAGGTTATACTAATTTCATTTTTCATGTTAAAGATGTTTTTAGTAAAATATTACTATTTTTATATGACAATATTTATACTGAAATATTGCTAGATTTTATGGATGCTATGGATGAATGAAAAATGACAAAAAATATAAAAAAAAAGACTTAGATGTAATATCTAAGTCCAAATGTTTTTAACTATAATGTGGTCGTTTTTACGTATTTTATCAACAATATTAATATCAAGTGTTTTGAGTTCATCAGATTGTTTGACTAATGCGCTATATTCAAATAATACATTATCAAGTTGTTTTAAACTTTGACGATTGATATATTCTTTATGGTCACTATCATTTAAAACTAAATCATTAAGATAATTTTCTGTCATATAGATGAGATTTTTAGCGATATAATAACCACCGTTATGATAGAAATTAAAATATATATCAAATAGTGTTTGTAAATAGTTACCATGACTGACGATGTGTTTTGGTAGAACGGTTAAATCTTTGATATTCATTAATTTTGTTAGAATTTGTCGTTGTAAATCTTTATTTTGAGTATGGTCATACAGATAACTATATACGTCATCATGACCCTCAGCCCATCTATAAACGGTTGAATCAGACATAATATTATGTTGTTGATAAATGTCAGCGCGTTTTGATGTGAAAAACATATTAACTTGTAAAATATCATTATCACTGTAATGGTCAAAATAATAATTTAATTCGTGCTTATCAACATCATCTAATTTATCTAAAAATGCTGATAATGTATCATCATCAGTCAATCGAATAACAGGAATGACACCTAAATGTTTTTTCATACGATTTAATGTGGTTAATGAAAATGTTTTATCATCATAAAGTGTTGTAAATTCCAATACAACACCCTCACGTACCATTTTTTCAAAATCTTTAATATTTTTATTATTAATATAACGACTATCTATAAAAAATCTTTGGTTAAGTTCATGGTGATAATCTAAAATAACAGGTCGTAAATTATCATATAATATGTGTTCATGTTTCATATATTGTACTAATAATTCATCTAACAAGTTTGATTCTAGTGCGATAAGATAACAATGTTTAAAAATATCTTTGGTATAAGCAAGACCTTTATGATAGTCATGGTATAAATCATCAACAGTACGTTTAATAATGTTTTTACTATTATTTTTACTATCTAACATTTTAACGTATTCTTTTAATAATCGTTGATGAGATGTGCTTTCAATTTCAATAGCTTGATTTGTTTCACTATTATTTAACTCGATAGATGTTTTTATCATATGTGTCAAATCTTCCATAACAACACTGCTACTAAAAACATATTTAAACATGTTTAGAAAGTTTCTTTATTCAACGTGGTTAGTTATTAATTATTAAATAACTAGGTCTAAAAACCACTCCAAAAGCGTTAATTCCGATGTAGCCCACCGTATTTCGATTATTTTATGTTTAAAATGTGTGATTTCTTTTAGTAGCTTTTCCTTTCCTAGTTTTGACTATACAATCACTGTATAGGATGTTGCTTGTTTTAAATTAATACTCGCATTTATATCTCTATCTTCAATCATTCCACATTGATTACATTTGAAAATTCTTTTATATAAAGGCATTTTCTGTCTATGTCCACATTGGTTACAGATTTGACTGGATGGATAAAATCGGTCAACTTGTCTTAATTCTATACCATATTGCTGACACTTATACTTTAGCCATTCAACAATGTGATACAATCCAATTTGTTGGAAAGCATTAGATAGTTTCTTATTTTTCATCATACCTTTGATATTTAGATTTTCAATAGTAATAAATCGTGGATTTTCTTGAACGATTGATAAAATGCTTTTTCGTTTAATATTTTGTTTAATATTAGCAATACGTCGATATAATCTTTGGACTTTTAACAACTGTTTAAACCAATTATTCGACATTCTCTTTTTACGTGATAGTTTGCGTTGTTGTCGTTTTAACGACTTATTTAATTTAATTAATTTTTGATTTTTTCTTAAATCTTTAAGACGTACACCTTTAGGCGTAAATAATGTATCTTTCAAACCTAAGTCAATACCTAATCCTTCTGTTTGCGAAGATTTAAATATAGGTTTAGGTTCTTCATCAACAAGCACAGACACAAAGTATCTATCAAATTCTTTTGATACTGTTACCGATTTAATGTTTTGTGATGGAATATAACCTTTTTCTTTTAAACGAATCCATCCAAGTTTTGGTAATTTAATTCGATGTCGTTCACAATGAATAGTTCCAATTAAATAATAACTACCTGAACTTTGTTTCTTTTTAAATTTTGGATAGCCTGATTGTTTTTTGAAAAATCGTTTAAATGAGAGTTCAGCGTTCATTATAGATTGTTTAATCGCTTTACTTGAACTATCTTTTATCCAAGATTTATCAGGATTATTAGGTATGAACTCGTTATTTAACCATTTACTAAAATTATAACCACTCATATATTTTTGGTTATTTTTATAGCGTGTCTGATTAATTTCGATAAACTTGTTATAAACCCATCGACATGTACCAATAGTTTGATTGATAATTTGGATTTGTTTATTACTAGGTTTAATTTCAACTTTATAAGCCTTTAGCATGAATCATCATCTTCTTTTATCTTTGTTTTATATTTTCGGATGAATATATTTAAATATGTTTAATTATGTTTAATTATGTTTTTGATTGCAGTTTATCACTCCTTTTATTTATGAACGACACCTTTTAATATATAGTCAGTGTGTGCTGTGTAATATGTGATAGTCATTCCTTCATCAATACGATGGATGTCATCTTTAAGTGATTTGTTATGATTATCAACAATATTTTTAGCTTTTATTGATTTATGATTTGTAAGTGTAATATCAAAATACCCTTCATCTGCATATTCAACACGTTCTATGGTACCTACATGTTTATCAACATAAGGATTTTCTAAATGAACCGTTAAATAAGACATGTATAACGTAACCATAAATAATTGTACAACGATTAGACCTAATAAACTATATAATACTAATCTTATATAATGACTTAATTGAACATGTCTACATATTTTATAGATTACAAAAATCAACAATAAGCTACTAATTATTAATAAAGCAATAAACCACAGTGCTGGAACACCGTCGCTCATTGTTTGGAATGTAAAATCGCGAATACGTTTCAACATGCTATCACCTCAAAAATATTGTAGCAGACTTTAAATATTTATGCGATGTTATGAATAGCATAAAAAAAAAGAACCTATTATATAATAGGTTCTTACTAAATATACAATTAAAATAAAAAGGAGTAGTTAAGATATGTTTACTATATAAAGATTATATAAAATGACTTAACTGCTTATCTAAATATAACATGATTTACTAAAATTATCAATTAGTTTATAACTGTGAATCGTTAGTATGTTCATCATTTTGAGATGATGTATAATCATCATTTGAATGATTATCTTCTGAATTATCATTATCTGAATCATCTTTTTCTTTTTTAGACGTTTCGTCAAATTCACCATCTAAGAAACGTTTATATAAATCATGTGCCTCTTGGGTTATCATTTCTGCATTTTCTTTCATGTCATCTGTCATAAATAAAATAGATATACGTTCATCATCTAAATCACGTTCTTTTTTTATATAACGCCCTTGACGTAATTTACGAAGTGGAGTATATGCAATTTTTTTAGTCATACTTAAATCTTCTACCATTTTATCTTTATCGACAGGTTCATTTTTATCTTTTAAATAATCAATAATAATGATTTCAACAACATTTAATTCTAACTCTTTTCTTAAAATACTGTTGAAGTTTTGAATTACCATATAGTTTTGATATGCCTCATTTAAACTGTTCAAAACGTCACGTCCTTTCAAGTCATTTTTTATACAATGCTTATTTTAGCATAGGTCATTACTACCGTCACGTATTTTTAGTACATCATGTTCTAAAACTAAAATTTAATAGATTTTAGATACGAAAAACCACTCCCCTATCAAGTGATTTTTAAAATTTTATAAAAATCAAAAAACCTATCATATCAATAGTTATGTTTAAATACACTCTTGATTTTGTGCAACACTTGTGACATAATAATAAATGATATACTAATTATAATAAAAAGAGGTTGATGTGATGAAAACACAAGATATTAAAATAGAATTAGAGGGAATGTATGATGTTTTAGAACAATTTGTTAGACATGAAGAAACGATTTCTAGTCTTGCTCAGATGATAGGATGTTCAAATAATGAGATGCATTATGTATTATCTGCACATTTTACAGATATTTACCAAGCACGAAAAGATGCTGAGAAATCTTGCTTTTTACATGCGTGTGAATCAATTAATTTAGGAATCCCGTTAGAGATTATACAATTGCACAATCCAATACTCATGGATATCACGACAGTGAATAATGTAAGAAAAGTATTAAAGCGAGGATTTGATAAATACAAGATAGAATCTGAATTAAACATGATTACAATGAAGAAATTTAAAATGTTTTATAATCGCTTATTGATTGAAAGTGAGTTAGAGGTATCGCCTATATACAGACCTCAACATAAGGATGTTGCAAAGAAACTTAACGTGTCACGAAGTTTAGTGACAAAAGTAAGTCAAGAATTAGAAAGAGATGCTGTATTACATGTGGAACAGAAACATGCGTTATATTATAATCGTATTCGTATGGTAATGGATATCATGAACCGCTTAAAAAAAGGGTCGCATTATGAAAAAATTGAAAACCGTTTTAATATATCTCGTGCTGTTATTATAGATATAGAGGCGTTGATGTTTGATATTGATAATTTCTAAAAAAAGTGAGGTATAACGATGGCTTTAAAAAAATATGAATTAACTGATGATGAAAAACAAATGCTTATAGATAATGATATATCTATTGAGCATTTCCGTTCGCGTGTTAATCGAGGTTGGACTAAACAACGTGCTTTAACACAAAGTGTGACAAAACAAAGACAATATACAAATTTAACGTTAGATGAACGTAAAAACATGATACGTCAAGGCATTACTGAATCAATGTATCAACAGCGTTTAAATAATGGTTGGGATGAACAAGTTGCTAAAACAAAGCCTCCTCAAAAAAATGCGAATAGTCATCGTTATCAACAATTTAATGATTATGAACTTGAATATTTACTTATTAATCATATTTCTTATAAAGATTTCAAAAATAGACGCCAATTAGGATGGACACGAGAAGAGGCTATTTTCATTCCGAAAGGTATTAAACGACACGAAGTATTAAAACATGATTTATACCCTTTAACACGAGAAGAACTTAAAACAATTTATCAACATGCAACGACTGTTGATACATACCGCGCACGTCGTCATATGGGTTGGACAAAAGAACGTGCATTAAAAACACCTAAACGTTTACGTAGAAAAGCATAAAAAAAAGTCACTCAATAAAGAGTGACTTTTTTTCTATTTTTCAAAGGTTAAATTATCTTTATTTGCAGGTATTAATGTAAAACCTTCTTGTTCTTTTTGACGAGGCATCATATCAGATTTTAAATAATAACGTTGACCTTTTTTAATATGTAAACTATCAATTGTTTTTTTATCAGTTATGATAGCGTATGTAGAACGTACCTCATTATTTTCATCTACAAGTGCATAACGCGTATCTTCTGAAACGTCCTTATTGACTTTTTTTAAATCTTTTATTTTTTCAACATGAAACTGTCCTTTGTAATAACCAACATCGCCAAAGAATATAGAAGCAACAGGTACAGTGATTAATGTAATAAGAAGTATAATTGATGCAGATGATAGAATGATACCATTCATCAGGAATAAATTCCCCTCACGCCAAAAACGATATAGAAAATAAACACATATACCTATTGCAACTAATAATATAATTGGAAGTATTATATCGAATATAGATAAGTGTGTGAAAAAATGTGTCATTGCGTCCCTTTTTGGATGGTCAGATTTTGTAAAATGAATAACCGATTCTTGCATGTATTCACGTCCTTAATTGAATTAAGTATAACTTAATTTTAGTATAGCATGACGTCTTTTCTTTGGATATATAAATTAATACAAATGTATGACCTTTCATATCATTATACGATTTATCTTTTTGTTTATGAATGATTATGCTACACTCACTTATATGAACAACGAAAGGATGAATGATATGTCAAAAACAGTGTCATTAAATGCGCAAGATGTGAAACGATTAATGCGCTTAAAACACACACCATCATTATCAAAAGGGTTGTCTGAACTCATGCAACAATTTATTGATGGGTCAGTAGATATAGAAAAGGAAAAAGATGTTATCACGCACGTTAAAATAGATGATGAATTGGGAAATGCTTTTTTAAAAAAAGCGACTGATTATGGATTTTCGTCTATATCACAATGCTTGCATACATTGATAAAGCAAGCTGAACAAAAAAATACAGAAATTGAAAAAGTTGTTTATCCCGTTATGATGAAATCGAATCATGTACTCTTAGGTGTTGAAACAAAACACCATTTATTAAGAGAACGTTATGCTGGATTGATTGCAACAGGACATTCATTGAATGATATTTACCAATATGCAAAAGATGAATTATTAAAACCAGTAATTATTGATTTTGAACAAGCGGGTCATTTAATTTATGAGGACGATTCATATTTACATTTAACATACACACTTATTCAACAACTCGTTCAAGCTAACATAGATACGACTAATCAAATTCATATTTTTCATCATGATAATAAAGATAAGAAATATGAACATATTCATAGAGTTTATACTCATTCGTTGTCTAATGATTTAGAACATCACTTAGTTATGTTAAATACATTGCTTAATAAACGAACATATATGTTGGCTAAAGAAAATATGACGTTTGATGATTATAATAAAATGTCACAAACACCGTTAGAACGATTATATATTGTATTACCTGAATTAGATGAATATGAAAATGAACGAAACATATTACAAACACTTTTACTTCCCCTACTTAAAAGAGGGGACTCGGTAGGGGTGCATATTTTAGTAGGAACAAAGCAAATTGACGTATTGGGAATAGGGCATTATATCACTCATCAAATCAGATATTATTTTGATGTGGCTGAACAACGTTATATTCATACATTACTTACACCTACACGTCATGTTGATTTTTATTTTTATCCGTTTCATATATTTACAGATGTAGCTATGTATCATGTTGATACTCATTTAACACATCACACATTAAATAAAAAACATTTACAACAATTAAGAGGTTGTATCACACTTGAAAGTAATCGTGATGAGAAACTTACACCCTATTTAAAAGAAAAAATAATAGGTTATAGAGAAACATTATCTTTTAAAGATTTACCTGATGATGAAACCTATATTGATGAGGTCAGGCAGTTAAATCAAACAAATACAGTTATTGTAGTAGATGATTATTTCAATCTTACAGAAAATGAACGCAAGCGACTGCAATTATTGATGTGGACATGTCGTACTGAAAAGATTGATATTACAATTATTGTATCATTCCATACAAATGCACGTTTAGTTATGCCTAAGCGATTCAAAGAGAATTTAACAGACCGCTCTTTTAAAATTTACGACAAAACACCATCTCACAATGAATATAAAGTGATTGAATACTACAATAATATAATGAATGAAACCATGACGAGAACATTGTTTATTTAAAAAGGTACTTATTGTACCTTTTTTTATTTTTTGTGTTGACATGTAAAAATGACAATGATATACTAAATTTAAATTAAAAATAATAAATGAAAGAGGTCATTAAAATGATTACAAAAACAAAAGACAAACAATTTAACGAAGTTTTAGAAGATACAATTTATGCGCAAGTATTAGATACTGATACTGTCATTGTAGACGGTAATCTTGTAAGAAGTTTTAAAGTACGTTTAATTGCTGGTGGTAGTGCCAAGGAATTTACGTATTTACGTAGTTTAGCACTTGATGAAACACATGGTACTAATGTGACAGCAAACGAAGTTATCACAAGTATTTTAGCCGAATCATCATTAACTATTGAGGATTTATCAAATTTAGGTTATGTCGGTGTTGAACTTAAAGAAAAATATCGTAAAATCATCAAAGATGAGGAACATTTAACATCCCTATTATCACCAAATGTATTTATGGAAGTAATTAAACAATTAAATGATTTAGAAGTATAAAGGGGAGATAAAAATGAATGGAAAAATTATTATTACGCCTAAAGATTTTAAAGAAATGAAAAAGAAACATCCTAGAAAAGCATTACACTTTGTTGAATTAGTAGATACATCAGTGGAATACAATGAAAATATAACAGGTGAAACTTATAAAGAATTAAAGCAACAAGCGAATAATATAGGAAATTGTTTAGAACTGCCTTACTTGTTTTTACAAGTATCTAATGAAATTGAGAAAATTGAAGTTAAAAAAACTTTAATGACAACCGTGTACGTTACACCACAATTAAGAGATGTAATTGAAAACAATCAAAAAGATTTACTTAAACAAGAGCGTGTTAATACATTTGTTAATAATGTTATTGAACTTGCACAACAAGATATTAATAAAGGTGCTAAAAAAATAAGATTAGAACCTATGCCTATTCCTAAAAAGGAAAAAGATAGATTAAAACCTTATGCTGATAAATTAGGAATCACAGTCACGAAATTAATCAATCAGTATGGACATAAATTAATTGAAAGTGAGGTTGTTAAATGAATAAATTAGAAGATTTGTTCTCACGATATGATAAATATGAAACAAAATATAATTTGTGGATAGGTATAAAAAATGCTATTCCTTATTCAACATTTATATTTATTATATTATCTATTATAGCCATTGCTATTTTCATTTATTATATGAAAAAAGGTAAAAATAGTTATAAAGAAATTATAATTTTAGGAACCATCACATTTATTTCAGCACTTTTACTTATTCATTCAATTGCAACACATTATTACGTGGATAAATATGAAACAAATATGACAGAAACGTATAATAAAATCCAGCATACCATCTATGGTAATCAACCAACACAAAAAGGGCATGTGGTAGCAGTTAATAAGAAAAGTATTAAGATAGATGATGAATGGTATCGTGTGAGTAAAGCATCTATTGTTAAAAATAAAGATTTAGCAACTTTGGTAAATAAAGATATTACGTATCAAGATGCAAATGAAGATTTAGATTTAGGACATTATATTAAAATTATAAGTGTAAGAGAAAAATGAGGTGATTTAAATGAATGAACAACAACTTGAAACCGTAGAATATGGTAGTAGATTTCAAAAATTAAATGATGTACATTCTGATGTGGATGAATTTGTTTTATATTTAAAACCACTTGATGAATGTGTATTCAAGCCAACAAAAACAGGACGTTCTGAAAAAAATGAAACGAAATATTTTAGTTTAGATGCGTTTTTAAATTTATTAGAAAAAGGGGATTATACGTCACATTTATATTTATGCGCGTTACTATCTCAAGCCAAAAACAAAAAGACAAAAGTTGTATTTGAACAATTTTATCAATCTCATGCGTTTTATGATTATGTAGAAAGTCATTCTAAACGTTTGGTTACGTCGTTATTAGGACAATTAAAACAAGTCGAAAAGAGAATGTTGAAAAAAGGTGTAACTGGTAAAGATTTAGTTAATCAATTAGCAAATTTAAATCGGTTGGCGTATGTTGTCACTTATTTAACAAAATATTTAACACGTAGTGAAAAAGAAAAATATTTTAATTATCAAACGTTTGTTGAACAATCTACTCATTTTGAAACAAATGTTGTTGCTATGAACGAATTGTTAAAATATAAACGTTATGATGAAGATGAACTTAAAACAGTGCTTGATGTAAATAATTTATATACAAGATATTCTGAATTGTATAATAGTTTAGAAGAAAAGTATCAGCAACATTCAAGATTACAGCATAATGCTGAATCATTTGCTTTAAATGATGCTAAAAAAGAAACTATTCGTTTACTTGCTATGGAGTGGGTTGAATGTCAACTAGCGAACTCATAAGACAGATTTTTACAGATATTGTAACAAGTGAAATGACTTATACTATTTTTCTTATTATGGTTATTTTACTATTTTTCATCACTATGATTGATTCAATTATTGTGCAAGATATTATTTATACTAATGCACAATTTTCTTTGAAATATGGACGATTGGTAATATTAAATAGTATTTATTTAGTACTCATTATTTATATTAAAACTTTTGTTAGTATATGTATGTATGCGAATGAAACTATTTTTTTCTATCGCATCAAACATCCAAAAATAGATTATTTAACAATACCTACATTTATCACAAGTGATATTGCTTTAGCCTTTGCGATTATCAATGTCATAAGTATTTATTTTATAAAACAAACTTTTGAAAAATAAAGTTTGTTTTTTTTTACGTTTAATATTGACACATAAAAATATAAATGATATACTAAATATAAGTTAAAAATAACAAATAAGAGAGGTTATAAAAATGAATTTTGAATTATATGAAAAGCAACAACAAACAACTGATTTGATTATTGATAAATTAGAAAATGATTCAACATATGTAAAAAATAATATATATGTGTCAGGTGAGATGGGTGTAGGTAAAACATATATTGGTGCTTATTTAGGACATCATTATAAAGAAAATTATAATATTTTTGTTGTATCACCTAAAATTAATATCAATAAATGGTCATCATTATTAGGCGATGTGAAACGACTTAAACGAACTACGCCTTATGATGAAAAAGAAAACATTTCAATTATTGCTATCGAGGACTTGAATACATGGATTAATAATCAAAATCCAGTGTTTAACAAACCAACAGTGCTTATTTTTGATGAGATTCATTTAGCAACAAAAACACGTTATGAGGCGTTTAGTGAATTGCATAATCGACTTCCATATGATAAAAAAGGAATTTATTTAACGGGTACAATTATGGAGGGTGAACATTCTGACTTTGATAACTTATTACGTGTGACACATCCATTTTTACGTCAAGATTTAGATGTATTTACGTTACTTCGACATAATTTCTTAAAATTTATTTATTTAATTTGGCAACACATCTCAGTATCATTGTCACTTGATGATGTGCAAGCCTTAGAAGAAAATAGGGAAGAAATTAAGCAAGAAATTGCACCGATTGACACAATCCCACTTACACGAGAACAAGAATTATTTAGTAATGCGATTGGTGAACAATTAAGATTTATAGATACGCCTAATCAAAGACGTTCAACAATTATTACGTCATATATTGATAATCCTAATAAATCACTAATTCATAAGAAAAATAACCGAGCATCTTTAAAATCATTAAGACATGGTAGTTATAATCATTTAGCTGTACCACTTATGGATTTAGATTTTAAAAACACATCAAAATATAAAGCATTGAAAGATTTAATCAATGATGCTAAAAATAAAAATGAAAAAGTATTAGTATATGCAAATGAAGAAGAACTTATTCAAGAATTAAAAAATGCGTTAGAAAGCGATGGTATCAAAGCATTTACGATTGAATCAGTAAAACAAGAAAATTATTCAGAATATATTAATCAATCATTTAATACGTGTGATGTGGGTGTTGTTAATCCTTTAAAAGTCAACGTGGGTGTAGATATTCACGCTGAACAATTAGTATGGTATCAACTTATGCCACAACTAGATAAAATGATACAGGCTCAACGTCGAGTGTGTCGTTTAAGTTCAACTAAAAAATCATTAGTGACACTTATGGTGTATGATACCGAATCAGAATATCAAAGAGCATTAGATTTATCTAATGCAACAAAAAACAACGCTGTTACGTATGGTGTTCAACAAAAAGATAGTTTAGCAAAACTTACAGGCGTTGTTTTAGGTCAGTTAGGTTAAAATCTAACTGATTTTTTTATTTTTAGTATTGACGTATAAAAATATAAATGATATACTAAATATAAGTTAAAAATAATAAATGAAAGAGGTTAATAAAAATGGAATTAATGGATATGAATTTAGGTAGTGAAATTACTAAATTAGTAGAAATGGAAAAAGTGTTTAATACATCGTTTGAACGTATTGAGCCTGTAAATACAACATTTTATAAAAATGTTGATGAAGATTTACCAAGAGGGGCTACTGTCACACATGATTTTGATAAAAACCATCGTATAGACAATGATATTGCTCGTATGATTTATGGTGCATCAAATAGTGAAATTGATTTAAACAATTATGTTTCAAAAAGTTTAAGTTCTGTTATTCATCACCATTTTAATTATCATAGAAAAAATGTTGAAAGTTTGCTAGGAATTAAAGTTAAACAAATAGATGATATGCCAAACTTAACAAGTGATTTTATAGCTAGTTATTATAATGAAAATTTAGATGTACATGTTTTTATTGATGTAGAAAATGAAAAAGTATATATGTATGATGACGCAAATTATTTATTTACTAATGATAGTAAACACGAATCATATAATGTTCGTGAATACACATATGACGATAGAAATGCGTTACTTAGAAATTTATTACGTTTAAACTTTAATGAAAAATTAGTAAATGATAATCAATCAAGAGCCTTACGTGATTTATGGTTATATCAAATTCAAGAATCAGATATTGAAATGAATTATGATAGTGTGTATTCAGATATGTCTGATGATTTAAAACATATTGTAGCACAACTTGAAGATGATATTTTAAGTTTTGATAATAGAAAGCATGTTAAATATAAAGATGTTTTTGTATTCTTTGAAGAATTAAGAAATGAACAACTTACAGAAAAATCACGTAACGCTCAAGAGTGGGTGGGTTATAATGATTTAGATATTGCGTTATCATCATTTAGTACACATGATAATTTTGATAAAGTTAAAAATTTGAAAAAAGCGTCATTTAGAGAAATAGAAAGTATTGTACAAACGTTTGAAAAAGATAAACACTTTAAGAGAAATAGTAAGGTGTTAAATGTATATGAACTTAACCAAAAACAAGATGTGACGTTTGGTAATGACCATAATAATACTATTTTTACAGGTGTTCATGGTACGCCTAATTCATCTGTAATGTCTATTTTATTAAACGGTTTGAAAGATAGAGCAAGTAGTGATAAATCAGGTCTATCTTATAAATCAACTGGCTTAGGATTAGGTGACGGTGTATATTTTGCTCAAATGCACCAAGCCTCAAAAAGTGCAAATTACACACGAAGTGCTAATCATGAAGGGTCACGTTTCTTAATTATCGCTGACGTACATTACGATAGTAAAACAAAAATAACCGTTGGTGGTTATTCAAGTAATAATAGTAATAAAAATCATTCATTAGTCTATGCTGAGGCAGTGGGTATTTCACATGGTTATGATGAAATCTTAACGCCATATCCTGAAAATATTAATATGCGTTATTTAGTTGAAATTGGTAAACGTTAAAAAAAGATAGGTAAAAGCCTATCTTTTTTTATATTTCGTGTTGACATATAAAAATATAAATGATATACTAAATATAAGTTAAAAATAATAAATAA
>ERZ1029878.155-NODE-155-length-13724-cov-32.211793_pt1 | contig 13724 bp, 11 predicted proteins | sample MGYA00519234_ERZ1029878 | MGnify/ENA primary metagenome ERZ1029878 (study PRJEB33666, sample SAMEA4610928) | skin metagenome | biome: Human-associated habitat; feature: Malodor aspect; material: skin | place: Philippines | collected 2015-08 ... | reverse complement strand
AAGTGCTCACGGTCTTCGATGGTGGCCGTGCCGTTACAACCCACACGCTTGCCCATACCCGCGGGGCGTATGTCACCGATGTCGACCACATCCCGGCGAATATGGATCGCACATACCAGCTCTGGTTTTCAAAATATCGCGGCCAGCTAGAACGGGCTTCTGGTTGGGGCTTTGTGAAGCAGCACAAGGCACGGTACGGGGAAGCGCTGCCCGTCTGGGTCATTACGGAAATCATTGACTCCGGCAGCGTTACTCATCTTTTCAACTTCTTGCCGGTAGTGGCCAAGAATACGATTGCTCGAAACAATGGAGTAACTCAAGGCACGATATTCGCTAGTTAGCTGCGTTCCTTCAATTGCATGTGCAACCTGGTTGCTCACCATTCGCGGGTCTGGAATCGAGTGATGGTGGCGAGGCCGCGCATTCCTGATGAGAGTGCAATTGGCCCTGAGATGCATCATCTGAAACTAGCCCAGTCAGATAAGATTTATCTTTTAATCGCATTGCTGGGCTACTCGTTATCATCCTTAGACTCGCTAAACTTTTGGAATAGCCGAGCCGTTGAAGTGTTTGATAGCTTCTCAAGGAGGCCAAAACTAAGCTTCGAGAGTGCAATGGGGTTCCCATCGGATTGGCGATCTCTCGACCTCTGGGCTGCGGGATAGCAGGAGGTTGTGGGGAACCTTGGGGCGTCGATAGTCTTTGCGAAAGGATGAGGAGCGTCGGGCTGCGCAGGTGGAGATTGATGCGATTGTGGGCTTCGGCCTCCCACAGCAGACCCCCTGGGAATAGCTATGTGGGCGCGGAATGAGCTTGGGGGTAAGCCGTCCAACCAAAGCGTGTTGGAAATGACGGTGCGTTCGACGAGTCCGGTGGAAGTAGTTTTTGATCGGGTCTCAGTGAAAGCGGAAAGATTCGATCCAGGATCCGGTGTCCACCTCTTTCAGCCAGTAGGTGGCGCGAGCATAGAATACCGACGATTCGAAATTGGGTTATGGGACTTTGCCTGTAGCGTTAGGGCCATTCAACCCGGAGGACAGGAAATTGTGGAGCATGCGGCTACCGTAAGCCCAGGTGACCCCCCTACGTCTTCAGATTCACGCAAACTTCGAAAATCCTGATGACGACGCGCTCGCGTACCGATGGGAAGTGAATTTTCACTTCTTAATTGCAGGGCGACGGAAGTCTATTCGCTTGCCAGGGAAGAAGAACCAATATTTTGAGTTGGTGAACCCGCAATACTATCGCCGCTATTCTTTCAGTTCGGATCGTGGATTCACTGAGTGGCACATCTGAAATTCTCGAAGCTGAGAGGCCATGAACCGGGTGATTCAGTCAGTAGGCGGAGATTCTTAGGGCCGCGGTAGATCTCTTCGTAGGGATGAGGAGCGTCGGGCTGCGCAGGTGGAGATTGATGCGATTGTGGTGTTGTCGTTGGGGGTGACGGTGGATGAGTTGTGCATGATTTACCGGACGCAGTTTCCGGTGATGCGGCGTTATGACCAGGCGGATCGGTTTGATGCGAATGGTCGGAGGGTGCTGAAGGATGTGTTGAAGTTTCAGGTGAAGTTGCGCGATGGTGAGGAGTTGTCGGTGGCGGATCGGTCGTGGGTGCATCCGCAGTCGGGTGTGGAGTACATCTTTGAGTATCCGTTTAGGCGGTTGGATCGGGAGGCGGATATGCGGGAGGCGTATGCGCGGTTTGCAGAGGTCAAAATGGGGCGGGAGAGGTAGGAAGGTTCGTGCACCAATACCGAACTGAACGAAGAGCTCTAAATCACTGGGAAAATCTTTTCGAGTGTTGTGAACGTATTGAAACCAGATTCGATGCCCATAGCTCATTGCCGGTGTTAGACGGCCAAATATTCATTTGGCAGACGGCCCAGCACCGTAGCGAAGATCTGGTGGGACGAGTTGAAGCCCAGGTTAAAGGCAGGACGGTCAAGCAGTTCTCGCCATCCATTTATCTACGCCGCAAAGATCTACTTGCGATGCAGCAGTCTGGGGGACTGTTGCTGCTTGTCGTGCAGTTCCTCGAGTCAAACGTGGATGAACGGAGGGCTTACTACCGAATGCTGTTCGAACCTGACTTGGGAGAAATTTTGCGAGCGGCATCCGGTACCGCCGACGAGGTGAGGGTTCCCCTACATGATGCGCCGCTCTCAAGTGGCAAACTACATGCGATGGTGGAGCTTTCGGCTAGACGCGCCAAACGGGGCGTTCCAATCGACCTACCGGAAAGCCTGATTAAAAGCGGGTTCCGTATGACATTCGAAGTGCTCGATGAACTGGATTTCAACCAACCATTTCAGATAGGACCCAAGGGTGCTCCTGCCTCCATTCTGGGGACGTTAGATAACGGAGAACAATTGCCCATCAAGGGAAATTACGTTGTAGTTCCGGAGCATTTCTTTCCAACGGAAAGTCGCAATTCAATCTCATCCGAAACAGTGTCGTTTAAGGACTGCTTAATTCAACTAGTTCCGCCGAACGACACCCGCATCTTTCCGAGCCCAGGCTTGATGATCCGGATTCCTTCTGACGGTTCGGATTTCCAGATAACAAACCGCTGCTCTGGACGTTTAAGCAACGTGGTGAAAGAACTGCAATTCGCATCCGAGGTGGCGAAAAGCGGTTACATCGACATTAACGGGGAACGATGCCGAATAGATTCACCTAACGACCTCGAACGAGCGCTCTCGGAACGCGCAGCATTCTTCCGTGACTTCGAGAGGATGATTCTGAACCTCGGAGGCGACCCTGCACTGATCGTTCTCAGCGAGATCGAAGAACAATCATGGAGGACGATTGAGCTTCTAATCAGGCAGACGGTTTACGGAGAGCCGATCCCTTGGGACTTCAGTGAAACGGAGCGCGCAATTGTTAGTTTCGGACCAATGCAACTGCAGCTCGTTTTCACTCCCGCTGGGGACGAGTTTTGCGTTAGCGCTTTGACCGACTCGAACCGCGATTGGTCCATTACGAATGGCCGGGAGCGCATCGAAGTCAATGGACACGAACTTCTGTCTCAAGAGGAGCTGAATTCATGCGTCAACCTAAATCTCGAAACGCTAGTTGAGAGCTTTGAGAGCCTAGGACGGTCCCAAGATGTTCTCAATCGGGCGCGGGGTTTTGTGAATCGTTTAATCGAAGCTGCGGACGTTTTAGCGGCTGCTCGCAGAGAACGGTTGTCAGCAGCATTAGCATTAAACGACTGGGTGAGAGATGGGCAGGCAGAGCCAGTCGACATGATGGCTTGCTGGCAGATCCGATATCGGATGAGATGCCTCGACGACGAAGATCGAAGTAGCATTTCAGAAATGCTGGCGACCGCTTCATGGGACGATCACGATACCGGCAGGGCAATTCGCGTAATGTGTCAGATCTTGCTGGGTCAGACTCAATTGGCTATCGCGGAGTACGAGTTGCTGCCCGAAAGGGCGAAAACGGTCGTCGATTCCAATCCAATCTCCAAGCTCATCGAGTTGCCTGACGATTTCTTTGCCCACGAATCGAAACGAGGTGTTGACTGGGAGCCCTTAATGGAAGAGCTAGAGAGGGAGCTGTGGCAGAAGGTGGCGGAGCAGGTCGCGACCGCCTCAAACTTGATGCCTACATTCCCAGAGTTGAACCATTCGTTTTTTGACACCGAGGGAAAGACGTAATTATTTCTGGATTCCTCTCTGGTGTATTGGCCCATCGGACAGAGTTTCCGGTGGTGCGCTGGGGTCTAGGCGGATCGGTTTGACTCGCATGGTCGGAAGACCCTGAAGGATGTGATGGAATTTTCTTAAGGTGAGAAGCGCTAACACCGCAGCGCTGTATCCCATCCAGGTGGATGGAGAAAGGAGCCTGAGCGGGTTTCAGGCGATGTATACGTTCGTTCTATGCAGACGATTACAGCGGACCATCGAACGTTTGTCCCTGTAGACTTTTAACTACCATTGCAAGCAAGAATATGGGGTTCGCGTTGAAGCTTAAATCGTTCAAGGTTAAGAATTTCAGGAATGTGCTTGATTCTACTGACGTGCCGGTAGATACAAACATAACCACTCTGGTCGGAACCAACGAATCGGGAAAATCGGCAATGCTCGATGCCCTCTACCGACTTAACCCAGCATATCCAGGGGATAAGTTCGATTCGCTTGACGATTACCCTCGATGGCGCCGTAAGAGAGATGGGAGGCAACAAGACCTAGGGCAGGTAACACCGATCGAGGCTACGTTCGAATTGGACGATTCTGATGTAAACGCATTGGAGTCTGCTTTCGGATTTAACTTATTGAGCGATAACCTGGTGAGGTTTGGGCGTCGATATAACGGCGAGTTTTACGCCGAAGTGAGCCTAGATGAACCGAAGTCGATAAGACACGTTCTCGATGGTCACCCGGACGAGAAAGAGCTTCTTGCCTCAAAGGGAACACTGGATGAGCTGCAGGCTGAGCTATCGTCCCGTCTCCTGGGAGAGTCAGACGATGATCCCGACATGGAGATGGATAACGAGGACTTAAAGTCCTCGGCCCCCTCCGCTATTTCGTATAAGCGTCTCGAAACCCTCATGGGAACCGATTTGACCACGAAAGTCATAGATGTCTTAAAACCAAGAATGCCTGTATTCTTCCGATTCGCCGAATACCAGAAACTCGAGGGCAGAGTCTCTATAGACAGCTTGCGGTCGACTGGAAACGAGATGCCGGGCTCTTCCGCGAAGCAGACTGCGCGAGCGCTCCTTCAACTGGCTGATACCGATATTGATTCTCTGACGGATACTGAGTTTGAGTTAAGGACAGCGGAACTTGAGGCGGTTTCAAGTGATCTGTCGCAAGAAATGTCCGAGTACTGGAGTACAAACCCTGACTTGCGCATCAAGGTCGATATTGAGCAAGAAACTATCGAAGAATATAGAAGATCGAAATCTGTCGCGCGCTATATAAATTTCCGAGTCGAAGATAGAAAGCACGATTTTACAAACAATTTCGAGCGCCGCTCATCTGGTTATCAGTGGTTCTTCTCCTTCATGGCAGCTTTCAGCGAGTTTGAGCAACGCAACGAGAACGTTGTCATTCTTCTGGACGAGCCTGCTTTGACGCTACATGCCAAGGCCCAAAAAGATTTCCTCAGATTCATCGAAGAAAGACTCGCGCCAGTTGGGCAAGTTATTTACACAACGCATTCCCCCTTTATGGTGGAGAAGATTGAGCGTGTGCGCGTCGTCGAAGACCGGGGTGGGAAGGAAGGTTCCGTCACCTCCGCTCAAATGCTGGAGGTAGGTGCAGACAGTATTTTCCCTTTGCAGGCTGCGCTCGGTTACGACCTGTCCCAGAACCTTTTCGTGGGAACCAAAAACCTGTTGGTGGAGGGTCCGTCGGACCTAATCTTTCTTGACGTCATCAGTCGGTTCCTTCGAGATAAGGGACGCGAATCACTCGACGAAAGCTGGAGGATTCTGCCCGCGGGAGGTTCGTCTAATGTGCCAGCATTTGTTTCCCTCTTAGGTCGGAAGATCTCTGTCACGGTTCTTCTCGACTCGGGTACCGAAGGGGTGGGAAAGGTTGAGGCCGCTATCCGGGCGAACAAAATTGACAGCGGTCGCGTGGTATTTGTTGGATCGGTGCTAGACCAAAAGCATTGCGATATCGAGGACCTTTTCACCCCTAGCGACTACCTAAAGTTGTACAACGGGGCTTTCGGCACAGCCCATAAAGTCGCTGATTTGCCTAAACATCCGGACCGTCTGGTACTTAAGATTCAGCAGCTAGACGGTAAATTTGATCATTGGAGGCCGGCGGAGTTCCTTCTACGCAATCCCGCCAAAATTAAACAATTCTCTGTAAAGACATTGGACAATTTTGAGAGGCTAGGCAGGGCAATTAATGCGACTGAGCGTTAGAATCTGTGTAGTATTCGAGGCTTGTCAAGTCCAGTTCGGCGCGAAAAGCTCTGCATGGCAGTGTCATAACGCTGGTTTGTGTTTTTGGTTTTGTCGCTGGGGCGGTCACCACTAGTCCTCTGCGCGATGGCGAAACGGGGGATTGTCCCTGCATTTTCAGGCGTCGTGGCGCGGTCGTTCCTGCAACACCTTGGTAAAAATCGGGTAACCAGCCGGGGAAGATTCTGGAGACCGACTGGTGTCATATTTGCCAGCCGTGCAGCGTTCCAGAGGAGTCTTTCTGGGAAGATTTCTACATAGGTTGAGGATGGTAGCTATCCCGGATCGGGCGCATCCTCGGTTAGGTATGGGTTAGGGAACGCGTGCGTCGCCCGTTCAATTAGTCGGATCGTTGCCGGGGGCACGGGTATGGTATAGGCGAAGTCGGAGATTTTCGGTCACTACATAACGACGGTGCATCTGTGTCTGATCTGATGTAGGTGGTCCAGTTCGTCTTGGGAAGTAGTCCGTTTCGGCGGCCTGTTTTGCTCCGTTTCAGCGCGGAAAAGTAGGCCAGTTCCCCGGTGCGTTGCTGTGGCTGGTGTTGCCCTTTTGGAATTAAAAGGGGCCATGCCGATTAACCACCCCAGTAGGTTTCTGTTCCTGAGATGTTGCGCGGTCGTATCTAGTAACACCGTGGTGAGTTTCGAGTAACGCATTGGTGAGTATCCAGTAACAGTCCGGGGGAGGATTCTGGTGACCGCGTGACTGAAGCGTCCTGGTTTTCGTTCCGCTTATTGAACGCTCAACGGCTGGGCGTGTGATTGTTGATAGTAGGTGTCTTCCATCTCTTGTGGGGTGATGTATCCCAATGACTCGTGCAGGCGATGGTTATTCCACCAGTACACCCAGCGAAAGGTCGCGATCTCGACTTCCCCAACCGACGCCCAAGGCCGGTGGGGATAGATCAGCTCGGTCTTGTATAGACCGTTGACCGTTTCCGCCAACGCGTTGTCGTAGGAATCGCCGACGGTGCCAACGGACGGATCAATCCCAGCGTGAGCAAGCGCCTCACCGAAACGAATGGACACGTACTGCGAGCCGCGATCGCTGTGGTCGACAAGTCCTTCAGCACGGAGATCACCTGCGTGATAAAGAGCGTGCTCAAAAGCCTCAAAAGGCAGCTCATCGGTGCGCATGCTCGCCCTGGTGGCAACCCCGACAATCTTGCGGGAGTACACATCGGTGAGAAACGCGGTGTACGCAAACCCCGACAGGGTACGCACGTAGGTGATGTCAGCGACCCACAGCCGGTGCGGCGCTGACGCGGTGAAGTCACGATTGACCAGATCAGGACGACAATCCGGGACATTAGCCCGAAGCGTTGTGATCGGAGTGCGGCCCCTTCTGCGGCCTTGGATGCCGGCGAGTTTCATCAACCGGGCGGTCTGATCACGACCGATGTCCCAGCCGGCGCGCTGCATGGCCTTTCACATCTTGCGTACCCCGTACACGCTGTAGTTGTCCTCGAAGACTCTCACCAATTCGGGGATAAGCAGCGCGTCTGACAAGCTCCTGGCCGACGGGGCTCGTGTTTTCGCTGCTCGGTAGCCGCGAGAGGTGATAAACCCACATTCTGTCTGCCTTAACGTGCGACAGATGGCCTCGACCCCGAAGCGATCGCGATACGTGTCGATGTATTCGATCATCTTCTGGTGGGACGGTCGAGTTCCGCTGCGAAAAAAGCTGACGCGGTCTTCAAGATCTCGTTCGCCCTGCGCAGCTCTTTGTTCTCCTGCCGCAGACGCTTCAGTTCGTCGTCAACCGACTCGCCAGTGCTCCGCTGAACGTCGGGGGACGCTTTGACAGGTTTCAACCAGTTGTTGAGCGTGTGCGCCGAGACGCCGAGCTTCTCGCCGATCTCCTCCGCCGCCGCCCACTTCGAACACCCCTCAAGCTCAACGAGCTCCTCGGCTAACCTCACCGCCTTGTCCTTGAACTCGTCACTGAACTTCCTAGGCATGATCCAATCCTCCTCTAGAAACGATCGGAACTAAACCCAGGACGCTTCATGCAGGAAATGGGTTTGATACAAACGATCGGGAGGGAGCTGCGCAGACGACCGTGAAGTTGAAAACGTTGCAGCGCTAAGCGCGGGGTCGAATCTCCCTTCGCGAGCGCATTAGATGCACGAATATCCGCTTGGACCTCTAGACTGGATCGCAAACTGGAATAACGAGGAGTGAAGCGCGCAAAATTTCGAGCGTTTTCGAGCGAAGCCGCCGTAGACGTGCCAAAGCAACTTCGAGGCGCGTCGCACATCCGAAGAGACAAAAGTCCGATGGGTCGGAGGTGTTGACGCGCATGCCAAAGCTATCGGTAAGGCAGCGGTCCGCCACAAGAAACAATGGTGATGAGAATATTCATCCTTCCCAATCGATAACAGGTGAAAGTAGAGCGAATGAGTACTTTGCGTGTAAATCAGATCCGGTCAGTTCTCGAAAAGGACTTTGTACCGAAGATTGATTTAACAGACGTAGCGTCTGGCCCTCAGGACAACCGTGTGCTTCAGGCACGATCCCGAGCCTTGGCCGCCTACTTTCTTTCGAAGAAATTTGGGCTTTCGATCGAGGAAGCATGCCGATGCGTCACGGACGGACGTGACGATCGCGGTATCGATGCTCTTGCAGTAATCGGTGAGCAGGAGAGAACCCTTGTTATTGTACAGTCGAAATGGTCTGAAACTGGAAACGCAGGTGGTTTGAACACCAACACATTGCTGCGTCTCCAGGAGGGCCTTGACTTTTTAGTCGGCTACGAGTGGGATCGATTCAACGAGAGAATAAGCTCTAGAGCCCCTGAGATCGCGGGTGCCCTAGAAGATCCCAACCTCAAAGTGCACATCGCGATAGTGTCGATGACAGATAATACCTTGAACGAAGGTTTGCGCGATGATTTCGAGCGCTATCTGTCTAGGGTTTTTAATGATGATCTAGCCTCCGATGACCCAGAGGCACCTGCGTCTTTCGATGTCTACAACCAGGGTGACCTTCACGACCTGCTAGTCATGAACTACGAGCATGTTCCGGTCAATCTCACCGTTGAGCTTCAGGATTGGGGGAGAATTAACGATCCATATGAGGCTTTCTACGGCCACGTTAGCGGATCAGATGTTGCCACTTGGCTCAACGTCAACGCGCATAGCCTGCTGCGCCAAAACGTCCGCTCTGATTTAAAAGGTACCGAGGTAAATAAAGTCATTCGATCTACGGCTGAGACTGCGCCTGAAGATTTTTGGTATCTGAACAACGGGATAACCGTGCTATGCGACTCAATCAGAAAGACGGTACGAGGCGGTGCTAGCACCAAAAGTGGGACGTTCGATGTGACTAACGCTCGCATAGTTAATGGTGCTCAAACGTCTTCAACCCTTCAGCGCGTGTTTTCAGCTAGCGGAGAAAGTGCGGAGAACTGCCAAAAGGTTCGAGTAATGGTGCGGTTCATCTCCCTCAAGGACACACCAGACGATTTTGCCAGACGTGTCACTAAAGCCACCAACACTCAGAACTCTATGGGTGCTAAGGACTTTGCAAGTTTAGACCCATTGCAGCAGCATTTGAAGCGCACACTCGCTATTGAGGACTTCCAGTATCTATTGAGATCGGGAGAGGAAATGCCGGAAGGAGTGACGGGATGTACATTCGAACAAGCTGCAATCGCTCTAGCGACCGTGCACAGCGTAGAACTGGCTGCTCAGGCAAAACGCGAGAGCGGTAAACTTTGGGAAGATATAAATCGAAACCCGTATAAGCAAATCTTCCCGGGAAACTTGCCGGAGCGACGCTTGCAACGAGCTTACGAATTTGTCTCAGCCGTAGAGAGCCAATTAGAAGTATTACGGCCAAGCTTGGATAGTCGCACCGGAGCCTACTCTCAACACGGTAATCGTTTTCTGGAGCATGTCCTATCCGATGTTTTGCGCTTCGATCACGCAGTCGATTTCGAACGGCAAGATGAATGGGAAGAGTGGATCGAGGAGGCCAGAGACAAAACCTCTGAGATGCTTAAGCTGATCAAGGAGATCGGAGATAAGGACTTCAGTGGCTACCTAGGCGCGCTTTTCAAAAATAAAAATAAAACCGCTGAACTAGCTAAGACGGTCCTTGAAACCTACCAAGTCACCGAGTCTTGATCGCCGAGCGATTGAGAAGACTTTTCCGTGCTCTGAAGCGACGACTATAACTGGCGCGAAACAAAACTAATCGCGTTAAGCAACAGAGGTCTTTTTAGATGTCTTCCCTCATTCCCGTCCACGCATCCGAGCACGTCCTCGGCGGTGTCTCCGAGTATTTGGCCACTGCGTTCTCGCTGGCGAACCCGGAGACGTCTAACGCGCTGAAGGCATTCCTGGAGGACACGGAGCGCGGCATGTTCCACGGGCCGTACGTGAGGGTGCGGCTCCCCTACGCCCGTGCGATCGGGTGGGACGGGATCCTGGACTGGATGCCGTCGTGGTTCACGCCGTACCACCACCAGGCGGAGGCGTTCCGCAGGCTGCGCAGCCGCGACGAGCACGGGGAGCGCCGCCCGGATCCCACGCTGGTGATTACGGGTACCGGCTCGGGTAAGACGGAGTCCTTCCTGTACCCCGTGTTGGATCACGCGGCACGCGCCCGCGCGGAGGGGCACACCGGGGTGAAGGCGCTGCTGTTGTACCCGATGAACGCGTTGGCGAACGACCAGGCGGATCGTTTGGCCAAGCTGATCGCCAATGAATCGGCGTTGGCGGGTATCACTGCCGGTATCTACACCGGTGAGGCCAGGGGCAGTGTGAAGAAGGTGACGGCGCATGCGCTGATCAATGATCGCGATGAGATGCGCCTTAATCCGCCGGATAATTTGCTCACCAACTACAAGATGTTGGACCAGTTGCTGCTGCGACCTGAGGACCGGGAGATCTGGCGTAAGTCTGCGACGTCGTTGCAGTACTTGGTGTTGGACGAGTTCCATACGTACGACGGCGCGCAGGGGACCGACGTGGCGCTCTTGCTTCGCCGCCTCGGGTTGATGTTGAAGCAGCACCAGCCGGACGGTTTCCTGGGCGAATACGCGTCAAACCCGTTGGGGCGGGTGACGCCGGTGGCCACGTCGGCAACGCTGGGTGGCGACGATGACCGCTCGAAGGTGCTCGAGTTCGCGGGCACCATCTTCGGTGAAGCGTTCACGCCGGATGCGTTGGTGAGCGAGAAGACGCTCACGTACGCCGAGTGGACCGAGGAGATCGGGCAGACCTTCGGGTACCGCGACACTCCCCTGTCGCCGGACATCGATGAGCTGCGCGGGGTTGTAAATGCCATCGCGAACGACCCCTCCGGGCGCGACCACGCGGACGTGGTGCTGGACGTCTTCCGTACGCGGCTGTGAGGCGTTGACGCGGGCGCGAACCTCGATACAACAATTGCGGCGTACGCTGTGCATCCGATCACTAAAGCGCTGCTGGATGGCGACGGGAAGCCCAGACCCCTCATCCAGCGCGAGGGCGAGGACGCGAAGACGTTGCCTGTGGCAATGTTCGACCCGATCGTGCTGCGTAGTTTGGGCGAGGACACCGCGAGGGAGTTCGTCACGCACCTGCTCACCGCGGTAGCGCAGCTGCGCGCACTCGCCGGCGAGGCGTACAAGTTCGAAGGCAAGCGCCTGCCCGGTGTGGAAACGCACCTGTGGGTACGCGAGGTCTCCCGGATTGAGCGCGCAGTCACGCCGACCGAGGACGGCCAGGTGTTCCGCTTCGCAGACGACGGCCACATCGGTGCGGATAATGCCGCGGTATGGCTGCCCGCCATCTACTGCCGCGAGTGCGGTCGCGCCGGGTGGATGACCGCACTTGAACCCGGGACTGACGCGGTGGTGCTGGATGGTGGGGAGATCCGGAAGGCGAGCGTCGATAAGCCTGAGCTCCCGCGGCCCCTCATCGATGCCACGAACGAGTACCGGCGGGTCGTGGCGGAAGGGATGGAGCCGGGCGCGTTCGACGGCGAGGACGGCAAGCGCGCACTGATGTGGTTCCACACGTCCACGCGCACGCTGAGCACGAGCGAACCGAGCGAGGAAGCGCTCGCGGAGGGCAGCTCGGTGCCGGTGCTCACGTACTCGGGCCTGGGCGCGGAGGATTACGCGCGGGAGCAGGTGTGCCCGAACTGCGGGGAGCCGGACGCGGTGCGCTACATCGGTTCGCGCGTGGCCACGCTGCTCTCGGTGGGGCTGTCCAACCTCTTCGGCATGCCGCAGCTTGCGCAGGAGGAGAAGAAGACGCTCGTGTTCGCGGATTCGGTGGAGGACGCGGCGCACCGAGCGGGGTTCGTGCAGTCGCGGTCGAGGGCGTTCGGGATTCGAACCCTTATGAAGAGCGTCGTCCTCGCAAGCTCGGACGACGAGAGCGAAAAGCTGACCGTCGCCCAAATGCCGGTGCGGATCCTCGAACGCGCGGACGCCGCCGAAGACCCGTTGCGCGCGCGCTACGAGCTGCTACCACCGGAGATCGCGGAAGCACCCACGTTCGTTCCGTTCTGGGCCAAGGACGCGGATGAGAACGCCCGGCGCGAGGCCACCCGCGCGGTGCTGCAGCGCTTGGAGCTGGACACGGCACTGGAGTTCGGGCAGCGCGCGCACCTGCCGCGTTCGCTGGTGTCCACGGGTGCGCTCGCGCCGTCGGTGGCGGTGGAGGACGCGGTGCTGCTGGAGGTGGCCGTCGAGGCGCTGAAGAGCATCGACGCCGGGAAGTTCGCCGTCGTGGATGCCAGCGCCGAAGAGGTGCAGCTGCGGTGGATGCGCGGCCTGATGGAGCAGGTGCGCGACCGCGGCGGGGTGTACACACCAATTCTCGAGAGTTACCTGCAGGACGATGCGAACTCGTGGCGCCTGCACAACCGCTACGCAAAGGCGCGAGGTATGCGCCGCTTCCCAAGGGCGGCGCGCCGGAGTTCCCGCGTTCGGGCCCTTCGGTGGACGACAAGGACCGCGGGCTCACCCCGCTTGGCAGCCCGCGCGGGCGGTATGCACGGTGGACGTCGAAGGTGCTGGGGATCTCCACGCACGACGCAGCACTCGTGCTCACAAAACGTGTTCCGGGAGCTGGCGAACCGGGACGCGGTGATGGCCATTTCCACCGACACCGGCGGCGCCGCTGCGGAGCGCGCCCTGCGTTCCATCCTGACCAACCAGGACCACCCGAGCGTGGACGAGGACCCGCTGCAGGCCACGTGGGAACCGCAGACCGAGGCGCCGAAGCTGGATCAGGCCTCCGACCTGGAGGTGCGCTTCCGCGAAAAGGTCCGTAAAGGCCTCGAGGCGCGCAACGCCACCGTGAAGGACATCCCGAACGCAGGCGACGTGGAGTGGCTGGTCAGGTTCCCCAACGGCGAGGAATGGTCCATGCGCGAACAGGTGAACAGGGGCTACACCACGCCGGACTTCACCTTCTCCCCCAGGCGCCGCCGCGACTTACGCGATGTCGCCGTGTACACCGACGGCGCGGCGTACCATTTCGCAGCGGAGAACTACCGCTTCCCCGGGGACATCGATAAGCGCAACCGCCTGCACTACGAGGAGAAGCAGGTGTTGCCGTGGAACGTCACCGACGCGGGCCTGAAGTAGTTCGACGAGGAGGTCGCGCGTACCGCGGGGGATCTGGCCTGGATCACCGAGGAGGGCGAGGCGCTGGCCCGCAGCCTGGAGCCGGTAGATGATGCCGCCATGCGGTTCATGAAGGCCTCCCCCATCATCCAGCTGCTCACCTACCTGGCGGAACCGGACCGCGCGTCCTATGCCGTCCTGGACCAGGCCCTCATCGCGCTAC
>ERZ1029878.153-NODE-153-length-13809-cov-4.436091_pt1 | contig 13809 bp, 17 predicted proteins | sample MGYA00519234_ERZ1029878 | MGnify/ENA primary metagenome ERZ1029878 (study PRJEB33666, sample SAMEA4610928) | skin metagenome | biome: Human-associated habitat; feature: Malodor aspect; material: skin | place: Philippines | collected 2015-08 ... | reverse complement strand
ATATGATGTTTTCTATTCATAGTTTGTGGCACGTTTGAACGCATAATTCGTTTGTGTTTTCTCAGAAATTTTATCCCAAAATAACCATTTTTCTCGCCTATATCGTTTAGTTTGTTAAACTTCCGATATTTCCTATCATTTTCAGGAGTGTCTTTTAAACGACCTTCTCTCATATTTTCATACCACTGCTGGACATACATTCTACCTTCTTCTTTTTCCCCAATTCGACGTTCTTCTTCGGTACTATTTTCAAACATTAGTAAAACAACCCTTTCGTTTTAGAATTTTATACTTAATTTCAAAAGCGACATTATAATGAGTAACATTAGTTTTTAATGTTCACCCCCTTTAATGTGTTTTATGTGCAAGTGTTTGTAGTGTTATTTGCACCTTTTATTTGCACCTAAATAGCATATCCCCACTCGCTATACCACGATTTAAAATCAGCTATTTCATTTTCTACTCTATTTAACAAACTAACTAATTCATCTGCTTGTTCGTCGCTTTGTATAGCGTTTTCTAACTCACTCATTGACGATTTTAGACAATCAACATAGTCAGGTGCTACTCTACTATACTGCTTATTGTAAGTAAGATTTTCATTTAACTCGTGTAGTAAAGTTACGCACTTAATTTTAGAATAATTTGATGTGTTATCACTCATGTTCATTTCAATTTGATACACGTCACTCTCAATACTTTCATATAAATCGTAAGCGTCTGCCATATCGCTACTGCTTATTGCGTCATAGGTACGTTTATCACTACTGTCGAACACATTATCAAGTGCTGTATCTACGTCTTTCCACTTCGATTTAAAATCGGCAATATCACTTTCATTTTCTAAATCATTTTGTTGGCACGACCTACAATAAGTTCTAATATTTATAATTTCCGAACTTTGTGTCACATCATCATCACTATCCGAATATTCACTATCTATATCTTCGCCAATGCTATTTACTGTTGTTAAAAACTCGTCAATATCAGCGTGTATAGGTGTTACATCTACTTGAACATCTTCATTGTCAATGAGTTCATCAATATAATCGTCTATTTCTCTAATAACCCTTGTTTCGTCTTGGAAAAAGTTAGCGAATATATCTATGTTATTTGCCATAATCATTCATCTCCCAATCTGATTTTTGGCACTTCATTGTTACGCCATGCTTTAATGATTTGTTCTCTAAACATTGGTAGGTCATCTTGGTAAATATAACTTAGTGTTATACCTTTATCTAAATCTTTTTCACTCAATAAGTTTTCGTTCATTACATCTAACAAATCTTTTAATAAATCATTTGTTAAGTCACTTTCTTCAAGTAATATTCCGTCATCTTTGACTGTAAAATATTGGTCGTCATTTGAATACTCACTTTTGACGACAAATTCAATGTGTAAACGATATACCCCACTTTCAACTTCTACACCATTGTCGTTATCAATTTCTTGTTCTTCATATTGTTCTTCATCTTGTTCTTCATATGTTTGTTCATATCGCTGTTGTTCTTTTTCGACAATTTCTTCAGGCTTATTTTGTTGTTTTGCTTTTTTCTTTTTATCATGCTTTGCTTTACGTTCCATTCGTTCTTGCTCATCTTTAGCTTTTTGTTGTTCTCGTTGTTCTCGGCGTTCACGTAAACGTTTCATTCGTTCATCTTCTTTTGCATGTAGCGTCATCACAGTAAAGCCATCTCTTGTTGTTTCCGATTGTCGCATTTCATCTTGATAATTTTGTATTGTTTCAACCAGTTGTATATCTTCATTAAATTCCGTTACCATGTTTTCAATTTCACGTAACACTCGTGGGGATATTGTCATGAGTGCGTCATCATTTTTGTTAGTATAATTTAAGCTATTAATAAAGTTGTCACTTCTATTTTCTTTCAAATACTTTTCTAACATTTCTATGTTGATTTCAGTTAAAATTTCATCATTATTAACCAATCTAATAATGTGCGTTTTAGGATAATGCGCTTTAAATTTATGTTCTTTTCTGTCGCTTGTTTTCTTCTTCTTGTCAGCGTTTGTATCAACCGTTTTATCAACGTTATTTTGATGTGTATTTCGTGCTGGCATATTCATTTCTACTTCATTTACACGTTTTTTAAGGTAATGTTCTCGTTCTTCTAAATCATTTATTTTTCTCATTAATTTTTCGATTTCATCTGTTTTATCGTCTAGTTCTTCATCTAAATCTTTTTTCTCTTGTAGCAATGTTTGATATTCTTTCATAACCTGTAATTGCTTATTACCTAATTCACTTTGCACATCAGCAAACGTAAATTTACTTAATTCGATTGCTTTTAAACGTTTTTTAAGTTCTTTCGGCTCTTTCAAAAATGTATCTGTATCATTTAAAATTTGATACGCAAAATTCAAAATTAGCATTTCAAAAAAATGCGATTGGTTTTGAATAAAGCCTAATTTACCTTCATCTATCTGTTCTTTAATGACATTCATTATTTTTTCAGTATCATTATCTACAAAAACAGACAATCGTTTCTTTGCCATGATTTAACCCCCTATTTCTCGTTTTTTTAAGCGTCTTTCCATGATTTTCGCAACTCGTTTTTTGCGTTCACTTTTCGCTTTATTACGTGTCACGCCACCGTTTTTACGACTTACTTCTTTCAATTTATAATAATCAATCGTTACTGTTATGTAGTTCTCACTATCCCAAATTTTCTCACATGTGCCTTTAAAAATTTTTCCGTCCTTAATTCCGATATGCCTTAAAATCTCGTCAAACACTGCTTTTTCCAAGTTATCAACATCAGGAATAGTGAACTTAGGTGTACCCCAATCTTCTTTAAATTCACTTTGATAACCACATGTGATTGTTGCTTTATATCCTTCATTTTCTTTGGCAAGTTTAGTTAGTTCTTCCATTCGAAATAACCCAATATCACGTTCCATAATTCTTTTGGTATTTCGTTTAAAATTATCGTACTTTTTGTTAGGAAATATCCTATTTTCTTCCCTATTGAAATGTGGTCTACCAGCACTTACTGGCTCGGTATAAACTTTAATCGTCTGTTGGTCTATCCACTCGGCTGTCGTTCTGTATCTCTTGTTTGTCATCTTGAATATCCCCACTTTCTTCAATTTCTTTTTGACGTTGTTCTTCCAATTTTTCTTGATATTCTTCTTCTTTGATTTCGTCAAGATTGCCAACGCCTATTTCATTGAAAATGTTACGATATTCTTCTTTGTTGTATTTCCCACGATTAAGGACTTGTTTGTTATTTTCATATTCGACGATTTTATTAATCAAATCTGTTACGTTAGTATTCATCTCACTAGCAACATTTTGAAATTCTTTAAATAAGTCTTTTTCAACATTTACTCGCACATATTCCGTTGGCTCTTCTTTTAGAATGTCATAATCGCCTTCGATTGCTTTTTTCATCATATGCTCTATCATGGCTTTTTTAGTTATGCCTGTTGTTCTAGGGTGTAGTTCCATGACTTTCATTAATTTTCTATCGTTTTGAGTTTCTATTCTGACTGGACTTAATAATTTACGTCTTTTTTTCGGTTTTTCATTTTGGTTTTGATTTTCTAACATTTTTACTCTCTCCTACTTTTTTAATTGTTTTTGGTTTAATATATATCGCCTAAAGTTCGTCTAATCGTATTTTCCAAAGAATGTTGAACATCATTTACAAATAATTCTCGTTCATTTTCTAAATCTTTTAGTAAACTGCTTTTAAAACTTCTCAACTCGTCTTGTAAGTCGATTGCTACACTTTCAGCTTTATCAATGTTGTCACGTTGCATAGTAGCAATATATTCTTCTACATCTAAATCTCGGTCTTTTTCGTTTGGATAACGTTCGGTTACTTTACCGACTTCTTTCAAAACTTCCTTAACCGTTCTCTCTCTTACGTTCTCGTCTATTAAAAAATGTGATAATGTCATTCTTACAATCATTTCTACATCTTTATTTTGCATGTTAAATTCCCCTTTCAAGCCTTTAATAACAAGACTTTTACTGTTTTAAATTATTGTTTTACCTTTAATTACATTATACACTACATTATAAGTGATTACAAGTATATGTAATTAATGCGTACGTTAAAATATGTAAAAAAATAATAGGCTTAGCATGATTGCTAAACCTAAGATTTTACTATCTTTGCCAAGGAAATTTATTTTCGCCTTTAATTTTTTTGATACGTTCATCGCCATTATCTCTAAATCTATGATAGCCTGTCGTTGTTTTTTGAATACTAGTATGCAATTCAAAATATTTTTCCATCATTCCTTCTTGGATAAATTGTCGTTCGTTACTTATTTTAAGTAGTTTAATTAGTTCATCTTGCTGTTCAATAATTTTATCTAATTTCTTTTCTAATTTGTTTTCTTCCATTTTTTAAGTTTCCTTCCTTTTTTATTTTTATTGTAAATTATTTTCTATTTCAATCGTGTCTACTTCATCAATATCTAGTTTTAAATCTTCAGTATTTTGCACAAAACGATTAAATATATCTTTACTATCTTCATTCGTGATAAAACGTTCTTCTTTCAGTTCAAACAATTCATGTGCGATTGTTTCTAACTCTTTTTGCTGATAAGTAAAATTGCTTGCTTTTAAACCGTCTTGTACATTTGATTTCAACTTTTTTAATCGTTTGTGTTTCATTTCATCAGTTGTACTATCCCACATTTTTAAAACTTCTTTTATTTCAACTTTTGGTTGTGTTTTTAAAGCCATATTTTGTAACATATCGTACGCTTTTTCTTTCGTAATCAGTTGTTCATTCAAACTTTTTCTGACCGATTTTACATAATTTATTTTGTCGGTATCGTTATGCTGTTCGCCTAAACCGTTTCTTGCAATTCTTTTTTGTTCATCAATTGTCAAAAATGGCTCGTAAAAAATAATCGGTCTTTTTAATTCATCAAATTCTCTTTCGTCCATCATTGTTATTCCACCTTTTCTTTTAATTCTTTTGTTTTTAATCTCATTACTTCTTCAACTAAATCACTCAATTTATTATATCCTAATTCAGTTGCTTTTTTCCTAGCTTTTTCTACATACTCATCTGACACATTTTTTTGAACACTTTTTTTACTAGGCATTTTCTTTATTTTTTCATCATACTTACCACAAGCAATTTCTTTTGTTAGTTCGGTCAAGATTTTTGTTGATGATAATTTTTCGTCATTTAATTTGATTTCACTAAAATATTCATTTGCGATTTTTTCGTTCAAATATAACTTTTTTCGTTTATCTTTTTTCGTCATTTTATCACTAATCTTTCTTCATTAAGCTATGCCACATTCTTGCTATTTCTTTTTCGTCGTCATATGGTGGCGAACAATTCATAGCAGTATGATACAGCAACAACTTTCCATTCGCATCAGTTAATTTTTTTCGTTTTACATTATAAATAATTCTGCCACATTGTTCGACTAATCTTGTATGTCTTTCGCCTTCGTCATAACCATTAAACATTTCTGTAATAATAGTATTCATTGTATTTCTTACTATTTTGTCACTTGTGCTTAAATCATTTTCATAACTAAACTTTCTTTTTTCTTGTTCATTGTTTGATAAATATAAGTCTATAAGCCAGTTCGGTGCGTCTTTAATATATTCACTACTTCCTTTTTTTAACTGGTACATTCCGTCTTTTCTTTTTGTATTCGGTGCTGGTGTAAATTGATTAATGCCAGTTAAAATTTCCACACCGTTCATTATGTTTTTAGTTGATGTTACCTTTTCAACTTGTTCATCTGAAAGGCTGAAATGAATATGCAAACCTTCGTTAGGGGTAACGACTTGCAGCGTTTCAAAAATGTCATCATAAATTTCGTCTTGCTTTTGTTGTGATTGTTTTCTTATCCATTCATTGAAAACTTTGACACCATTTTGTTCATCATGATGTTTATCCAAGTCAATTACAATCATTTTTTCTAATACAAAACCAATATCATTTTCTCTATTCTGTTCATTGAACGCTATGATTTTTTGTTTACATGTATCATCTCTTGCACTCCAACTTCCACTCGCAATCATTTTATTTTTCTCTTTATCACTGAAGATTTTGATTGTTTGTGGGTATTTTTTATAATGATATTTTGTCAATTTTCACACCTACTTTTTAACTCTTTTTTTACCCAACACTTCCTGTTTTAAGTGTATAATTTTATCTTAAAATGGTCAAATTTTTTATCCCATAAAGTATATAATTTTTCGCACACTTTTGAAATGCCATGCAAACCGTTGGGAGAGTAGGCGTTTCACGTTTCACTTGCTAGATTTCGCACGCCTTCGCACGCACTTCGCACACTTTTAAAAATCGTTAAACCCCAACGGAGAGTAAGGCTCAAAGGTGGTTTCGCACACTTTCACCTAAAAAAACGAAAATTTATTTTTTATTTTTTGATTTTCTTTTTTAAAAATTTTTATTTTCAAATTCCTATAAATTTTTTTCTATTTTTGAACAAAAGTGTGCGAAAAAAATAAAGAAATGCCTTTATACCAATGGTTATAGAGATTTCTGTTCGCACACTTTGGTCTTTATTTCGCACACTTTGGGGGGTGATTTCGCACACTTTGCCCCTTATTTCGCACACTTTGGTCTTTATTTCGCACACTTTTAAGGGGTATTTTAGTGAGTTTTAAAAAATAGGTGGGTTACATTTTACAACCCGTTGTAATATTACACCTCTATGAAATTTGAAGTTTAAATCAAAAGTGTGCGAAAGTGTGCGAAAAAAAGTTAGAAAAAATGTAATTTAGAATAAAAAAATTACCCAACACTTCATGGAAAAGTCATGAAATATTGGGTAAAAAAAGTATCAAATATTAGTCTTAAATTGTTAAATTTTCAACAAATTCTACGAACGAATGGTTGTAGTTATTAGTGTCTTTTTCTAATTGATAACTGTGGAAGTTTTTAGGTACTTTTTTACTAATTGAAAATGGTAATTTTTCATTGATTGATTGTGTTTCAGCGTTGCTTAAATGAGCGTTCAATTGTAACTTTTTAATTAATTCAATGTTATCAATCGTGTTGTATAATTTATTAACTTTGTTACGTTCATTATTTGCGATATTTCTAAAAGTTTCTTTGGCATTTGTTTCGTCAAAATCATTATAAATTTCATTGTTAGGTAGAATGACGAACGTGTTTTTGGCAGTAGTACCACATTTAGACAATGGTCTATTAGTATTTTCGTCGTTTACTTCAATCAATTCATTATAGTATTTATCTAAAGTACGTTCTCTTTCTTCAAGTTTATCAATAAAGTGTTTAGCGATAGTATTGTGTAAATTAGTGTTTTTATCTTGAGCATAAGCAATGTCTGAATATAGCTTACCTTCTAAAAATAGCACTTTATTTACTGCTAAAATATCACTAAAACGATTACGTTTAATAAAGTAAACGCCATTTTTAATTTTCATTAAACCTTTTTTGAAATTTGAGATATTGCGAATGTTACTAGATTTACGACCTTGAGAAGCCATTTCGATTGTGTAAAGTGCATATAAGTCTTTTTCTGAAATGATGAGTGGCTCATTAATTGCTGTGCGTAATCTATCATTAATAAATACTTGAATTTCATCTTCTTTTGAAGTGATACTGTCGCCATCTTCAATTACTGATTGTGGAATTGGTAAAGATGTATCAACTGTATCTAAAATGTATTTTAAACAAGCTGACTTAAACGCATTTTGTTTGATTAATTCATCTTTAATAAATGTTAAGTCAACTGGTTTATTATCGTTACTGCGTTCTTGATAGCCTGTCCCTAATTGGAAAGCTAATAAACGTCTGTTTGTACCACCACTTTCGTCGCTAAATTTTGGTGCGTAATTTGACGCAAACATAAAACTAGCTTGTGGCGTAAAAGTGATGTAGTCTTTACCTTTTTGGTTGACTGACATATCTTGTTCTTTTGTTACTAATTTCTTTAATGTTTCAACGTCAATAATTTCACTACCGTTAGTAGCTTCATCAATGTTGACTAAAAATTTGTCTTTGACGTTGATTAAACCGAATTGTGCTTTTGATAAATCTAAATCTTTTGTATCTAGTAAGGTTGAGCCATTTTTACCAACTGTATTTTTTAACAGTTCCATGAACGTTGATTTACCAGAATTTGATGCGTTAAACATATAAAGGAATTTTTTACCTACAATGTTTAGGTCATTGTGTAAAATTAACGTATTTAAAAAGAATGATTTTAATAAGTTTGCACGTTCCTTTGCTTGATTATCAAAGTTTTCTATTTCATCAGCACTCATAATGTCGTGGGTTTCAAAACCACGTCTACCTAATGCGTCAAAGATAAAAGTAGGGTTTACTGTGATTTTTTGACCTGTTGAATAGTTATCGAAATCATAATCAACGTTAGGCTCGTAAATTAAACTAATACGATAATTTGTTGCATATTTGAACATTTTGTCATTGTGAGATAAATCTTTAATATCATAAAATGTGTGTTTAACTAATTTGTTGCTTTCAAACTGTAAGTCGATAACGCCATTTTGAGTGAAAATTGCATTAGGTTTGAATGAAATAACATTGATTGATTTCTTTTCAAAAATTCTAAATAGCATTGTGTTTAGTATATTTTCTTCATTAGATTTTGTGATGTTATTCATTCCTGAAATACGCAAAACATGGTTATTAATAGCGTTATAACTTTTTACCCAAACTGATTGAATTGTGTTTTCAAAATACAAATTATCTAAAGTTGAAGATTTAACTAATTGTTTATCGTTTGTGTAGTATCTACCATTATCTACTTTAATCTTGTTGTGGTTAGAAACATCTTCATTAATTTGTATGGCGTAATTAACAAAGTCAGTAACAAAACGTGCGACATCATCAATAGAAATTGTATCTTTTTTTGCTGTTTCCTTAGTAAAAACTTTTTCTTTTACTTTGAAACTTAAATCTTCAATTTCTTTTTCTGTTATTCTGATGTCGTTTTGTAATTGTTGAGATAAGTCAATAGCTTGTTTTTGACTTAATTCTGAAAAATCTGTGTTTTGAAGTTTGTTTAGTTGTAAAGAGCGTTTTTTTTCTAATTTGATAAATTGTCTGATGAAACTATCAGCAATAATACTATAATGTTCATGCGACAATTTTGTGCGTAAAACAATATTTGTTGGCACGTCGTTTAAATCTTTAAAACAGTTTTCAGAAATATCATCAAGATAATAAATATCTTGGATATTAAAATTGTAGTTTTTTGATAAACCTTTGAAATAATCAACGTTGACTGGCATAGATTTTCTCATTAAAAGCACGATAAAAATGTAAAAACGGAATGATGATTTATCAAATATCCGTTCTTCAAACGTACTATCTAAAAGATGTTCAAAGTCAATTTGATTGTGTTTTGTAGGTTTGAACAAGTTACTACTATTGGCATTATCAATAGTTAAACTATATTTTTTACTAATATAATTTAAAAACTCTTTGAAAACTAATGGATTTTTTTTCTCATCATGAGTTAAATTAATCGGTTGCTTGAATTGTTTTTCAAACTTTCGTAATACATTGCTTTCGTTGATATAGTAGTCTACATTTTCTAATTCTTCTAAATTAACTTCATTACTATTGCTATCATCATTATTTGTAACGTTTTTGCTTTTAGTTTCGTCAGCGTCAACTGTATTAAACACTTCAAAAATATCTTCATGATTTTTTGCCATTAAAAATACCCCATTTCATAAGATTGTTTTGAAAAACAAAATATATGAAAGAGAGGTTACAGTCAGTCGTATCTAATATTTTAATTTTAAAATTAGTAAAGTGTTGACGAACAAAAATGATATATTTTTGTATCATTTTTAGACTACACATGTTATACTGTATTTATCAAATAAATAGCAATATTTTAAAATATTAGATGTTTTCCTGTAACATCATTTCCGAGTTAAGTTTGTTGACCGCAAACTTAACTCTTTTTTTGTTTTTCTTTTTTTATTGTACCACTAAACTGTCTTTTACATCATTAGCTTTCTTTAAATCTTCCAATTTACCTAGTTTTTCATCAGCTACACGTTCGCAATCATTAATAAATTTTAATAGGGTTGATGTTCTACAAGTTGTTACTTCTGTTCTCAAAAACATTCTATAAATAATTTCATACGTGCTTGATGTATGGTCACGAATAAATGATTTTGCTGATTCTTTGTTATCAATAGAAGAAACTACTGCTACCATTTCATTGATTAGTGTGTTGAAAGTTATTCTATCTTCTAAACTAAGTGTTAGTAATGTTGTTCTTGCTGGTGCTGTGTCTATAATGTATAAGCAATCATTTATTAAAATATCTATAACTTGTCGTCTTGCAAAGTTGAGTTTGTTATTCATATTTTGTTCACGCCTTTTCTTTTCTCATCTTGTATAAAGTGTAACATTTTATACTTATAACATCAACTAAAAATAAACAAAAAAATAACAATAATTAAATAATGTTGACGTACAAAAATAATAAACATTTACTAAAAAGGCATACACAATACCACTATAAATAGCCTATTTAAGCCACTTCACACTCACTATGATTAATTGTACTTAACCACTTATAACGCCTTAAAAACACCCTAAATTTTGATAAATTGAGCATAAAAAATAGGTAACAATTCCAAAGTTAAAGGGGGAATATGCTACCTAAAATATATGTGTTTTATGGATAAAATCTAACTATAAAAATAGTATAACAAAATTTAAACTAATTCTACATATCTGTCTAAAATTGTGAGTGCTTTATCATAGCTTTCACACTCAAAAATCTGTGGTGGTAAGTCTTTAGCTAAATCACGATAACCGTTTCTTTTAAGTTCTTTAGTGACTACCCCAAGCAGATTGAAAATATTACTATCTTCGCCGACAACTTTTACTTGTAAATTTGTAAAACGTTCCATTATTTGCATAAATGTTAATCTCCTTTATTTTTTGATTTTTGCAGTATTTTTGCACTTTTAAAATGCTATCATATCAAGTCTATCAGCTTACCTAATAAACCCCTTTTTGCACCTTTTTTTACACCGTTAGCGTTTGCTGGTGCTTGTAAATGTTTTTGTGATTGTTCTAATTCTTGAGATTTTTTTAAATGTTGTATAGCAATAAATTGTTCTTTTTCAAGTGCCTTTTGAAGTTGTTTAATCTGTTCATCTTTTTGTTTAGCTTGTTCTTGTAAAAATGTAATATCTTTTTCCTTTGCACGCAATGTTTTATGTAATTCTCGAATTTGTTCGCTAGGTAGTGGCGTACCGAAATCGTCATTTTTAACATTTTCATTTTTGCGAATTTGCCGACTTTCCAAAACCCTATTTGTAATTTTCACTTCGTCATCTTCTTCAATGAAATTTACACCATTAATTTTGGTTGGTTGAATTTTTAAAACTTTAATGTGATAGTTGATATTTTGCCGAGTTACATCAAGTTTTTTTGCAAGTTCATTAATCTTAATCATCTCTATTTGCACCCCTTTTATTTTTAATTTGTATAGATTAATTATATCATAATGTGCAAAGATTTTCCCCTACCCTACCATGAAAAACACCGTCATATCAACGTTTTGTTGGGGTAGGGGAGTTGCTATTTGCACCCTATTTGCACTAATGGTAATGACAGAATAAGAATGTTGTTATAGGTGCAAGTATAGGTGCAAATAAAAAACCCACCTAAAACATAGGTAGGTTAAATCATTAAAACAATGAATAGTTAGTGAGTTGTTTAATTAATTCATCACGAGTTAACGCTTTATTATCAAAATAGTCTAGTGCGTCATCTAACCCGTTTTCGATTTTGATAAGTTCGAGATTACCAACAAACACACTTTCATTTTCAGTTTCATATAAAATAGAAATGACATCATCAAATGGCATATAATGTGATTTTAATTTTTTGAAATAGTATGCTGGCATGATTTGATTATCTATCGCTGTACCACTAAAGAATTTGAATGTGATTTTATCTTTATTTACAAAATAGGCACGTTGTAATTTGTTATCGTCGTATTCATTATTGAAACCATAAGCACCAAACCATTTTACTAATTCATCAAAATTTCTAGGGAAACGTGCAAAGAACATGTTATTCAGATTTAGTTGTTTGTTTTCAAATTTTTGTTTAGCGTTGTCGCTTTCTTGAAAATACTTTAAATCATGATTGTACTTTTTGATTACAAAATTATAATCTTTTCCCAACATTTTAATAACCCACCTTTTATTATTTTTAAACTAAAGCACGTAAATTTTTCTCTAATTCTTCTAAAGTGTCTACTTGTTTATCATTTTCGGTATTAAAACTGTAAACCGTTGTTGTGTTGTCATTCCAGCAAGTGATTACCCCAACGCCTTTATCGTCTTTGAAAATATCGAATAACAATTCATCAGATAGCAAGTCCATGTTGTCTTTTCTAAGTTGACTTTCTACTGGTTTGATAATGCAATCGGTATCTTCAAAAATGAAATTCTCTTTTTGTTCTTTCAAAAAATTAGTAACTTCTGTCATTATCGACACCCCTTAATTCAATACTTTCTTGATTGTATCTTCCGTAATTACAAAATCACTTCCGATTTCATTTAAGAATGATTGATAATCTTTATTTAGTAACTTTTCTATATCATTTAAAAATCTTTCGACAGTATCAAAGTGAATACGTTTCTTTTTTAAGTAACGTTCGCTAGTATTTTCATCTTGTGACAAGTGAGTGAAAGTGTTGATTGATGTACTTATTTTTGTGTCATTGTTATTCAATTTTGCAATTTCTTTTATGATTTCAGCATTTGATTTTCCGACAACAACACGTAAAAGTTCTATCAATGGTCGAGAATATTCTAGCAAAGGTTTGATTGAGATTGTACCATAAATGACATCAGCGTCATCAAACACAACTTTTAACTGATTAAGATAGCTTTTTAATGCAATGATGTTCCACTTTTTAATAGTGTCAATATCACTTGAGTTAGAATACTCATTTTGGTCGATAACTTCATTGTTAGTCGTATCTAAATCGTTGTAATCATTATCGAATTGTTGATTGTTTAAATCATTGTTATCTAAATTAGTTTTATTTTGTTCATTGTAGTTATTGTTGTTATTCCAATAATTATTTTGTTCGTAGTTATCGTTATTTTTATCATTAAACATAATTATAACAACCTTTCATTTAAAGTATATTTTATTTCTACAATTAAATTATATCATACTCTTTAAAATATTTAAAATATATAACTCTTTCAACTAATGACAAAAACATAAGCAAAGTAAATACAAAATACATAATAAGTAAAATGACAAATCGAAAATATGAAATAAAATGAAACAGTAAAAGTGAGTAGAAATAAATGTGAAATAAGTAAAGTAAAAAGAATACTAAAGTCGTTATAAACGTTGGTGCAGTAGTAAAGTATATAAATAAATAGAGATTTAACTAATGAAATAAGCAATAAAAAAAGACGATTTTAAAATAAGTTAAGCGTACCAGCAAAAGATAACCGCTTCATCATCAGTTACTTTTAATGGAATAGAAAAACTCTAAATGAAAAAATGACTAAACAAAAAAATACTAAAAAGCGATTGATTTTAGGTAAAAAAATAAACGATTTATGATAATGAAATTGAAATAAAGATAAGATAAAAACGTTGATTTAATAACAATAATCGGACTTTTTGAAAGAGTGATTTTAGCGATAAAACCATTCCCAATTTTTAAGTTAAGTATTTTCTCATTAGATAAGTAAATACTTTTTGTTTAGATGAAAAATATTTATTAATTATTTAAAGTAATTTATTTGTGATAATTGTATGACATTTGTATGTATTC
>ERZ1029878.152-NODE-152-length-13991-cov-48.571039_pt1 | contig 13991 bp, 15 predicted proteins | sample MGYA00519234_ERZ1029878 | MGnify/ENA primary metagenome ERZ1029878 (study PRJEB33666, sample SAMEA4610928) | skin metagenome | biome: Human-associated habitat; feature: Malodor aspect; material: skin | place: Philippines | collected 2015-08 ... | reverse complement strand
TTGGGTGCCGGTCTACAACGCCACCCCACACAGCGGGATCAACTACTACCCACCAAAAGCCGTCCTCGACGGCACCTGGACCGAACTGCAACGCAAAAGAGAAGAAGGGATGCGAAATGCGCTAAGCGAAGGCGTCATCACACAACTACCGGACACCAAAGCTGGCACAGGCCTTCCGACAGAAGCCGCCATCATCCGCACCACCACCCAAACCGCCCCAACCCCACAACCCATCACGATCTAACACCCACACCCGTTCACAACCACTTGACACAAAGCGTTTTGCGGGAAATAGCGCAATTCCCCACACTCCAAGCGCAACGGACGCGGCGACGAGCACCCACCACAGCACTCCCCTGGGCCCTCCGAACCATCGGTCAGCCACCAGCCACACCACCGACGGGATAGCCAACGCCAACCCGAGGAACGTCAACGCCCGCCAGTCGTCCAGGTTCGGCGCAGTAATCATGCACACCACACCGAACCCGATCAGCCCAGCTGCGAGCGCGTGCGGACGGACACCACCAATCGGAAGAATCATGCCCTCAACACTAACGCATAAAAACACCGATCAACCAGGCAATTTTGCTTATCGACGAACGCACGCTAATGTTACTTCCCGTTGCACAGCGAACAGCAACGCAACACTATTCCTCCATAGCTCAGTTGGCAGAGCATTCGACTGTTAATCGAAGGGTCACTGGTTCGAGCCCAGTTGGAGGAGCAAGAAACGCCCCGCAATCAGCACAGAAGCTGGTTGCGGGGTGTTTTGCTTTCGCTGCAACGCGGCAGGAATAGTGAGAGCCCCTTTCGACGTTCCTAAGGTTGTTCAGGTTCCATGGCCCAGTCCGCAGAAGCGGAATGTGGTCAGACCGACAGCACGACGATTAAGGAGCAATGCGTTGACTACAGCCAAGCAATGGGTTCTCGCTTCTCGCCCGGAGGGCGCACCGACAAACGAAAACTTCCGACTCGAGGAAGTTGAGCTGCCGGAGCTCTCCGACGGCCAGATCCTCGTAGAGAATACGTTGTCCAGCGTCGACCCCTACATGCGCGGGCGGATGAACGACGTGGAGTCCTACGTCGAACCGTTCCAGATCGATGAACCGCTCAACGGCGCCGCGGTCGGCACCGTCACGGAGTCCTGCTCGGACAAGTTCAAGGTCGGCGACACGGTCCGGCACTTCGCCGGGTGGCGCACACACGCCGTCCTGAACGAGGACCAGGTGGATCAGATCGACACCACCATCGCCCCGGCAGAGGCCTACTTGGGCATTCTCGGGCTGACGGGTCTCACTGCCTACGTCGGGCTGACCGCCGTCGGCGAGATGAAAGAGGGCGACGTCGTGTTCATCTCGGGCGCGGCAGGTGCTGTGGGCTCGGCCGCAGGGCAGATCGCGAAGCACCTCGGCGCGGCGAAGGTGATCGGGTCTGCGGGCTCGGCGGAAAAGATCGAATACCTCAAGCGCATCGGCTTCGACGAAGCGTTCAACTACAAGAATGGTGACGTCAACGGCCAACTCGCCAAGGCTGCCCCGGAGGGCATCGACGTCTACTTCGACAACGTCGGCGGGGACCACCTCGAGGCCGCGATCCAGAACGCGAACACGTTCGGCCGCATTGCCATGTGCGGTGCGATCGCCCAATACAACGACACTGAGCCGGCACCCGGTCCGCGAAACCTGGGCCTTTCCATCGGCAAGTGCCTCACGCTCCGCGGGTTCGTGATGGGCCAGTACTCTCACCTGGCCAAGGAGTTCCAGGAGACGATCGCGCCGCTCGTCGTTGATGGCTCAATCACGTACGAGTCGACGGTGCGCGAAGGCATCGACAACATGCCGGCCGCATTCCTCGAGCTGTTCGAGGGCGGCAACACCGGCAAGATGATCGTCAAGTTTTAGGAGGACACAATGACCAAGGTACTCATGATCGTTTCGGCAGCAGATCACTGGACGCTTAACGACGGCACACTCCACCCCACCGGCTTCTGGGCCGAAGAACTAGTGACCCCGTACTCGGTTTTCACCGACGCTGGCTGGGACGTCGACGTGGCGACACCTGGCGGGAAGGCACCAGTCGTCGATAAGGCGAGCCTCGACGAGAGCGCGGGCGATGCCGACACTCTGGCTGAGGTGAAGACGAAGCTCGACGAGCTCGCGCCGGTTTTGGCCGAACCGCTCAATCTGGCCGACGTCAACGCCGCGGACTACGACCTCGTCTTCTACCCCGGCGGGCACGGCCCGATGGAAGACCTCGCGGTGGATGAGACTTCCGGCCGCATCCTCGCCGAGCGCATGGCGGACAACACGCCTGTGGCCCTTCTCTGCCACGCCCCCGCTGCCGTCCTCGCAACGGAGAACGCCCCGGGCGGCTCCCCGTTTGCTGGGCGGAAAATGACGGGCTTCTCCAACGACGAGGAGCGCGCAGGTGGGCTCGCCGACAAGGCGCCGTGGTTGCTGGAAGACCGGCTTGTCACCCTCGGCGCCGAGTACGACAAGGCACCGGAGCCGTGGGCGTCCTACGTCATCGTCGACGGCAACCTCTACACCGGGCAGAACCCGTCCTCGTCGCGCGAGCTCGCGCAGCGCCTGGTGAAGGATCTCGCCTAGGCGTCACCTTGCCCCTGCTTGGTCCTGGCTGGCAACCACCTTCGCCACTGTCACACCACGCCCAACAGTACGACCTCGTGCAGCTCGTGCGGCGCCCACGGCAATCATGGTGGCGTTGGTGCGCAATTGTCTATCGACGACCACAGGTTTCCCGCGCTCGTCGCCATGACAACCAACCCGGCCCGCCTCAACACCTCATTGGCCTGCGCGCTCCCCGACTGCACCCACGTCCTGTTTGGACGGCGGCTTGGTTCTCATCTCGGGCCAGAGTAGATACTTTGCCGAGTAGGCCCAGTCCCCAGCCGGACTGCCAGGCGGTCTTCTACTTTGGCTGAAAAGACTGCTTCGGGTGAGTTGAGGTAGATAAACAGTATATCGGAACGGAACAAGTGGTTGAGGCTGTTGTTGACCTGCGCGTGCGTTCATAAGTCCATGACCAGAGGCGCTGTCTCGTCAGCGAGTGCCGTGCCGCGGGTTTACCGCTTGGGAACCTGATGTATGTCCCGGAAGCAAATATCTTCCAGAATCATGGAGGCCAACCTCCAAAATCCGCGTTCCCGGAGATGCTTTCGCTAGCGCCTCCACACCCTCAGGTTAGCTACCCGAGGGCCACACTGAATGGTGCGTGTCGTACCAAATCAGCGAAATAACGGATTCTGTGCGGATCCCAAAGAGCTTTCGACCTTTCTTGTTCCCGGACACGTTGATGCGACACAACGCATCCTGCCCGTCGTACTGCTTGGCCAAGCGCTTCGTCGCGTTCTTGTTAGGGCAGTCTTTCATGTCGTAGTCCGCGAGTAAGTCCACCGCCTGAGCTTGTTCCACTGTCATCCCTTCTAGCTTCTTCAACGCGCTGAACACCGCCCACACATGGTCACCCTTCACTGTTTTCTTGAACGCCCACTCGCCGTGCAGGTCTAGCTGGTTAAAGCGGAAAGAAATCCGGGTGTTGTCAGCGACTTTTGGAGAAGCTACTGGATCGCGACGCGCCTTCTTCGTGGACACCGCCCCAGCTGCTTGCGGGACCGTGTGCATCCGTCGGCGCGCCATTAGGAAACCAGCGATTCGTAATATTCAGCCATCGCCGCAAGCGGGATTTCTTCGTTACTACTTTCTCCCGGAGGTGTGCTGCCACGTGCGTTTCTCCATGGCGCTTCCCGGTGCGTCAGCTCGCTGAGTTCCACGGCGGACATGCCACCATAAAAGTCCAACACGCTATCCACCGTGCATTGGTCCTCGGCAGTAAGTGGCTCGGGAAACTTCTTAATGGATAACGGCGAAACGGTAAACATGCCTTGGTGGGCCCGGTACAACGCCGGGAAAACAGGCCCGTTAGCCCACGCTTCGCAAGAGTTTGGCACTAGAGGCCGCTCGTTCCACACCAGCCCCCATGCCTGGCTGTAGTAGCATAACTTCTCCAGCTTCATTGCCGTCATAGCGCCGAGACGGGATAGAACATACTCCGCCAAGTCTAACACATCAGCCATCGGCTACCTCCTACGCTCGAGCATCAGACTACCAGTGGCTTCCGATTCATATGCCAGTTAGCCCTCAGTTCTGGGCAGCCCCCCATCTAGTCAAGACGCTCTTCCCCCTCCCGGGTGAGAGTGCCTACCGGCAAAAGTGTCACGGGCAGAGGCAATTCGTTGGACAGCTCATGCACCTTCGCTCGAACGTAGGGGAACAGCACCGGCGCAATTAGCGTGTCTGTCAGTTCTTTCATCTGCGGGCCATTACCCACAGTGAGCTGCACCTGGTCCTCGGACATCAACAAATCGATTTCATACCAGAGCACGATCTGTGCTACCGCCTCGTCGGGCTCCGCATCTCCGAAGAAGTCTACCGATGCCTGTGCGCGTACCCGCATGCCGTCTTTTTCGGGGCGCGACATGAACCGGCCGAGTTCGAACTCAACACGGACAGCGACCGGGAGCGCCTCGTAGTCTCGTGCATCCGCACTGATGGAGACCAAGCGGAGGTCAGTAACTTCAACCTCTTCACCACCTTTGCCAGTCGGGGATGTCATATGCCCACAGCCTTCCAGCCACTCAATTCGTACCCGGCGCCTGGCTCCTCGGCGGCAAGGTGCCGTACCACGCTCCGCTTTACCGTTTCAACGACCTTCTGCGGCTGTCTCCTCGCCACCACCGCCGAACTCCAGCTTGAGGCGTAGAAGTCACTCCAGCCGCCGACAAGAAGATCTCCTTCCAGAGCCAAGTACCCATCGAGCTTCTGCACCAGTGCCATCGGCGGCAGGTCTAGCCCCAGGTCGATCCCCATCACCTCGGACAACCATTCGTTGACGGCGTACAGGCTCCAGATCTTTTGTCGCGCCTCGCCCCCTCCGACACTGTCTTTCTCCACCGGGAACCCTAACTCAGAGTTCACCACCCATTTGTTCACGGCCTGACGGGTAACACCGGTAAGCCGCGCGATATCACTCGTATTCACTAATCGGGGCAAAACCTCAACGAATTGCACGTCGTCTAGAGATCGGATTTGGTGGATAAGTTCGGTAGCTTCATCAAATGCCCTATGCGAGGCGCCCGCCAGCCGCAGTCGCGCGACCGTAGCCCCATTCATCCGAACGAAACTCACAGCCGAGAGGGCTGTTTCGATCCTCTCAATCCGATCTTCATCGTGAAAGTCAATTCCCCCCACCCTCATGCTGACGATAATTGCCATATAAACCCCTCTAACAGCCGATGGAGTTGTCAAGTGACAACTAGTAAAGCAGTCTAGAAAAGAATCCTCAAAACCGCAGGACTTCCAGAATCACCTTTTCTCCTCTTCCTCAAACCGATCCCGCGACCGCGACTTCGTGCGTTCCAGCCGAACCTTAATTTCCATGTACCGCCCCCACGCCTCTTTTACATCCGGACGCACCGGTCGCTGCGTCCGCATCGGCTGGAGCTTGCCTCGAGCCTCTGACAAGTACTTCCGCGCGCGTTCCATCCAACCGGACTCGCTTTCTGCTTCACCCTCGCCAAAGTCCTCGAAATTTGAAATGATCTCCAGCGCTTCATTCTCAAGTTCTTCCGCCCGATCAAGAAGGCCCATAAGCTCTCCGACCACAGCTTGATCAAGCAGTGCGTTCGAGTCCAGCCGCTTCTCCACCGCACTGATTAACCGTTCAGCCTTCTCCAATGCCTCAGTGGCTGCCGCAAGCGCATCGTTGTGCTTCTCATTGTGGGGACAACTGCTAATGACATCTCGGGCTTCCTGCGCTTTACCGGTGGGATCCTTGGGGGTTGAATCGAATCGAACTTCACATTCGCCGGCAGGGCAGTAGATGACGAACCCGCCATGACTACGCTTATCTACGGCCTTCCATCCGTAAGAGCTCGCGCGCTTTGCCTGTTCGTTGCAGTCTTTATGGTTCAGCTGCGGCCATTTGTCCTTGGGCCCGTACACTTTTCTGGCCACCGCACCCTCCAAGATCTATCTCCCCGCAATTTTACCAACGCGGTGATCGAACACAAGCACGACTGCACAGCAATGTCCTAAGCTCCCCCAAACACCCTCGCCACCGCCAGGTCCTCCCACGGCATCCCGACGGTCTTAAACACCACCCGCCGCGCCGGATCCAGCGCTACATCCCCGCGCACAACCTCAGCCATCGTCACCACATCCTCCCACGCAAGCGCCCCCTTATCCACCGCGATCGTCACATCACCGGCCTCCCTGCGCGCGGCCCCCACATCCTCCACAATCACCTGCGCGCCCCGCAGCACATCCTCATGCAACTCCCGCGTGTCCACCGTGTGCGCCCCCACAGCAAGCACGGTCGCATCAAGTCGCAATTGCCTATCGACGACCACCGGTCCCCCGCACTCGTCGCCACCACAACCAACCCGGCCCGCCCCAACACTTCATCGGCAGCAGCACTCCCCGACTCCACCCACGGGTAGGCCAGATCCGCCAGCTCGCTCCGCGAGATAAACGTCACCGACACCTCCCGCACCCCTGCAAGCACATCCACCACTGTGCGCGTATGCGCCCGCCCCTGCGCACCCGCACCCACAATCACGCACTCCAACGGCTCGCTCGATGCCCGCAGCCGGTCCAGCACCCCCGCCACAGCCACCGCCGGCGTCCGTACCTCCGTCAGCGCCGCGGCATCCATCACGACCTCCGGCGTGAGCGTCTCCCCACCCATGAGCAGATACGCCCCCTGCACCAGCGGCACGTCAACGTCCGAGCCGGCCGACTGAATCCCCAACACCTTTACCCCGACCGCACCATCAGGCGCCGACGACAGCAGATGCATCTCCCCGTGCGGCAACACCACCTTCTGCCGGTGCGGATCGGAGGCGGGATCGAACCCGCTCTTCAGCACCTCCCGCACGGCATCGACCGCCACACGTAGCGCGACCGCGGACAAAACCTCTTTAGAAGATAGGTTACAAAACGTCTCGCTGTTCCCACACTGGCCCATTTACAGTTGAAGCTGCCTAATCCTCCAAAACCTCGGGGTGCTCGGCCTCGAAGTCGGCGATGATCTTCTTCACCGCGGTGTAAATAGCAGGCCCAAACTTCTCATCCCGCAAACCAAAATCCTCATTCGCCGGGATATACCCGCCCGGGTTACCAAGGTCATGCCGCTTGCCCTCATGCACCACCACATGCACCGGGTGGCCCTCAGAGATCATCAACTCAATCGCATCCGTCAGCTGCAACTCCCCGCCCTTGCCCTGGGTGATACGGCGCAGCGCATCAAAAATCCCGCGGTCCAGCAGGTACCTCCCCGTAGCCACAAGCGTCGACGGCGCATCCTCTACAGCAGGCTTTTCCACCATGCCGCGCACCTTGAGCACCTCAACACCATCAATCTCAGCCTGGGCCTCCTATACGTCGAACACGCCGTAGTTGAACACCTCCTCGCGCGAGACGTTAAACGCGCATAACACCGAACCACCCAACGCATTGCGCACAGCGACCATCTTGTCCATCACACCCGCCGGCAACACAAGATCATCCGGCAGCATCACAGCAACCGCATCCTCGTCATCGCCCAACGCTTCCTCAGCGCAGCCGACCGCATGACCAAACCCAAGCGGGGCATCCTGGGTCACCACCACAGCCTCAATCAGGCCGTTGGCGCGAGCGACCTTGTCCGCTTGGGCGTTTTTGCCGCGAGCAATCATCAGCTCCTCTAAATCCGAGAACTTGCCGAAGTGCCGCATGATCTCTTCCTTATTCGGCGCGACCACCACAGCCAGACGCTGCGCACCCATCGCAGCGGCCTCTTCAGCAATCAGCTCAATGCCCGGGGTATCCACCACAGGCAAAAGCTCCTTCGGCACCGTCTTCGTCGCCGGCAAGAAACGCGTCCCATCCCCGCCGCAGGCACCACAACGGTCTTCACCGAAGCGCTCGAAGCCTGCACGGGTTGGTCAGTAGAATTCGCCATACACGGGAATTTTACAGTTCAACGAGCGAGGGGCCTGATTCGACTCGTGGGCACAGGCCAAATCTGGTACACAAACCAAGTTTACCCAGCAGCGCAAAGCGGGCGCAGCTTGCGTTGGGAAAGATTGTTCATCAAAAGTAACTACCCCGCAGAGCTGCCCCCACACATGACATTTCGGCGTTAAACGTTGGAGGTCTTTCATGCTTTTGCAACGCGCCCCGACGCCTCTGCCAGTTCGCCATTGCGCGTCACCTAAAGGCCGTAGTGCAGCGCGTTCGGGACCTAGGTATAGCGACACGGCACCACGCCTCACCTAGCGCGCCACAAAGCAGCTTTCACATCCTTCGGAGTCCGACGACCAGCCACAACAACCTCCAAGTCGAAGTGGCGCATTCACCCACCGTCAACTCGCTGTCGCATTGGGTTCTACGGATACCTTTTTATCGTTTAACCCTTGAAATACAAAAGCCGCTCGACGAGGAACTCTCCCCGTCCAGCGGCTTTTGCGTGGGGCCAGCGGGCCTCGAACCCGCGACCAGCGGATTATGAGTCCGCGGCTCTAACCGACTGAGCTATAGCCCCATCGACTGCACTGAATCGCTCTCGGTACTATACCCTGCACCTTGCTGGAGAAAAATTCATCTCCACCCACGGAGAGTCCGCACCGACGACACTTCCACATACTCGGTGACGGTATTCCACGTTATTTCTGACCGTTAACCGAAGTGGGCGCTGGTTCATTTCTAGTTGGACGAGCTAGAAACCACGTCATCCGCAAGTCTGGACACAACTTTCCTAGCCCCATGATCGGCGGAGAACTGGAGGGCAGTTGACGAGCGGTTTCCAACCAAGTATCGAGACTCCGGGTATCATTCTAACGAGATTATCTACTTCATGGCGTAAGATCGGCACGCGATTACGGGTCGGAAGAAATTGGCGGGGGCGATAAGTCAACCTCGAACAGGCTAATCCTATAGCGCTTCTGCTAAGTGCAGTGCGCCAGATGATTCCTCCGAACGCAAGACATAATGAAGACCGCAGGCCGACTCCTAACGCGAGACTCCGGCAAGCCGACCTCAAATTCTATCTATCCAAATTAGTCAAATCAGAGGTCAGAAACCTCAGATAAAGCCCCTCTTAGAACAACCCAACCTACTGATCAAAATGCCCTATGGGTAAACTTTACCCTAAAACAAATCGGAACCTGCGCTGCGCAGCCCCCCCCTAGCATCCTAACTAACTAACGGAAGAACGGATATGACAAATTTGGACAGCGAAGTGAACGTCACAACAATCAAACAGTGGAATTTAATTCCAGATCTCCCGATTCACTATGCAGAGACTCGGCGATCCGACCCTAAGGGATTAATAGTTTTAATGCCTTCGGGCCTTGCACCCGACCGTGAAGACCGCGAGCGACCACATTTTCACCGTTTCTCTTGGGCCCAACATTGGCCCGACCATAATGTTCTACACATAGCAGACCCTGCACTACAACAGGATCGGAGGTTGAATTCGGCTTGGTTCATTCACAGAAATCACGACCTCATCCAACACACTGCTTGGCTCGTAAAAAACAAAGCTCGAGAAGCCGGGATCGACTGGAGTAAGATACTATTCTACGGCTCATCCATTGGCGGGTTCGCCGCGTTGTCTTGTTCAGCACTCGTGCCTTCTTCCCGTGCAGTTGCCGATGTTCCCCAACTTGACCTTCAGAATTGGAGAGTCGAGCGTAAGATCGCTATTGAGAAATACATACTTGGCGGAGAGGCGCTTGGTGATTTTGCCCAAAAGTGTGGAGAGCGAATTTCAATTAAGGAAAGGTTCGCAAAGTCGGGGAGGATACCACGATTTCTAATCGTAACTAATCCCGAGGATGATGTTTTCCAAGAGCACTTAGATTTCTACAACTGGGCAATTGAGAGCGACTTGCCTTCCGGAGGAGCTGAACTATTTATCACGGATCGCATTCGTGGACACGACGTCTTTCATGGTGCAGAGGGATTGAGGTTCATTCGCCCTGAGGCGATTTACTAGCACTTCATCAACGGGGTGGCATCGAGTGCGTCTGAATAAATATACTCTGCCGGACATGCCTGCCCGTAGGACAAGCCTGGCAGTGGTGATAAAGCTTGTAGCTTCGGATCGATCGTTTGCGCGGTTAGACCTATGGTCGACGAACGCTAGGCGACAGACACCGCGAGTTCCTGGACGTCTGACAATATGAGAGCGCGGTGGATCTGCGCCAAAATTCAAAACAAATGATTAACACACTGTCGCCCATTCATCCACGCCCTTAAGCGCGCCGCCGGTTACAGCCGAATCTGTACCCCAGTAGACACAGCCACCACGGCTCAAGTAAGAAGCTAGTCGCACTTGCACGCCCACGCCTTGCCGCCTGGCGTGCACTAACGCGATCGATTCCACTAATAGCCACTGGGGCCAGCACAGGCATCACGAGCAGCTTCGTCGTGACACCCCCGTCTACGACAAACCGAGTTTCAGCTGTGATCTCCACGTTGTTTGGAGACCTACGGCCAGCCACAACAACCTTCAAGTCGTGGCGGCGCATTCATTACTGGCAGCAATGGCACCCTACTAGTTACGGCGCCAGAAAAAGTTGCGTATGCTTTCTACTAGCACCAAACGAAAAATGTTCGTTGAATTGCGAAATGCGACGTCTACCCGACCCACAGGACACACTCACCCCAACGGTTATCAGCTTCGGACCAACTTATCCGCAATGCACCGTGTGACGAGCATGGACAAGCACGCAACTTCCGGTTTGAGATCAGTCGTCGCTAATCACCGGTAGATTTCCCTAACCGTAAACAGCTCAGTCACACCGAGGCCATACTTAATCAGAGAAGAGAAACGAGCGTGCCTACGCCCTTAAGACGACGCATTCAGACAGCTGATGTCCTCCATACACCTTTCGTATCTACTACCGCCTTTCCCTGCAGCGCTTCCTCTGACACCCGATAGAACTCATCGTGGTTCACCAGCAATACAACTACAGCCGAACTATCGATAGCATTTCTGATCGAATCGAGTTTAATATTCGCATACTGTTGCAAACTTGACGGGAGCTCCGCAACGTTCGGCTCTACAGCATAGATCATCGTATCGGGCAACCGTTTTGCCAAATCTGCCGTAATACGAACCGCGGGTGACTCACGCAGGTCGTCAATGTTCGGTTTGAAGGCCAAACCGAGAACTGCAATACCTCCGGACTCGGCTCCCTCCGCAGCTTCAACAACCTTATCCACCACAAATTCCGGCTTCCCGTCGTTAACCCGGCGTGCCATGTGTATGAGGCGACTGACTTCAGGAGCCGCAGAAACGATAAACCAGGGATCAACCGCGATACAGTGCCCTCCGACCCCCGGCCCCGGTTCCAAGATATTCACGCGGGGATGATGATTCGCTAGATCGATCAATTCCCAAACATCTATGCCGAGATCATCACAAATCAACGACAGCTCGTTCGCAAATGCGATATTGACATCACGGAAAGAGTTTTCGGTTAATTTAGCGAGTTCAGCCGTACGGTCATTGGTGGATAGCAATTTTCCACTACAGAACGTCCCGTACAACTCCGCTGCTAGTGATGCAGCTTTCGCAGACATGCCACCGATTATGCGATCGTTGGTCTTAAGCTCCTCCATCGCGTTCCCCGGAAGAATCCGCTCCGGGCAATGGGCGAAGTAGATCACTTCTTTAGCATTACGATCACAATCCCCATCCGCGGCGAGGTGGGGGCAAAGATCCAGGATCCGCCGGGCCATTTTCTCTGTGGTTTTTGGAGGAGAAGTGGACTCAAGAACAATCAACTCCCCTCCACGCAGATTTGGTGCAATTGCATCGGCTGCCGAGTAAATATACTCCATATTAATCTCGTGCCCGCCGGTAAATGGGGTGGGTACGGCTACTACGTAGGCGTCTGCATGCGGCATTACTGTGGAGGCTCGGAAATTACCGGACTCCAACGCATCTTTTAGCGCTTCCTTCAAGCCCGGTTCCACAATGGTAAGTTCGCCCTGGTTGATAGTCTCAACTTTTCTCTCGTCAACATCAACACCCGTTACATTCAGTCCGTGATTAGCGAGTGTAACGGCAGTCGGCAGACCAATGTAACCGAGGCCCACAAAAGCCACGTTCTTTATGCCCATAAGCGCCCTTGAACTTTCCGAATTGGTTTTACCATGCCCAGACGGGTCACGGCACTAGCAGAAGAGCCTATCTCCGCTAGCCTAATTATCTCAGAGTATAGCGTACAGCCCGCACTGAAGCGTCGCTTCTCCGACAGCTACCTCACCTGGACGCGAGGGTGCCAAGCGAGCTGATGCATCTTTCCCAGAGAAGATTTGTCGAGCGGATTGTCAGAATAGGTGTCAAAGACGATAGGATGCGGAGCGGTACTCGTCGCAGCGGGTTTTCGGATGAAGTGTAGAATTTGAGTCGAGAAGTTGCTTGGGGTGGGTGCCCGACATCCCAACCCAACCGTTGGCATGAGCTACACCACCCCCACCTTTACCTCAAGCCTCCTCAAAAGAAGCAACAACCGCTGGTCCCTGTTACCGCGAACGTCCGTGCTGAGAGTTGACACAGGCATTTTGAATTCACAGCGCCCGATAACCCATACCGCCAGAACAGAAAGTGGCTCTTGGACTGTTTACAATTGATTCGTTTTCCTGCATCCGAAACATTGGCACAGGTTGAACGTAGAGTAAATGGAGAGGCCCACTCTCTCAACCCCTCCCGGGCAGCACCCATCAGGAATTTAGCTCCAGTATTCTAACCAGGAAAAAGCAGCCTTGATATCCTCTATCGACATCACCACTTCGAAGATAGACTTCTAGGGGATGATTACTATGCCTGATTTGAGCTTTCACCAGCTTGATTCGTCAATAAAGTTCGAAGTTCGTCCAGACAACGGCTCTTTCCTGATCGCAGGTGCCTACGCCTTGCGCCCGGGAGCGCGGCTTCTTCTCGGGATCAATTTCGGCGAAATCCCCTATTGCCCAACGGGTTTCAGTATTTCAGATGGAGGTTTCTACTACAGATATCTTCCCGGCACGGGTGTGCTAGAAGAATTCTCCTTTGACTTTAATGCACCCTCAAACGGCCCAATCACCATGTTCTTGCGCCGCTGGTACGACGAATCGCCGGCATTATTCAGATTGGACGGCCACACTTTCTCCAATTACATATTTGTCCACGGAAGCTGTGTCTCAAGAGATCTATTCGAACTTCCCGGTTTATCCCTCGCAGGGTATCGAGCTCGCACAAGTCTGGCATCCTTAACTTCTCAGCCCCTCTTTTACGAGGATGAGAAACTTTCGCTCAACAAGAGTGAATTCCAGCGGCGTATGGTAAAAGGAGACCTTGAGAAGACTAACCTTGATCTCGCCGAATCGACAGCAGGCAACTATGTTCTGGTTGATCTCATTGATGAGCGCTTGCCTCTGCGAAGCTCCACGTTGGGCATGTACACTGCTAGCCCAGAGTACGACAAAACCGGACTGAACCTAGGCGGTGACGAACTCTGTAGAGGTTCGAACCGCTACTACTCACTGTTCCAAAAGGGATGGGAGATTTTCTCAAGAAGGCTCCGCCACAAGGTAATTATTCTCAATCGAGTCTACTGGGCGACACACCGCGAAGACGGAACAAAACTGCCTGACCAGGCGAAAATCGCACTTGAAAACGATCGATTGAGCCGCCTGTACTCCATCATTGAGGCTCTCACCCCCAGCATATTCACATTAGATTACACTTCTGGGGATCTGCTAGCAGCCACTTCCCATAGGTGGGGCGTCAGTCCATACCACTACTCACAAACAACGAATCAAGTTAGTGCAGGTCAGCTTCGGAGTCTCGTCTCAGCTCTTGAGCATGTACAACCCCCAACTGCCGTTTCGACGTAGTTGGTACCGGTAGTCCGCGTAGTTGGTACCGGGTTTCCA
>ERZ1029878.150-NODE-150-length-14092-cov-17.867066_pt1 | contig 14092 bp, 18 predicted proteins | sample MGYA00519234_ERZ1029878 | MGnify/ENA primary metagenome ERZ1029878 (study PRJEB33666, sample SAMEA4610928) | skin metagenome | biome: Human-associated habitat; feature: Malodor aspect; material: skin | place: Philippines | collected 2015-08 ... | reverse complement strand
AAATAATATATTGTATATTCAAATAAGTAAACATATTATAATTAAAATAGTTATATAATTACTTAATTAAATAATAATATAACTAAAATTATTAACAAAATAAAAGTTATAAAAGGAGTTAAATAAATGAATAAAAAATTCAGTATGATATTAGGTACAACAGTTGCTTCATCATTATTATTTACTATTATACCTAACACGAATGAAGTACAAGCTGCAACAACTAATACAACACAGATTAACACACAAAATCAAAAAACAAAAAGTATCAATATTAAAAAATATCAATTTAATATTACAAGAGAAAATGGTACAAATCCGCTTATTATACCAAATGCTGTTAAAACTATATATTATAAAGATAGTAATGGTAAAAGAGTTAATGTTAAAACATTTAAATCAAATAAATATGGTCAAATTTCAGGTAAAATAACAGTACCAAAAAATATTAAAAGAGTTTACGTTGAGCATATATTGAAAACAAGTAATAATGAAATGTTATTAAATAAAGATAGAAAAGTTGTTAAATTATATAGTCACATTAATTTATCACAAGATAATATTGTTAATAAAGTTGATAAAGGTACAATGGGCAACCCAGTAAGTAAACGTAATTTAAATTGGACATATGTAAAAGTTTGGCAAGAATATTTTAATTTTATACAAGATCAAAAAACAGCTGTAAATTATGCTGTTGATCAGTTAAATAAAAAAGGTTATAAAAATATTGATAAATATAGCTCAAAACCTAGTAAAATTGTTTTTGAAAATTCAAGTAAAGAAGCAGGTTTATCAATTTATAGTGTTTCAAAAACTCAAAATGATCTAAAGAAAGGTGATCATTATCAATTAATTAAATTACCAATTATTCAAAATTCTACAAACTATAATTCTTTTAGTGATAGAGTAAAAGTATTTGTAGCTCATGAATATAGTCATTGGCAAATGGTTCAAGCTGTAGGTGTAAATAATATTAGAGCAACAGAAGGATATAAAACTCACTCTAGTTATAATAAAAATGAAATTGTAAGTTGGAAAGAAGGTTATGCATTATTAAATGCAAATCGTTATCCTTGGAAATTTAATATGAATGGTAATCTTGATATTAAAGTTCAAACAAGTCAAAGAGATAATCCAAAATATGGTGCGAGAGAAAAATTATATGGTAAATCGACAAATTATACTGTATTTAATGTTTTAAGAGATATATATGATCCTATAAATAGAATTGAAGGATCAAACGATAGATATAATATTGCAGAAGATGTATTAGGGAAAGGAAAATATAATCAAGATCAACTTGAAAAATTATCAAATGGTTTAATGTACATTACTATGAGAGATAGTAAAGCAAAAAATTTATCAGAATATATTCAATATGTTGATAAACATTATGTTAAAGACCATAAAGAGTTTTATAAAATATTAAAATTAAATGGTTTAACTAAAGATGGTAAATTTACATTAGACGAAAATAATAAGAGAATAAATTAAATTAAAAAGAGCGTTGTATACTTATTAAATATTAAATATACAATTCTCTTTTCTTTTATTAAAAATATTTAATATATTTATTTAATTTTTAACATTTTGTTGTGTAATTTTATTTTTTATTTCATATTTAGATTTATATTTAAAATGAAAGATTTCATCAATTGAATATTGATCATTACTAAAAGAACTCCAACCTTGAATATGATTATCTAAAAATATAGTTGAATTTGTGTTTATAACATTATAATTATCCTCTCGTTTTTCGATATCAATTACATAAATATTTGTAAGTTGTGAATGATCAATCATAAATTGACACATTTTTTGAATTTCTTTGTTTTGATATAAAGTTTCAAAGTTAATAATTAAAAATTGAGGATTCATTTTAATTTTATGATTTTTATTATAATCTTTAGCTGTAAGAGTATCACTATATTTTAAGTCCAATTCAATAATACGTTGATGACATAATTGATATAAATATTTTATATAGTAATAAATTTCATCTTTTTCTTTAAAATGATCATAATATTTAAAATTTATGAGATCATAGTAAATAAAATGATTTGTAAAAGTATTATCCGTTGACACAATATTTGAATTTTTAATTAAAGCAACTTGTGCTAAAAATCGATTTACAAATACACATCCTTGTTCGTCCGATACAGCAGGTGAAATAATTTTAAGAGATCCATATTTAGAAAAATCATATTCAAAATTATTTATCTTAATTTTTTTCATAAATTAATCATCCTTTCAAATTTATAATTTAATTATATAATTAAATGAATCTTATGTATAATTAAAAAAAGTTATCATGTTTTGAAACATGATAACTTTTAATTAAATCTTTATTTTAATTTACTAAACAGCGCAACTTGTACATTCTTCAACACTCAATAATTTATTGCGCGTATAATACAATGATTTTAATCCTTTATAATGAGCGTAAACATAATATTTAGCTAATTCTTTAGTTGAAATATCAGAATTTACATAAAGAATTGTTGAAATACCTTGATCGACGTGTTCTTGAATAACACTAATTAAATCTATTAGATTCATTTGATCGATATTAAATGCTGATTTATAATACCACATTGTTTCAGGTGATAAGAAAGGCATTGGATAAAATGTTTCAGCATTTCCATACGTACGACGTTCAATTTGATCAACGATAGGCATAACTGAACTTGTTGCGTTCTGAACGTAAGAGATACTTTGAGTGGGAGCGATTGCTAATCTATATGCATTGAATAAACCATGCTCTTTAACTTGTTTCATTAGTTCTGTCCAGTCTGATTGAGTTGGAATATGCATATCTTTAAACAATTCTTTAATTTTATTGTATTTTGGTGCAAATGAATTTGTAATATATTTATTAAAGTATTCGCCTGTAGCATATGTTGATTTATTAAAATCTTTATATGTTTCTCCACGTTCTTTTGCGATTTGCATTGATCTTTTAATTGAATAATAATTCATCATCATAAAGAAAGTATTAGCAAAATCTTTTGCTTCTTCTGATTCATATTGAATTTTATTTTTAGCAAAATAACCATTTAAATTTAATACACCTAAACCAACTGAATGCAATTCTTCATTTGCTTTTTTAACGCCTGGTGCAACATTTATATTTGATTCATCACTTACAGCTGTTAATGCATCCATAGCAATATAAACAGATTCTTTAATTTTATTTGATTCCATAACATTGACAATATTTAATGAGCCTAAATTACAAGAAATATCACGTTTAATATCATCATTTTTATCATAATCATTTATGACAGACGTTTCTTGTAATTGCATTATCTCTGTCCTGAGTGTTTATTAAAGGTCGTAAATCTTTAACCAATTTATGCTATATGTTTCCATATAGAGCAGACTATATCTTTATCATTACAAATGAGTAATGATAACTATCTTTTCGAATCACTTGATCCTACATTAAGGTATTTTATACCGCCATTAAGGCTAGTCGTTCGGCATTTAATTATTAATTAAATATTTAACTAATAATATTTAGCACGGGATTATCTCAAATGAGAGAACTCCCCCGTTTAGATAGTTGATCGACAAAGGTCACCCTTTGAAGGTGCTAGTTATTAACACAAGTTGCTCATTTTAATTTGACCAATATTTGAATTTGCATGGACTTTATTTGCATTATCTTTAAACATTAAATACGGATAGCCTGATTGTAATTGCATTTGAGCTATTGTATTTAACATTTCACGTGCACCAGTTGATTTTTTAATAATATTTGGATTACTTACTAAATCATCATAATATTCATGAATATTCATATCATCAAGTTCGATGCCATATTCTTTATATACAGAATGTGGACCAAACATATAAAATTTTTTATTGTCTTTTGCTAACTCGAAAAATTTATCAGGTATAATTAAACCTGTTGAAATTGTTGATAATCGTAATGACTCATCTGCGTTTACTTTTTTAGAATCTAAAAATGATTCTACATCATAATGAAAGATATTAAGATATACAGCGCCAGCGCCTGGACGTTGTCCCAACTGGTCGGCATAAGCAAAACTACCTTCCAATGATTTTGCAACTGGCATAACACCTTTTGCGACACCTTTAATATCTTTAATTGATTCGCCTCTTGATCTAAGTTTACTTAGATTTAAAGCGACACCGCCGCCATTTTTTGCAATATGTTACGAATAAATTCGCTAAATTTATCCTTCTATACATTACTGTATAAGTTCAGACTATATTATTATCTCAGAAGTTACTCTGAGACGCTCTGCGCTTCCATTTAAGAGATTAGTAATATTATTACCAATACATTATTTTAGGTTAATCTCGCCTAAATCTCACCCATTTAGCTTGGCTGTACTCTACTCAGTTATATTGCAATAAGTCCTCAAGCGACGTAAAGCTCACCTTTCGATAGTCGTTGCTCTAAATTATAAAATTAAAGTCATTATTATTTGGATCATTACAATTTTTACGAATTGCATATTTTGAATAAGGAGTCAATTTATAAGCTTGTGATATACTATTATATGTATGATTAAATATTTTAACTTTTTTTGCATTACTAATTTGATAAGACCCGTCAGCAATTTGTTGTTTACGTTTTAAACTCATTAATTTAATTGTTTTAGCATTATGTTTTTTACCATAAAAATGATTATCTTTTCCGAACATAATACCGGTTCGTGATGAACAACTTATATTATATAATATATCTTTATTCATAAATTCATCTAAATAAGCTTGTTCAATTGATTGAGCGATACTTAATTCATATTGCTTATTATTTAAATTAATTTTATGCAAAATAATTAATTTAAAATATTTCTTATCTTCATTCCAAGCATTTTGTAAATGTTTATTTACATGTTCATTACGATTTAATTTATTTTTATGTGTTGCAAATCGATATTCAACATTATTTGATCGACCTACATAAAATTTATTATTTCTTGTATTTAATAAAGCATAAATTGACTGCAATTGACTCACCTTTAAATTTCTTTTTATAATTTAGATCAGTATTATCCTATTAGGACGTCCACTGAATTCACAGAGTGATCGATATATGTCACCATATAAAGCTCCCATTATATTAAGAGTTGACGTGCGACACTTTCATTATAATTAATACTATTTAAACTATCATCTTCTTCTAATAAAAAGCAACTTACTAATTCGCCTCTTCTTGATTTACCTGCGTTTAAGCCATGTGTTACGAATAAATTCGTTAGATTTATCCTTCTATATGTTACCATATAAGTGCAGACTATATCATAATCCTAGTTGTTAATTAGAATCCCTTGCTTTTCCAATCACTTGATTGTACTCTACTCAGTTATATTGCAATAAGTCCTCAAACGACGTAAAGCTCACCTTTCGATAGTCGTTGCGCATTTAATCAATATAATATATATTTTTACTTTTGTTTTCTTTTAAAATATCTTTAAATTTCCATCTTTTTAATCCACTTGCCTTTAAGACATCTTTCACAGTATCATAAATAACACCATTAACATAAACTTTTCTTGAAGCAGGATTATCTTTACCTACGCACTTACCTTTTCTGCTTTTACTAATTTGATTAATTGTTTCTTTTTTATGAGTTTTACCATAAAAATGATTATTTTTACCTAAAGATTTACCTTTACGATTTTGTCTAATTTTATTAATCGATTCAAGAGAATGATTTGTACCTAAATTATTATTATATGATAAATTTAAATTCTTATAATAAATAATATATTCTTTTTCCATAGCATATGCTTCTTTTTTATTATCAAAGGTTTTCAATAATTCAAACTTTAAAGAATCAATACCAAATTTAAAATAATCATTTTGTAAATTTAATGAAAAATGATTATTATTTTTCAAAGCATGTTTATGTTGCCAAATACGACCATGATAATTATTTGTCATACCGATATAAACTTTATTATTTTTAATATTTGTAATTTTATATATATAATATATTTTTCCCACAACCTTTTATCATATTATATTATATTATATTGATATTTAGCACAGTTATTATGTTAAATTAAAATAAATTAACACGTCTACTGTTTAACAAGGTTATTCGATTAATGTTACCATTAAAAGCCTCCAATTTTATTTTACGCCGCTTTGAAGGTTGGCGTAGCAGGCTGATAGCGTTGTTCCATCATGGCACTTATGAGTTGCTTAGCAACTTCTTTATCGCCTTTTGCAAGATATAATGAAACGATTAAAACATGTTGATGATAGTTTTCTAAATAACGTTTTTTATCATTTGTTTTAAGTGCATAATCTTTATAAAATTTAGTTGCTGCCATATAACTTGCAAAATGAAATTCAAATGAATTAGTATAATCAATTAATTCTTGTACAATTGATTCAGCATATTGTTTAAATACATTATAATAAAAATTATTTTCAATTAAATAATGTAATCTTTCCATTTCTGAATCAAAATGAATTGTATAATCATTCACTTCTTTGAGATATTCATTTAATGCTTCTTTATCTTTTTCTAATTTAAAAAATCCCATGCCTTCATTTTTACGTTGCATCACTTCATTATTTAAATTAATATGATTGTATTTTTTCAAATTTATCCATCCTTTCATTAAATTCCTCTAATTGTTTTTGACTTCCTCTTAATTCAAATTTCATAATAAGAGGAACATTATATTTTTCAGCGATAACATCACCAGCTTTTGCAAAATTTTCTCCCCAGTTTCTATTACCACTAGATATAACTCCTCTTAAATATTGTGAATTATTTTCTAAAAAATTAATAACAGGAAGTGGAACCTCACCATATTTTACTGTACCTGTTGCAATAATAAAAGGTTCATTAACTTCCTCAACTGAATTAATATTTTCATAATTATCAAACTTACTTCTTTTTAAAAATGATTTTGTATTACCCGTCATTGAGTAATAATAAATTTTCATTTTATCACCTTTCTTTAATCTCTATCACTAAAATCAAAATCATCATCATCTAAATCTTCAACATTTAAAGCTAACGTATAACCATCGCCTTTTACGGAAAAGAAATCATGGTTCTTAGTTGATGTATTTAATGCATTTTCAACAATAGGATTAAAACCTTTTTCATCAAAATAAGGATCAAAACCTAAATTAGATAAAGCTTTATTGCCATTATAATGTAAATATTGAATAACATCATCAGCTAAATCAATGTCATCATACAACATATGTGTATAAGATACTTCATTTTGATATAATTGATCAATCATTTTATACATTTCTTTATCAGCTTTTTCTTGATCTTCTTTACTCATAAGAGATCTTAAATATTGTGCGTCTAATCCGACAAATGAGCCATGGATCGATTCATCTAATAAGATTTTACGAATAATCTCGCCTGATGTTGTCATTTGACCTTGACCCGCTAAGTATAATGGATAATAAAAACCACTATAAAATAAAAATGTCTCAAGTAATACGCTTGCTACTCTCGCCATATATTTATCATATAATGATACATCTTTTTGCCACAATTTATGATATTTGTTTACAATCATTTGTGATTTGTATGTTAAATGTGGTTCATTTGTTGCCCAATCATTTAATAATTCATCTGTTTCTTTTGATGGTAATAACGTTGTAAAAATATGTGAATAACTTTTAGCATGAATTTGTTCCATCATTGCCATAAAGTTATATACAGCTTTTTTTCTTAAATCATTAGTATGTAACATTACTAATGGCATACCATCATCAGCTTGATGTGTATCTAAACCAGTTAAACCTGCTAATGCATATTTAAATGCATTTTGTTGAGCTTCATTTAATTCAGCCCAATCGCTTAAATCTTTTGATACATTAAATTCTGTTTCTACCCACATTTGAGAAATATTTTGACGCCAAAAAATATTTGTCATATCCTCTTGTGTGTTCCAATTAACTACTTTCAATAGTTATGCCTCCTTAATAATTGCTGTAATATTATTATATCTAATTTTAATAAAAAAGAATACATCAAAAATCATAAAAAAAAGAACTGTGATATAAACAGTTCTTTAATGATATTATTTTTCATTTTCATTTAATAATTCAATTTCATAAATACATTGTTTTAATACTGTTTCAGGATCAAATGATGCATCTATAATTTTCATTCGATCAAGATCTTGACCTTTTTTAAGTTGAAGATATGCTGCTCTAACAGCATAATGATAATCTAAATCTTTATCATCAAAACGATTTGTTTCACGATTATTTGAATGTATTCTATCTAATCCAACTTTCGGATCAATATCAAATAATAACGTCAAATCAATCATATTTTCACTATATTTAACTATATCATTTAACTCTTCAATTTTTCTATATTCATCATAAGGTAAATCTCCTAAAATACCTTGATATACTCTAGAACTATCAATAAATCGATCACAAATAACAACTTTATTATCTTTTAAAGCAGGCATAATTACATTTTTTAAATGATTTACACGAGCCACATTAAATAATAACATTTCTTCATATGCATCTAAATCATTATCCATGATTAATTCTCTAATATCATTTGCTAATTTTGTACCACCAGGTTCTCTTGTTAAAATTACGTCATAACCTTTATCTTCAAAATATTTTTCAAGTTCTAACGCAATTGTTGATTTACCTGATCCTTCTCCACCTTCTAATGTAATAAACATTATTCTTCACCCTCTTCAAGTTTATCAATATTTATATGATCCATTAAAATAATAGCTAAAATACTAAAAATTATTAATAATACAAATGGTGCAATAACAGGACCTAAAGCACCTTGTGCAGTAATATAACTCACAAATTGTAATAAACCATTAAGTGCTAAAATACTTGCAAAAATAATAAAACCAATTTTTAATAATTTCATAATATTTTCAGTCCTTTATTTTTATTTGTTAATATTATAATACCACAGTACTAAATATATGTAAATAGTAAAGCTTACAAAATATAAATCTATTAAATGTAAGCTTTACTATTTAATTAATATCGATGGAGATGAGGGGAGTCGAACCCCTGTCCAAAGATATATTATTAAAACTATAATACAACCATTAATTTATTTTTCTAACATATCACATTGATTTTTGTATCAAGTAAATAAATAAACTTTAATACTTTCAACGACTGATTAAATACTTATATATTTTACAGTTTAAATATACAGTGTCTGCTTATTTAATATGATACAACTTAATTAATTAAACAGTAAATTAATTAAGTTGCAAGTAGACTACGCTACTGCTAATTCTTGATTATTGTCAATTAAATTTTAATTTATTAGTTTTATAACATAATTGGTTAAGTTGTAAGTATTAACTCAATACCTCTGTCGAAACCAAAAATACATCCCCGTAAAAAAACATGCCGACATAGATTCGAACTATGACCTTTGGTTTTGGAGACCAATATGCTAGCCATTAACACCATCGACACATAATAATATTATAATGTTATTATATCAACTTATAATTAAAAAGTAAATAGTTCAATGATATAATATTATTATATAAGGAGTTGTTATAATGGATAATTTTGAACAAAATTTAGCAAAAGAATTTATGACTGAAAGTGTACCAATAGAAGAATCGGAATTAATAAGTATTAATGATCATGGTGATTTTATAACATTTACAACCGCTTCACAATTTCAATTATTAAATATTGAAAAATCATTTTTTGAAAAAGTTTTATCAGATGAATATAAGAATTACTTTAAAAATCATTCATCTATTAAATTTAATATTACATATCAATTAACATATGATGTATCATTTACAGATTTAAATACTGAAGAATTTTATTTTGAACCAATTGATATAATAAAAAATATTAAATGTAAAATTTTTAATATAACAACAAATGATGATTCTGACGATACAATAAAATTAAAAGAATATTTATTTACATCTGAAGATTTTAGTAATCAATTAATTAATAAAACACTTGATGAAGAATTAACAATTACTCAATTTAGACCTTTCGCATTAGAACAATATATGTAAATTAAAAAAGAACTTTATACTATATAAAGTTCTTTTTTAATAATTATTTTTTATAAAATGTAATTGTATAACTATATCTTTTACCTTTATACCAGTAATAGATTTTTTTAGTAACTTTTTTACCATATTTTTGTTGATGTTCCCATTTTTCTTTTTGAGAATCAGCAACTTCTGTTACCATTTTACCATTTTTTTTTTATATGTCATAGTTGCGAAGCCTGCATATTTATCAACATAAGTTGTTTTAGGTACAACTTTTTTAGATTTTGTTTGTACTTTCTTTTTAGCTGTCGTTTTATTATTTGCGCCATATTCTTTATACATTTTACCTGTATTTGGATCTTTCCATTGAACAACCGCTTTACCTCGGTCTTTTGAATAATCGGAAGCTTGTGCTTCATTTTGTGCAAATAAACCTAATCCTGAAGATAAGATTGTACCTGCTAATACTAAACTTGTTAATTTTGTTTTTTTATTTTTCATTGTATTTACCTCTTATTTTTTATAGTCTGTATTTATTTTATGATATAAATATATAACAGTTCAGCAAAGCAAGTACATTGCTTTTTTAAGTTTTTTTTATTATTTTTCAAAAATATTATGTCTAACATAAATTGGACCAATTTCTTCAAATAATCGTTTAAAATCAAGATTTGAATAAGTATCTAATTCTTCTTCAACATATTGATTCAATTTTTCATAATTTTCATTATCTATATAATTTACCAATTTAACTTCATGTGACGAATTATTAGATAATAATAAATTAGTTCCACTTACATCTAGAATTCTATTTTCATCATTATAATGTAATGACATTCTTATAGCAGAATATGGATCATTATACTTACATTGAATTTTTAATAATTCATTATTTGGACCTTTATCTTCAGTTACAATAGTTATATCATCAATAGGTGCTTTAAAAATTAATGTTAATAAAAAAGAGTGACGATCAAATTCAAAGTAATCTTCAACTTCATAATCAAGATCCCCTAAATATTCTCTATTTTGAATTGAATTAATAATTTCTTTACTAAAATTTTTTAAAATTGTTGAATAATGTTTCATAATATCAAACCTTCCGTTTTATTTTTAACAATTTTGATATATAATTAATTTATATCAATGATAACTTTTTAAGTTAATTAATTAAAAAAGGAGATTACTAAATATGGCAAAAGAAGTATGTAAAGTAATTAAACATAGCGGTGATCAACTCGCTATTATTGTACCTGAAGAATTATTAAGACAAATTAATGTCACTCGTGGTGATGAAGTTAAAATCGATACAATGTCAGGTAAAAGACTTGAAGTTGAGAAAAAAGGCTTCTTCTAAATTATATATAATAAAATATGAAATGTAAAATATAACCTAATTTATATTAAAGATTAGGTTATATTTTTTTTTATTATTCATTTTGACATTCAATTTTAATATTTAATAATTCTTTAAATGTAATTTGATTTTTAAAATAATATTTTTTTACATTGTTAAGTAAACCTAATTTATAATTATCAACTCTTTCTTCTAAAAACACATAATTTGTGGGATCAATTGAATTTTGATTAATATCATATTTCACAATTTCACTTAATTCATATGGATCACTTACACCTTTTACTGTTACATCTTTATATTTACCATTAATATTGGCAACAAATTTAGCTATTCCTAAATTTTCATTATGCAAAACAGTACTTGTTAGCCAATCAAACAATGATACTCTCATTTATTATCTATCCTTTCTTTTTTAATATTTTAAAGTTTTAAAGCTTCTTCTACAATTTTTACATCACCAAAAGCTGATAAAATACCTGCAATAATTAAATTAGATGATTCTCTTTTATTTTTCATCATCCATTCAAATGTAATATCATAATTATAATCATAAGAATGTAATTTATTATCAATTTCATGATTAATATGATCTTTTAATAATTCAATAATATCATCAAGTGATTTACAATTAATTAAATCATTTGAATATAATAAACCTTTAAATAAATTTGATACTTTTGACAAGTCAATTACTTTATTCATCATTGATGATTTAAATTCTTTACAATCGTCATCAGTAATAAAAAAGTGTAATGAATAACCACAACTTAAATCGTAATTTGAAATACTTGTTAATAATGTATGAGTATATAATTCAGGTGTTTTATCTAAATCAATAGATGAAACAGACTCGCCTAAACAAACTTGATCTAAGTAATGACCTTGTAAATAATCTTTATTTTTATTGTTTTGATTATCCTCAAAAATTTGACGACGTGTATCTGGACTAATAAAATCATACAAATAAGTAGAAGATGAATAAGTATTATGAAATGGCCATAATCTTGAAACATTAGCAAAACCTATATTTACAGATGAACCTCTACTTTTTCGAGCAACTAATATGTCAGGCATAAGTACAGAAACCCAAACATTATCACTTTCTATCTCTGTTGGTAATCTTAATTTCATTCTTCTTGAACCATATTTGTAAATTAAACCAGAATCTGTTGGACGATCACTATATTGTTGTTCAAATTTTCTATAATATAAAAAACCTGTATCAATCATATCTTGTTTATCTAATAAATTAAGCTCAAAATTTACGTCGTCTGAAGATTGTGAGCGTTCCATAATTTGATTAATTTTAGATTTAAAATTACGAGTAATATTAGAACGCATAAATCCAGAACCTGCATAAACATTTTTATTTGATAAATTTAGTTTTTCCATAATTATATCACCTCAATTAATTAATTCATATTTATATAGTATCATAGTACTAATTAAAAGTAAATAATAAAGACTATTTTAAAATAGTCTTTATTATTAAAATTATTGAATGAATTTTAATATATCATTTTTAGAAACATAATCAGGTCTTAAATCAATTGTTTTAAGATCTTTACACCAATTCATGAAATCTTTATATTCATCTTCATTTCTAGCAACTAATACATTAGATTTTTCAATTAATTCATTTAATTTTAAATTAGCATAAGATTTTGATTTAACTGCATCAAGAGATGCTTTAGATAAATCTGGTTTATTAACAACACTAAAACCTGTTTTTGTTTCATTAATAACAAACCAACGTTCATTTTTATTTTCATGTTCATAAATAAATGAATGAGCAATATATGAACTATCATATGATGATGTAAGTGGTAAATTAATTTTAATATTTTTAATATTTGCATAATTATTTTTATTTACATTATCACTAATAGATAATTTATACTTACAACCAGATGATTCAAAATTATAACTATTATATGTTGTCATACCAAAACTTAAATCATCTTTGTTTGTATGATCAATATACATAGATTCATTTGCATAATTATTACCACCAAGACCCACCATATCACCTGAGAATAAAATAGTATCATCATTAGATCGTTTTTGATTATTCCACGCAAGATATTCTTGAGAATTTATATCATGTAAAGATAAATCTAAATCCATATTTTCTTGCCATGTTACACCTAATGAAGTATTGAGATTAGCATCTAATTTAACAACTGAAAATTCAGGTACGTGACCAATAAAGTTTTTAGATGATGTTGGTACTTTATAACTAACAAAATCATTTAAATCATCTAATCTAATTACATAGTTTTTTAAATTTTTATTAGTTTTTTCAATTAATAATTTTTCTAAATAGTCTTGTAATTTAAGATAAATATCAATATAATTATATAATGTATGATCAGTTCTATTAAATCTTAATTGATTATTTTCAGATTTAATAAATGTTTTACCATTTCTTACTTTATATAAGTTTGAAACATGTTGATCAATCACAATATTATCATCATGCGTAAGTTTTGAAACATCGAACTTTTTAGATGATTTATCATAATATTTTGAGTCACGTAATGAATCATATAATCTATCCAATTTCAAACTACTTGCATTATACAATTTAACTAATTGATATGCATCAGGCTCTTTTTCATTAATATATTTAATTAATTCATCAAGTGATAATTCTTTTTTATCCAACATATCAATCGCATTTGCAAGTTTATCTCTAACCATACCTTTATGATATTTTTTAGATAATCTTGAA
>ERZ1029878.145-NODE-145-length-14509-cov-18.983672_pt1 | contig 14509 bp, 21 predicted proteins | sample MGYA00519234_ERZ1029878 | MGnify/ENA primary metagenome ERZ1029878 (study PRJEB33666, sample SAMEA4610928) | skin metagenome | biome: Human-associated habitat; feature: Malodor aspect; material: skin | place: Philippines | collected 2015-08 ... | reverse complement strand
AGTCGTATTCGTGGGATAAGTTACGAAATGGTAATGGACTGGTTATAAGACTTGACACACCTTCCGAGGTGTCCGAAGATTTTTATCGGAGGAAGCGTACTGGGTTGTTCTCTCGTTGTGATAACGATGGCAATGTTACCGACCACCTTGTTGCCGAGGCTGTGAAAGATTCAGCCGGTGACGGGAATCCCCTTCCGTAAGGGAGGGGAGGATGTCAAACCTCTCCACTGAAAAGGAATTATTAATGCAGAACCCTATGGACGATACCCGGCACTCAAACGACTCCCCGCTTAACTGGGAAGTATCCACCGTCGATGCAGCACAATATCTCATCACTCTTATTGATGATGATTCTTTTATCACTGAGGAACAACTCCACCAACTCCTATTTGTCGCACAAACAACTCTGTGGCGCGACAAGGGCGAAGTGTTCATATCCGAAGAATTCAAAAACGCGGGACATTTTGCACAAGCAACACCTCTCGCCGAACTTCTAGAACCAATTAAGCCAGAAGCATTAAGCGATTCTGATAACGAATTGCGGTTTGATAACGAGAGCTACATCGGTGGCAGTATCTCCGGCCTCGGCGTCGGTGATCGCAAGTGGCTATCCCACATCATGGACTGTCATATCAAAAATGCCCCAGCATGGAGACTTGCTGAAATTTGTGCCAAATCCCCTGTACTTAATAGGGTGGGTTATGGCGAGGTAGTGGATTTCTTCCCCGCAGGGTAGCCACACGTGGAAGTATGTTGTTCCAAACACCTCCTTTTCTCCACTAAACAAAGGGACGTGGTATGATTTGTGTTGCATGTTTCGTGAAAACAGTCGCACTATGTGAAGACCACATTGCTTCTCGCGACAAAAGTATTATGAGACAGCACCGCACATGCCGATCCTGCACCACTCGCCACGGTGAAAGGATGCGTATAAAAAGGCATATTGGGAAAACATGGAACTGGCACCGCCACGGATGATGAGAGTATTGTCCGGCGGTCCTTTTTCTTAATACATCAAAATGTTTTGACAAAACAGCCCATGAAAAGATATACTCTAGGGAACTTAGCTTAACAAGGAGAACACCAATGACCAACCCCCACAACAACCAGGACAAAACCCCCGCCACATCCTCCACAAACCACAACGCCGAATCAAACAAACACGCCGCCCCAAGCGACCCCTACAGTGCCTCCGATGCTCCAACGGAAATGTTTGAGCCCGTTCGTGCAGAAAACCACCACAACCCTCAACCTGCAACATCCAGCCGGACATCCTACCCAGCATACGACACTTACTACACGCAGCCCAGCGACCCATACAACAACCAACCTAGCAATCCATACAACAATCAGCCCAACGACCCGTACACCCAAAACCCCAACCAACCCCGACAATACTTCCCCAACGAACCACGCAACATTAGCCACAGTGGAAGCGACTACATCACCCGCAACGAAATGCTTGAAGACGAAAACCAACGTCTCCGAAACGAATACACGTCACTACAAAACCAGAAACACGAAGATGACGAAGAATACAACGACCTCCAAGCAGACTTCAAGAAAAAAGACACCCTCTACAAAACCTTCCTCGTAACCACAATTCTTGCTGCTTTCCTTTCACTCATTCTCCTGTTCTGGCATCCTCTCGGAGGAGGGTCAGAAGCTGACCCCGCCAAGGACGCAGAAATCTCACAACTCAAGGGGCAAGTCGAGCAACTCACTAAGGAACGTGACGAAGCGGTGAAGAATACTGGTGACACCAACACCCAGGTTGCGGATCTGCAAAAGCAACTCAACAACGAACGTAGCAGAGCAGATGAAGCTGAACGCAACGCCAAAAACCTCCAATCCGACCTTGACCGTGCAATCAAGGAACGTGACGAAGCCATCGCTGACGCTGAAAAATCCTCCACGCCTACCACAGTGACCGAAACCCAGATCGTCACCGTCCCCGACGAGTCATCCAGCTCCAACGGTAGGGGCAATTCGAACAGCAACAGTGCTTCTGACGCTCTCAATAGCCTCTTCAACAACTAAAGTCTAAGTTCCACATGTTCTGGTCTCATGCTCCGCACTTATCGTCACGTGACATACGTCAAATCACCACCTACCAGAACCTCATCCCAAAGTTGAAGGAACAGGGAGAGGTTCTTTCCCAGAACGAGAAAATACGTGTCGTGGCACTACGGAACCTGAATGCTTGCCAAGGTCCCTATTGGGAGGAAACATTCGACAGGTTCATGGAGCTTGTGGAAAATGATGATTACGACACGCTATACAGGCTTCTCACAAGCGAGGATCAAAAGCACGAAAGGTACAGAGTGATAAGCCCTCTGATCACAATCTACAGAGACCTCGTACCAAGAGATCCGAACAGAATTGTTATCTTGAATACTGCCGTGTGGAAAGGGAAGAAAACCCGAAGCTAGCAGGCGATTTGACGAAAACCTGTTAGGAGCGTACAGTGTTGTGCACAAGAAAATATTCCCCCATAGCTCAACCGGCAGAGCGGTCGGCTGTTAACCGATGTCAATTACGTGGTGGTTCGAGTCCACCTGGGGGAGCCACAATATTCTCTCCCAAACTTACTTAATTACAAAACGGAAGAGATGAAGTAGAAAAATACATGCTTGCAGAAGAATACCCAGAAATTGCAAAATTATGGCACCCCACTAAAAACGGTGCGAAAACACCAAACGATGTAAGCTCTAAATCATCCTCGTATGCATGGTGGATATGTCCAGAAACAAAAGAAGCATACCGTAGGCAGATTTACAGCCAGACAACACGACAAAGCCCAAGCCCATTCGTTCTGAATAAAGAAGTATTAACAGGATACAACGATATAATAACGAAATGTCCAGTCGCTAAAAAATACTGGGATTATGATAAAAACGAAATCAACCCATGCAACATACTTTTCAACTCACCAGAAAAGGCTTGGTGGAAAAACCCTAAAACAGGTCGCTCAGTACAAAGGGAAATAAATGCCACAGTCAAAAACCTGCTAGGGAAAGGCAAAAAAAGAATAAAAAATAATGATGGAGATTTTTTCAGCTCACCTAAAGAACCACTATCTAAAACACAAAGAGAACTAGTAAAAACCATGTGGGACTACAGCAAAAATACTATCAGCCCTGAGGAAATCACCGAGGGAAGCCGAAAAATGGTCTGGTGGAAATGTCCTCAATACAATTACAGTTACCGAAGGCAGGTTTTTAACCAAGTAAAATCAGGAATCACAAGCCCGCTGATGACGGTGTCAAAAACTGTACCAGGGGTCAATGACTTAAATACAACTCACCCGGAAATAGCAAAAAATTGGCACCCCAATAATCTCAAAAACCCAACAGAAGTCACAGCAAAATCAGAATATCGGGCGATTTGGTACGACCCCGAGCATAACGACACTTACGAAAGAACTGTCATACAGCAAGTCAAATCTAAAGGAAGATCCCCAATAGGTCACGGAGGCACTGCACAGCAAGGGAACAACATAGCGAGACACTACCCTCACATTGCTGCGCTTCTTCACCCCACCAAAAACGGTAACGTAACTGCCGAAGATATCGCCCCGAAAAGCAAAACAATGTATTGGTGGTTTGATAAAGAGACAGGTCAATCTTTCAGAAGAACACCAAATGACATGATCATGAGAAGTCCACTACCCCCATGTGCTTCCAGTTCAGTAGCTGAAACAGAGATTATAAAGGCTGTTTCGCCGAACTACACAAGTGACATCATTCATCATGACAGGCTGGCGTTAGGGAATGGAAAAGAATTAGACATTTACATGCCAGAAGATAGATTTGCCATAGAATATAACGGAGTGTATTGGCATAGCGATAAGTGGCTAGATAACGATTACCATAAGAATAAATATATCGTAGCTGGGGTAAATAACATCAATCTTCTCATGGTTTGGAGTGACGATTATGCAAGAAATAAAGAAATAGTCATCGACACGATTTTCCACAAACTTAACCTGTCAAAGAAACCAAGAGTGTTTGCAAAGAATACAGAAATTGTTTTCCTTTCATTTGATGAAGCGGAAGAATTTTGTTCTCGATACCAAGTTAACCGATTTGAGGAAAACTTTGACGTATGCATTGGTCTTGCAAATTGCGTAACGAAAGAAGTGGTAGCAATCAGCACTTGGAAGAAGGAAAAACTTTCTCTCACCATGAACAACTGCTGCACAAGTAACCATGTTGTAGGAGGCCTGGGGAAAATGGTCAAACGTGCAAAAAGGTATGCCAAGGACAATTACATAGATAAGCTAATTGCATATGCTGATTTGTCTCAATGTTACAAAGGATCATTTGAAAAGGTAGGATTCAAATATGAGAGCTTTATTGAACCTACCTTTATGTATCAACGGGGAGATAAAAGATTTTCAGAAAAAGAGATCAATTATAAGTTTTTCAAAGAAAATAATCGACTTATCTATGACAAATCACTGAGCCTTGAAGAACTTATTGCAATGAACAATCTATATAAGGTCTGGGATTGCGGGAAAATCAAGTATGTGATAGAAGTTTAAGGCTGTTACGCAGTCAATTTGACTCCAAGTGCATTAGTTCTATATGATGGCTACATAAAATAAATAAAGGCACTGTGGGCTTGGTCTAATGGTATGACAACGGTCTCCAAAGCCGTTGATAGGGGTTCGATTCCTCTAGCCCGCGCAGGTCCCTGAAACCCCAACAGCTACTGACTTGGGAACACATGGGACATTCTGCGGTGAACATCACACGTTGCAGGCAACTTTCACCTCCCCCGAAGTCTGTAGACGATGCTCACGCGGCAGATGTGTTGTGCCTTGCTTCTGTATATCAGTGGTAGAGAAGAAGTGCGCTCGGTTCGATTCCGGGCCAGAAGCAAGTCACAACACTATAAACGTCAACTAATACAAAATTGACATGCTCCTGTGGCGGAACTGGCATACGCGACCGGCTCAAAATCGGTTTCCCTCGGGAATGTGGGTTCGACTCCCACCAGGAGCACAAACAATATCACACACCCATTTCCAGCTCCAAAGTCCGCCTCAACTCTGATACCGCGGCGAACACGGAAACATCAATCTTCTCCTCCAAGCTATCCTGAAACTCATCGTACCCATCTTTCAGGCATCCAAGGACAAAATTCTCAACCTCATCCTCGCTGTAATTATCAATAAGGAACCTATGCACCTCTTTGGCATGATTCTCTAGCTCTTCGAGAACATCCCCAACAAAATCGTCTGGATATGTTCTTCCAGTTTCTGTCACAAGCATTCTGTTCATTTTCTTGCCTTTCCTTTAGGTCTAAGTAACATACTCAAAATAGCACAGCACACAATAACTTACCCAACAAACTGTTAGCCGACTGATTTGACAATACGACAAACACCATATATTATTAAGCATATCAGGAAGGCACCCAACGTTGCAGACGGTGATGTACAGCCTCTTCCTGAACGACTGGCTCCTTCCCACCACCCTAGTGGCATAGTCAAAGCCAGTTATCACCGCCCTCGCTGAAATCTAAGACACACGGGGTCTAACGGGATGTGAGGGCACACAAAGAGGAACACTCTACATGAGAGCATTCTGAAGGAGCGGCCAAACTACTTCAGGAATGCAAACAAAAAGAGCCACATGGAACAGGAACTTTGCTCCATGTGGCTCCTTTTTCTAATACAGAGCCTCACCTAATCGTTCTCGCCAGGCTCAATGATATCCTGTAGCTCAAACTCACCATCGTAAGAAACATCAACTTCCACAGGATCCGGCAAATCCCACGGATCCTCATTTGCTAGCTTGATTGCTTCCTCAACCGTATCAGCCTCCACAGCATAATACTCATCGCCCGTGACAGGAACTCTCAACAAATATTTCGCCATAACTTTCCCCTTTCTCTAATCGAACTGTTTCTCAACAACAGGGGAAGAACCCTCAAGGGCATCATACTCTGTGTCCGTAGGATTGCTCTTATCAACTTCCCCATTTTCAAACTTCTGCAACGCTTCCTCAGCTGTGTCAGCTTCTACAAGGAACCATTCGGTGCATTTAAGCTCTTCTCTCACGATAAATCGCGACATAATTCCTCCATCCTTCCCAATCTTCGAAAACACCGTGGCTTACTGGACCAGTTTCAGAAGGTTCGACAATCGTATCAAAGACCACGTCTGTGTCGAAGTCACCATTTTTTGCTTTTTGCAAAGCCTCCTGCTCAGATTCCGCCTCAACCAGATGGAACCTCCGTTGAGTCACAGGTATCTCAATTGAAAAACGTGCCATTTTTTCTCCATTCTCTAAAAATCAGTTCTTGCTACCAGTCTAGGACGCCGAACTCGCGAACCTCGCCGTCTTCAAGCACTTCTCCTACAACATACGGATCGTTTTCATAGTCGTGATCCATTGCATAGTCAACATAATTGCCTGCCTCATAGTCGCCTTCTTTCGCAAGCTGGAATGCTTCTTCGGCACTGTCAGCTTCGATATCGTACCATTCGAAACGTTCAACTGGGATTTTTACTCGAAATTTAGCCATGTTTAATTCGCCTTCCTACTAGTCTATATAAATACCGTGCCCAACAACACCGTCAACATCAGTGTCAACGACTGTATTTACTACATCTTCCTCATTGAACGGATGATACCGGGCAATTTCAAGTGCTTCCTGCTCAGAATCAGACTCAACTAAAACGAACACGCGATGAATCACTGGCACTTCTACTAAATATCTAGCCACTTTAACTTTTCTCCTAGTCTAATTGACATTCTACAACAGGATCTTCGTCCCATCGTTGCTCATTGTACTCATCGATAGGTTCGTGTGTCTCGCGTATACCGTGTTTTGCTGTATCTAATGCCTCTTGCTCATTGTCCGCTTCAACAATGAACCATTCGTAGCGTTCCACTGGCACTTTAACTTGATATTGTGGCATGAGAATCTAGTCCTTATCGTCGATACCTGGCTCAATTACCGATGAGAGCTCGAAATCGCCTGAGAAGCTGACCACAGAATCAATACACTCTTCGGGTATTTCCCAAGCATCATTGAGCTCAGCGGTGGCTTCCTCAACACTGTCCGCTTCGACTTCGTAGTATTCGACACCCGCTATAGGCACTTTGAAAATGTAACGACCCATTGTGTTTTCTTCCTTTCTCTTGGAACTTATTAACCTTGGCACCACACTATCGCAAGCAACAATGTCACGCCACAATTTAACCTAAAAACACCTGTTTATACTCTATGTGGCACACCTTCTGCGTTATAGTAATGCCACACAAACCCAACTACAAAACTGAAAGGCAAGAATCCACCGCATGGCTACACCAAAATTTGAACACCTCGTTGACGATGAAGTCCGAGACATCCTCAAAAACAACGTCACCCATCTCGGCAGGCAAAACAGCATCCCAGTCACACTCAAACCAGCCCTGAAAAACGCATCCAAATCCGGGCTAGGCGAAGGAACCCCCGATTTCACTATTATCTATGACCACCAGAAATTGCAGAAATTTTGTGTCATCATCGAAAACAAATATGGCTTGAAAAACCTAGAGGACACAAAAGCAGATGGCACACTTTCCACCACGAAGAAAGCAATCAATAACTACGCGGCTAATGGTGCCCACCACTACGCGAAGGCAATTCTTAAAGATGGTGAAGACAAATTCGACGGTGTGCTCGCTATCGGCATCGCAGGCGAACAACGTGACAACGAGATGATTCTTGATGCTCGTGCCGATTTCTTCTTCTCCCTCGACCACGCCCCGAAACATATCGACGTAGACGATGTAAATGTGCTGCTCTCACACTTGTACGACGACACCATCCTTGATTACTACACCAGCGTCTCATTGGATGCGAATGACTTAGAGCGAATCCAAAAAGACAACCATGCACAACTACAAAAGACAGCAAAAGAACTGAACAAACTCCTTAACTTTTACACAGTGCCAGTCGATGAGCGTGTTGTGGTTGTCTCCGGCATGCTACTTGCAATGCACAACGGTTTAGAGCCGGATGATCTAAAGGGGTTGACGGCTGGTTCAAGTTCATCTGACGGACAAATGATATATTCCAGGATCAACACAGAACTACAAACCCGCAGCATGCCAGAAGAAAAACGCAACATGATGTTATCAACCTTCTCAGCCCCAATTAAGTCTGACATCGACCGCGACAAATCTGAGCGCACAGGAACCTTTATAACAGGTTTTCGAAAAGGGGAAGAAATCCCTAACATTTCCATCAACAAGGAAATCTTCACCTTCATCTACGACAACGTATGGCGAATTATTGACCGCAACTCGCACCTTGATTCATTGGGCGAGATGTACTCCATCTTCCTGAAACATGCTTTGGGTGACGGAAAAGATAACGGGATTGTGCTCACCCCACCATATGTGACAAAGCTGATGAACGAGCTGATCGAAATTGACCGTCACAACAAGGTACTCGACCCGTGCACAGGCTCTGCCGGGTTCCTTGTCTCTTCGATGAGCCACATGATCGAGGACATGCAGGCACACGAGCCTACCGACGCATGGGAAGACATGGAGAAACACATCAAGGGCCAACAATTACTCGGCATCGAGAACAACCGCAAGATGTTCTCATTGGCAGCGACAAATATGATTTTGCGCGGTGATGGTTCTTCACAGATTCTGAAGCGTGACTTCTTTGACGCTGTGAAACGCGGCGATATACGAATGTTGGACGGTTCGAAGCCTGACAGGGGTTTGCTCAATCCTCCGTTCACTTATGCCGAAAACGGTATGCCGTTCGCCTTGGAGTCGTTGAACGCATTGGAGCGTGGCGGAAAACTGGCTGTAATTATCCAGGACTCCGCTGGCACAGGCAAGGCTGTAGCAACAAACAAGCAGATTTTGCAGCACCACACACTGCTCGGGTCGATCCGCATGCCTGGTGATTTGTTTGTACCTTCTGCTGGTGTGCAAACAAGCATTTATGTGTTCGAGGCGTGGCGAAAACATGACATAAATAGTGTGGTGCGGTTTATCGATTTCGCTGACGATGGGTACAAACGCACCGGCAGAGGCTTAAAGATTATTGGCGACCCTGTGCAACGCTATGAAGACGTGTTGGCGGTGTGGAAGCACGGCGAGCGTGCTCAAACCGTAACTGAAGTCGAGTTTATTGACGATGTTATTAGTCTCGACGGCAACGATTGGAATTACACTCAGCACATGGTTATCGACACTGTGCCCACTGAGGAGGATTTCATGAAAACGGTCGGGGATTATATGAGCTTTGAGTTGTCCATGGTGCTTGCCGGTAAAGGGCATCTGATTGGATTGGAGTTGGGCGATGAGTAAACAGTTTGCAAAGTTTCGAGTGGGCGAACTGGTCACCATGGAAACCCACAGTCTTCATAACTCAGGTGATGTAAGTGGCAAAGGTGACACACCATACATCACACGATCAACTCTAAATAATGGACTAGCTAAATTTGCTAGAGAAAACGAAATTAAAGACCTAGTTTCAGGCAATGCCATTACAGTAGCGGGGGAAAGTTCCAAGCTCTTTTATCAACCAGTAAACTTCATAGTTGGTACAAAAGTAGCGGTTCTCCGTTATCCACAAATTAATCAATACAATGCCCAATACATGATAACGTGTATTGAGAAGGCAACGATGTCTCAATATGGGTTCTCCAACATTCTTACTGGCAATAGAGTCGTTGAGGCAGTTATCCAGCTACCCGTCACCGACACCAACACACCAAACCCAGAACCCGACTGGGAATACATGGAAAACTACATCAAAACCATTGAGCGGAAGTTCATTGACCAGATTGCCGAGCACAACAGCAAAGAACAAGAAATCCTTGAACAACTGCACCCAGAGTCTGTAAACACAAAACCTGAGGCACACGGGTTTGAAGAAATCAGAGTCGGTGACTTATTTGAAATCACGCCCACAAAAAAGCCTCGTATTTCTGGTGTTTCTGGGTATGTCGATGATGAAGAGCTTTTATCCCGACCAGGTAGAAACCCGTATATCGTAGCAACTGCGTCGAATAACGGCATCAAGTGTTGGACCTCCGTAGAACCAGAAAACAAAAGTGACGCAATCACCATATCTACCACAGCGGACTCTTCAAATACCATTTTTTATCAACCTGTACCCTTCGTTGGAAGGCAACAGATAGCACAAATTCGAAAGAAGGGAAATGCACCGCTTACAAAACGCATAGCCTTCTATGTAATGACATTACTGCGGAAGCACACACTATATTCCAATTACGGTAACAAGCTAACAAAGGAAGAACTGGGGGATTTTAAGCTGCACCTCCCCGTCACCCCAGCTGGTGAAATCGACTGGTACTACATGGAGCAGTACATCACTTGGATCGAAACCCGAGAGAGAGAGAGAGTAGAAAGCTATGTGCAGTACGTGAAGAACAGATCCTAGAACATCTCCACAAACACCATTAACCCACACAGACAACAAAACCCCTTTTCGAGGAAAAATGAAAAAAGGGGCCTTTGTCTTTGCAATCAAAGCACTAAACTATCACTCATCCAAACGCACCACCGCCCAATCATCCTTCGGAACATCCCAGTCACCCAACTCAAACGGTTCCTGATTACACGGCGACATCGGCGCATGCTCATCCAAAGCGTATTCCACAGCTTCCTCCATAGAATCCGCTTCAACTTCCACACTCATAGAAGCAGTGGTCTCCAAGTACACACGATACTTTTCCATTTTTCTTATTTCCTTTCACAAAAATATATGCCTTGCAAATCTCTTATCACGACCAAACGTGCCAACATCAAAGCATACACGCTGAACTAACTACTACCCATGCTCACCCTCACTCGCATTGAGCCAGGGGAGGGAAGGACAAGCGGGAGCAGGTTCACAATCTTGCCCTCCCCCTACGAACTGCATAGCTTCCTGCCACGTTTTGCACAGCCGCCACAAATTCGGGTTATCCGGGCATGACGCATGCCACGGTCGGAAGCTCGTATACCTGTCTTTCCGAATCTTTGGGCGAGTCACTCACTTCACCTCCAGATTTTCCACTGGTTCACCGTTCTCGCCCTCTTCCCAGCAATAGTAGCACAAGTGCCGACCATTGATCTCTGCCCAGTCGTACGAATCAGCAAGTTCGAGAGCCCTTTGCGGTGAGGAACCACAGCCTTCCTCCATCCCTTCGTACTCGCGCCCGCAACGATCACACACCGTCCAATAGATCATCTCAGATTTAATCATTCCTCATTACCCCAGATCTTCACGTTGCGGGGGACACCCGCCAAGTGATCGTTGGCGAACTCATGACCATAAAGGTTCGACCACACCCCCTGTTCATGTTTCCTAAACGGGTGGAAAAACCCGCTACCTAACACGACGGTGCCTGCGGGCGCGTTTGCATAGTCCTCCAATGTGTACAGTACCTCCGGGTGTTCTGGCTGGTCAGCCACAACTTTTTCATTAGGTGAAACAGTTGGCTCGCAAGGCTCACCGTCCTTGCTCCACACACGCGGTAGATCGAAGCGCGGAATCAACTCGTCTGGGTCAGGTGCCCATGCGTGTGGCACAGGCGCGTCGGGGTTATAGCATGGAACACGTCCCGCCTGGTTCACCCCACCTTCGATAATCATGAAATCACGCGGCTCACCGCCTCGTCTGTACTCGGCCCACATGCCGATCATGTTGGCTTGCTCCTCCGGGCTGTACTCGTCCATCGTCTTAGTAGACGGCTCCACCGGGCGATCCAGCTCAGTGATTTCACGCAGCTCGTACTTCTTACCATTCGGAGTGAGTTCGTACCCGTCGTAGTTGATAAGTTCACGGGTACCTATCTGACGCGCCAGAATCAAGTCATCATCGAGATCCAGCATGATTACCTCGGTGCCTTTTTTAGTCACTGCACCGGCTAGGACGTGCTTCTCTTCGTCCCACTCCACATCCGCCATCGTCAGCGGGGACGTGGTGGCGAGAACATGCGCACGAACTGCGCGCTCTTCTTCGTTAAGCGTATCTACATCGACAGACTGTGCCCACTCGCGGGCAAGACGTTCCTGCTTGTTCATGTTTGTTTCCTTTGTTTGCTCGTTGCTTAATTCCAGTTGGAGGGGAGGGTTGGTATTTAAAGCAGGTCCTTCGGCGTGTTCTTCCAAACGACCATAATCAATGTTCATGACGTATCTTATTATCTTTCTGTTGTTCGGCGAGGTCTATCATCCACTGTACAACGTCACGTTCGAATTGCTCTTCTGGTGTAGGCGGTGGTTCATATATAGCCCCCAATGTGCTAACGATCATGTGTATCCTCCAGCTCTTTGAGAAGTTGTTTCCCATAATCATTAATTCTGGGGTGGTTTATACTTCTTGCTTGTGCTTCCCAGTCACAGTATTCTACAATATTCATATCTTTTCGCAAAGCGATATAGTGGTCGGTGCTATAGCACTCCTGGATTAATGGGTCATTTTGCATGGTCCGGGAGATGGTTTGTCCCCGACCTAGCCGTCGAAGTGCCTTGCGTTGTACGTAGGTCAAATCTGGCATGTGTTCTCCTGTTCTGTGGATTTGTATACAATCGAAAGTGGATGTCTTAATAAGCTCAGTATATTTCAACCTTTGCAAAATGTCAACCATGAGACGGCATGCGCACGCCGCACCGAAAGAATGGTCACTAATTCCACCACCCAACTTTAAGTGAACTACTCGCCACCTACGCTCGCTATCGCTCGCGTTGAGGTGAGGGATTTACGACTTCAAAGTTAAAATATATGTATCTCCCACGCACCGAAATCTTTAAAACACAGAACACACAACCTGGCCATGGCACATAATGACCCAGAATCACGGCACAACCTCAAGATAAATAGAATGACAATAAAAGCCACTGCCCTCATCACCTCGAATATGTACATCCGCAACATGCTTATCCGCAGCCAATACATGGATAGACCACGTATTGTCACCATACTGACCAGTCGTAGTGACATGTGTGATCGCATTATCGGTTAAATTCTTTTCCTCAAGCTCCGCCTCAAACCACGCACAACAATCATATGCGTCAATGAACTTAAGAACTGTCCCATCATGCAACGTCATAGTGTTGTGTTCAGTGTCGATTTTGACAATCTTCTTGCCAATGAGTGCGTTCTCTAGGTCTTCATCAGTCATGTCGTTATAGTCAAGTGGTTCCATTGTTTTTATCTTTCTGTATCTTTGTTACGTAGTTATTCCTGGTGAGAGGGGTCAATTGATGCCCTCGACTAGCATAATATAACGATCAAAATAACATATGTCACTCATCTACCTTAACCGTACCATCATTATCGACAAGGCATCGATAACAAAATCACAAACCCCACATAATCCACGAAATCGATTCTTAGACGAGCATAACCAATTTCATCGAAGCGGCTCCCGTACCATCTCGACCGCCAAATAATCAAGCTCTGCCGCAATCTTACGCGCTTCACCCGGTTCAAACCGCAACCTATTTTGTCCCCATCTAATACAGACCCAAGCACCGTCTCGCTCAACGAAAATATCTGCGTCCTCAATCATTGCGATTCTTCTCCCATAACTATTCTGCAATAGCGTTTAACCGCCACATGTTACCACGTTGTGGCGGTTATTCGAGACAACCAGGCAAGTCAGGACTCAGGATCCACCTCGCCGCCGAACCCGATAGGTCGCTCACTCCACCTCTGGATTTTCCACTGGCTCACCGTTCTCCATCACCCTGGCTCCCCTCTGCCGAGCGACGAACTGGTCACGGGCTTCCTCTGCACCCTCTAAGCGATCCTTCCATTCCTCCTTATCCGAGGCGGTATAGGACTGCTTGCTGATGCATATGAGTGTGATGGAGTTGACTTCGCTGTTCAACCATCTAAGTGTGCTTTCAATACTCTCACCATTGTTAATTCGGGTGTTTGCCTCTGTAGTGAGCTTTTCATACTGGTTTTCACGGTAGTCCATGTTACTCCCTTTGTCGGTAGTGTATTAGATTATTGTGACCATACTATAGCATGGTGCCCTAGACTTATATCGGATCAATTTCTCCTACCCTCCCACATATATCACCCACCACCCAAACAAATTTCCATTAATCATAATTTGCCCTGAATCTCGTCAATCGCACCAACCAACCTTTCAACCAAAAACTCACCCGCAGGAACAACAACCTCAAAATCCTCATCCGACCCAAACGCGCACAACGTAGCACCCAACTCAGTGAACTCAATCTCCCACGCAACATCATCCACCTCCCACTCAGCTTGCACACCCGGCGACGAAACCAAAGGGAACAAAGCAGGACGAGTATCACCGACAAGACCAGGTTCCTTGGAGCACGCCTCAAGGAACTCACCAACCGTCGCAATAACAGACGCTGGTACAGGATCGCCCTCACCATTACACCAACCGTAGAAACTTATGTTAACAAAACCTCATAAATCCTATGAGAATTTGTAACGTTTCGTGTTGCTTTTTCAGAGTCCTGAAAACCCGTATTGGTTTCAT
>ERZ1029878.143-NODE-143-length-14568-cov-43.415490_pt1 | contig 14568 bp, 5 predicted proteins | sample MGYA00519234_ERZ1029878 | MGnify/ENA primary metagenome ERZ1029878 (study PRJEB33666, sample SAMEA4610928) | skin metagenome | biome: Human-associated habitat; feature: Malodor aspect; material: skin | place: Philippines | collected 2015-08 ... | reverse complement strand
CGAGCTGCCCATCCGCACCTCCGGCAAGGTGGACAAGAAGGCCCTGCCGTGGCCGCTGCCCGCCTCCGTCGACGCGGTGGGCATGACCGAGACGGAACAGTGGGTCGCTGAAGCATGGGTCGAGGTCCTCGGCCTGGACGTGCCGGGCAAGGACGCGGACTTCTTCGAGTTGGGCGGCTCCTCGCTCGCCGCGGCCTCGCTCATTGCCCGCCTGCGCGAGCGGGTGCCCACCATCGCCGTGCGCGATCTCTACGACCACCCCAGGTTGGAAACGCTCGCCTCGCTTATCGACGACACCACGCGCACCTCCCAAACCGCCATCCGCGAGCGCTCCGTGTCGCCGGTTTCCGGCGCGACCCGCCTGGCCCAGACGCTACTCATGGTGCCGGTGATGACTTTGAAAGCCGCCACGGCGGTGACCTGGGTCGCCATCGCGGCGAACGTGCTGGGCTTGACCGAGTTGTCCTGGTCCTGGCTCGCCGCGGCGTTTGTGGTCCTGTGCACCCCGTTTGGCCGCATCCCCATTGGCGCACTCGGCGCGCGACTGATCCGCGGGCGCATCGCGCCGGGCACCTACCAGCGCGGCGGCGCGCGGCACGTGCGCCTGTGGGCCGCCGAGCGCTGGCTGGCCGCCTCCGGCGCGATGAACATCTCCAGCGCGAACGCGTCGAAGATCACTGCCCGCATGCTGGGCAACACGGTGGGCAAGGACGTGGACATGCACGCCTTCGCCCCGGTGACCGGCCTTGCCACCATCGGCGAGGGCGCCGCGATCGAGCCCGGCGTTGACTTAAGCGGGTACTGGCTCGACGGCGACGAACTGCACATCGGCGAGGTGTCCATCGGCCCCGGCGCGCGCGTGGGCACCCGCTCGACGCTCATGCCCGGTACCGAGATCCGCCAGGGCGCGCACGTGGAGGCCGGCTCCACAGTCACCAGCGACAAACCGGTGAAAAAGCACGCCCGCTGGGCCGGCTCCCCCGCGCGCAAAAAGGGCCGTTCCAAGCAGCGCTTCCCCGAAGAGGCCCCGCCGCGCCGACCGCTGTGGGCGTTCATCTACGGCCTAACGTCGCTGCTTTTGGCGGCCCTTCCCGCGCTGGCGGCACTTGCGGGCGCGGCGGCCACGGTCGGCCTGGCCCGTCTGGCGAACACCCAATCCGTGTGGGGCCTGCTCGTCTTCGCTCCCGTCGGCGGCCTGGTCTACATCGGCCTCGGCCTCGTCCTGACCTGGTGCGGGGTGCGGCTTGCCCAACTCGGCGTGCGCCCCGGCGTCTTCCCCGTGCGCTCTGTACGCGGCTGGACGTTGTGGACCGTCACCCGGCTTATGGACGACGCCCGCACCCGCTACTTCCCCATCTACGCCGGCCAAGCCACCCCGGTCTGGCTGCGCCTGCTCGGCGCCCACATCGGCGACAACGCGGAAGTCTCCACCGCCGTCATCGTGCCGAAGCTCACCGAGGTGCGTGACGGAGCATTTCTTGCCGACGACACCCTCGTCGGCACCTACGAAATCGGCGGCGGCTGGATCCGCACCGACCAGGCCATCGTGGGCAAGCGCTCGTTCGTGGGCAACTCCGGCATCGTCGCCCCGGGCCGCAAACTGGCGAAGCAGTCCCTGGTGGCGGTGCTCTCCGCCAGCCCGAAAAAATCCAAGGCCGGCTCGAACTGGTGGGGCTCCCCGCCGGAGCGCATGCGCCGCGTCGAGGTCGAAGCTGCTGGTGAAGAGACCTACAAGCCGTCGGCGGCGCTGCGCCGGAAGCGTGGGTTCGTCGAGACGCTACGGCTTCTGGCTCCCATGACCCAGGCAGTGCTCGCTGCCTTGTTCGCCGCGGTTGTGGTTTCGCTATTGCGAGGCATCGGCTTCTGGACGTACCTGCTCGGCGGGCTCGTCTGGATGGGCGTCGGCGTGCTCGCGGTGCTCTCCGCCGTGGTGGCCAAGTGGGTGCTCGTGGGCACGCAACGCGCCGACGAACACCCGCTGTACTCGTGGTACGTGTGGCTCAACGAGCTGCAGGACCAGTTCATCGAGGTCGTCGCCGCGCCTTGGTTCTTCAACTGGGCCGCCGGCTCCGGCGAGATGAACCTCGCGTTGCGGGCACTCGGCGTGAAGATCGGGCCGGGTGCCTGGGTGGAGTCCTACTGGTTCCCGGAAACCGACCTGTGCGTGGTCGGCCGCGGCGCCACCGTCGGCCCCGGCACCGTGGTGCAAACGCACCTGTTCCAGGACCGCGTGATGTCGCTGGACACCGTCACTATCGCCGACTCCGCCACCCTCGGCTCCCATTCTGTCTCCTTGCCCGGCTCCGTCATCGGCGACGGCGCCACGGTCGGGCCCGGTTCGCTGGTCATGCGTGGCGACGAGGTGCCGGGGATGACCATCTGGCAAGGCAACCCGGTGGAGCCCCGGTAGGTGTGGTTCCCCGGCCCCGTCACCCCCACCTCCGCCGCGTTTTTCGAATAGACCCGTTTTTGGCGGCATTTTCGAACTCTGGTCTTCGAAATCTGCTGAACACCCCCACCAGCGGACCTCCCCTTTCCGCGGAAGTCCCTGGCCGATCCCACGGAACTTGTGGGGAGCACCCTTGGATGTTCTCCCCCTCCCTATGAAAGCTCTTCAGCAATCTCCTCGATGAACAACTCGACGGAACCATCAACACTGCCGAAACGTTTTACGGCTTGTTCGATGTCCTGTGTGGTTTTCAAGTCCAGATATCTCGCGAGCACAACTGCGTCGTCAAAATCTTGATCTGCCTGCCGGGTTGAAACAACTTTCGAGAACAATAAGAACTCCGCCGATGCGAGTTCTACTGTAAGGTTCGCCCCGATCTGGAGAATGTCCGGATTCAGGTCGGCTGCGAACGGTAGGCCGAGGTCGTGCACCTGAGAGTTCACCCAATCTGGTGGCAGATTAAGTTTCTCCGCGGCTTTCTCGATAGCGGTTCGTACTTGCCGGTAGTCCCTGAAAACAGAATCGACATCCGCGGTTGACCTGGATTCGTCGTACTTCAAGGCGATAGCCGCGCCTCCGATGACCCGAAGCGTCGCGTGCAAACCGAGCGCTGCCAATTCAGCATCGAGTACCGAAAGGGCGTTTAAGAGTTCCGCCTTAGTTAAATCCACGGTCGATCGTGATCCTTCGCAGTACGGAGGTTTCCCTCCCCGAGACAAACATTCCTCTGCCGGAATGCTCTCGGTGTTCGCTCGAGATTAAACACGAACCGAGACGGTCTGCTAGTGGGATAAAACCACTCGGCAGGTGGTTCAACGGGTTCAGCGCACCAGTGAGGGTGTTGGCCGGGGAACCGTTCAGAGTAGGTCATTTCCGCCGCTGCTCGAATAACCCGATCCCAATCTGCATCCCCTGTCGAGCCTGGTTCCCGGTGCGCGAGGATGAATTCTTCATCATCTTGGACGTCGCGGAGGTCCGAAACCACGCGCTTTAACACACGCACTGCGAAAGAAGTGTCGTTGGTCGTGGAAATCTCCTCGCGCAGCCATGTGGCAAACCGGTCGTAGGAGTAGAAGCGGTCCATCGTTTCCTCCTTCCTGGCGCTAAGTGTTGCTCTCTCGATTATTGCCGAGAAATCCAGCTCCGTACACCCCACCAACGCGAAAGCCCCGCGCCGCAACACGCGTGACACGGGGCGAGACCGGGCTAAACCGGAACAGGCTTAGACCGTCTGGCGGCGGGTGAAGGCGTAGCCCGCTGCGCCGATGACGGACAGGATCAGCAGCGCGATGACGCCTGCCGGCATCTGGGTCACACCGGTGGAGGCGGCCATGCCACGCTCACCGGTCGCAGCCGAGCCAGCGTCGGCAGGAGCGCCCGGCGCTGCAGCATCAACCGATCCGCCGTTGGCCTTGAGCTGCTGGGCGATCTCCTGGCCGTTTTCCTGCTGCACCTTGTCGGAGGCCGCCTTTTCCTCCGGGGTGGCGGGCTCGTTGACGCGGTTCGGGTCTTGGACCAGGTCGCCGTCCTTGTTCACGAAGTACTTCACGCCGCCGATGATCAGGCCAAGGCCCACGATCGCGCCGAGGGTACCCAGCACGATGGCGGTGGTGTTGGTCTCCTTCTCCGGTGCCGGAGTGGTCGGGCGGAGCATCTCGGTGACGGTGCCGGTGGTCTTCGGGCGATCCCAGCTATTGAGCTCCGTCGGCTCTGCAGAGCCGGAAAGGTTGTTGATGTCAGTTTCGCGCGGCGGGTTGGCCGGCGCGCTTTCGGACACCCACCCTGCCCCCTCGGTCTCCGTCTCACCGACGGTCGCCTCCGGGCCGTCCTGCTCGTTCAGACCAAGCGGGTGCGGGCCCGGGTCCAGCGACGGGTCGACCCAGTTCTCACTCGGCGCCGGGTTGGAACCGAAGAGGTCTTCCGCGTTTGCGTCGTTTGCAGCGTCGGCCGCACGCTCTACGCCCTCGGTGTTGCGTGCGTCCTGCGCCTCCGCGAACGGCACTACCGCGCCCCATCCCGCCGCTTCCGGCGCCGATCCCGCCACCGCTTCCACAGAATCAGCAGGATCACGAGCAGGATGAGCAAGACCACCGCGATCATCCACCAGGACCACACGAAGGCGTCCACGGTGGGTTCGGGGGTGCCGGGATCGAGCGGTGCGCGCTCGGCGTGCACGAGGAGGCGGTCGGTGTTCAGCCCGTACGGGGTACAGGTGATCAGGGTGATCTTGTCCTTGCCGGGCTCGTAGGTCACGGCGTCGTAGTCGTCGGGTTTGACAACCTCGCGGGAGGTCATGCGGTAGCGCAGGCGCTCGCCCATAACGTCGATGAAGATGTCGTCGCCGGGCTTGAGCAGTGGCAATTGGTCGAACATCGCGGCGTTGACCATTCCGGTGTGCGCGGAGATCACCGCGTTGGTGCCGTCGCCGCCAACGGGCAGGGTGGAGCCGTACATGTGGCCGGCGCCGTCGTAAAGCACGTCCGGACGGGTGGTGTGGAACACCGGCAGGTCGACGTTGATGCGCGGGATGCGCACGCGCGCCATCACGTGGTAGCTCTCCGGCAGCGTCAGTTGCGCCATGTAGTCGTCGAAGCCGGGGTCGTCCTCCTCCGGCGCGCGGGCGTGGGGCCCGGCAGCCAGGAGCCGGTCATTGTATTCGTGGGCGAGGCGGAGTTGTTCGGCGCGGGTGTCGTCGCTAAGCGATTGCACCGCGTCCGCGTACTCCTCGTTTTGCTGAATCTGCCGGTACTGCGCGGACAGCGTGGACGCGATCGGGTACAGCAACAACAGCGCGCCGAGGATCAGGATGACCCACGACACGACGTTGCTGCTGCGCTTAGTTTTCGTCGTCATTGCGCCTGCGCAGAATCAGTCCGAGGATGATCAGCAGCACCGCCAGCCCCGTGATGCCGATGACCCCCGCGCCCGTGTAGGCGAGGTCGCCCACGCGCTCGCGTATCGACGACCCACTGCCGCCCCCAGCCTTCCGCACCGCCGTCTCCGTGACGGTGACGGTCGACCCATCCGTGCGGGTGGTCTCGTGGGTGATGACCTCGGTGACGGTCGCGGCGTCCGCCTCGGTCACCGTCTCCGCTGCGGCCGTCGTTGTCCTGGCCGCAGCGTCGAAGCACTTGCCGCGCTCCACCACGTTGATGTGGTTGACGTGGCGCACTGTCACCGGGGTGCGAGTCGCGTCCATGCCGTCGGCGGTGAGCGTGGCCGTAGCTTCCAGGTCACCGAGCGTGGTGTTGCGCACCGGGCCACTCCCCCACGGCTTTTCGGTGTTCGCTTTCGCCGGCACCCAGGTCTCCACCGTCGTTGCTGCGTCGAGGGACTTCAGCCGCGCGACCTTGTCACGCCCTTCGGCGGTGAGGGTGAAGCGGGCCTCACCATTGCCCACCTGACGCTCGTCGTAATCGGTGCCGCGAGTCAGGTCGATGCTCTCCCCTGCGCCGTGAACCGTGAGTTTAGGCGCGGAGAGTTTGTTCACCGGCTGCTGTTTTCGGGTTGTGCCGGGGATGGCGGTGGTGGACGCGGCGGCGTCGAAACGCAGCGGCTGCGCGCCGAGCGCAAGGACACTACGTGGGCCGTCGTTTTCCCACTGCACCGTGTGGCCGCGGGAGAACTCGAGCGCCAACTCGTAGGTATCCAATGTACCGTCGGTGCTCAGGTTTGGCACGGTGGCGACGAAGTCATACTCGACATAGGTGCCCGGCGCCGCGGCGTCGCGCCACTCCGGCGTGTTGCAGGCGGTCAGCGGGTCTACCGAGATGCCGAGCTCCTGCGCCTTCGGTGCCACCGCCTGTGTGCCGTCGTCCGCGGTCAGGGCGACGACTAACGGCGCGTAGGAGACCCGTTTGTCCTGAGTGTCCGGGTTGTCGGCCACGCTGACGAGGTACACGCCTGCGCCGAGGCCGCTGAAGTCGACCCTGCCGCCGGTGGTGGTTTTGGTCGCCACCGACTGCAGGCGCTCCGGGGCATCGCGCTTCAGCGCTGGGATGTCCAAGGCTTGGAGGTCGTCGGGGGTGGGGCTGGTGTCGTCGATAAGCGCGAGCTCCACGTCTCGGTCGCCGATGCGCTGGAACCACTCCGCGCCGACAGATTCTTTCAGGTCGACGCGGATCTGCCCGTCGGCGGCGAGCGCCGGGGCAGGCGCACACGCGAGGAAGGCAGCAGCGCACGCCGCGGCGACACGCGCGCGGGTGGTGGGCTTGAGCATGCTGGTGTCCTTCCTTGGTGCGGCTGGGTACGGCTTACGCGTTGCGACGGCTCAGCTGGTACGCAGCGCCACCGCCGAACAGCACGAGGCCGAGCGCCAGGATGTAGAGCATCGTGCGCTCACCGGTCGCGGGCAGGCGGCCGAAGATGCTGTCCTTCACGTCGTTGACGGCCACGGTGTAGACCGGACGGTTCGTGTCGGTGCCCTCGGTGGTGAGGGTGAGCAGCTGCGGGTCCGGGTTGACCAGGTAGCCGGCCGGGGCCTTGGTCTCCACGGCGCAGTACTGCACCGTCGGGTTGAGCTGCATGCCGAAACCGGAGGCGACCGCGGCCTTCGCCGAGTCCACATCGCCGCCCTGTGCGGTAAACGTGGTCGCGAGCTCGGTGGAGTTGGCGGTTGCGGTGCCCTTGATCGCCTCGGCGCCGTCGGCAACGGCGTAGCCTTCACCCTCCGGGGCGCACGGGTAGATCTCAAACTCCGCGCCGTCGCCGGTCTTGCCGTCCTCCACCGGGTTGCCGTTGAGGGTCTTGGTCACCTCGACATTTGCGTACTGCGTGGTGGTGTCGTTGGTGTCCTGGTCGCCGTCCTTTTCGGTCTCCGGCTTGGACTGGATCGGCTCGTCGCGGTTCGGCACGTACACGTTGGCGGTGTTGTCGATCTTGCCGTTCGCCGGGATCGCGTTGACCTCGGCCTTGAACACGACCTGGACGGTCAGGCCCGGGTTGTCGGCGCGCAGGGTCTCCAGGCGCTGCAGGCCAGCCGGGGTGAACTCGACGGTGAGGTTCTGGCCGTCGTTGCTGATTGTGTAGTCGCCCTCGTCCAGGGTTGTGTCGTCCGCGCCGGTCAGGGTGACCTCGGCGGAGTCAGCCACGTAGGTGAGCTCCTGCTGCAAATCGTCGGTGATGCGGAACTGGCTGATGGTGCGGCTGCCGTCCTGCAGCACGTCACCGGCCGGGACCGGGGCCTTGATGGTGTAGGTGATCTGGTCGCCGATGTTGGCGTTTGCGTCGTCGGCCGCCTTGGTCGGGTCCAGCTTCTGGTTCTTCGGGGAGACGGTCGGCGTGTAGGTCAAGGAGCCGTCCTGCTGTGTCAGCGGCAGGGTGACCAGGAACGGGGCGGCGACAGTGTAGTTGCCGTTGGTCTTCTCGGTGACCTTGTAGATGCCCACCGGGAGGTCGGTGAACACAGCCACGCCATCCGAGTTGGTCGTCTGGGGCGGGGTTGTAAAAGTGGTGTCGATCGTGGCCGCGTCAGCACCGGCGTTCACAATCTCACCCGCTTCGGCCCAGCCCGCGGCGGTGTTCAGGCCGTTGTCCATGGCCACGCGCTCGACAGTGAACTCGGTGCCCTCGACGGTGCCGGTGGCGGCGCCCGGGTCGCCTTCTTGCTTGTTGATGGTCAGCGTGCCCGTCCTATTCACATCGACGGCCTGGTTGTTCTGCGCGGCCGCGACCGGGGCGAGGTCGGGTGCGAGTGCGAGCGGGGTCGCGGTGGCGAAGGCTGCCGCTGCGGCCAGCGCGAAGGTCTTGGTGGAAATATTCGACATGGTTCGAATCCTTTGCAGTGTGTGTGGTGTGGAATTGGTTGGTTTCGGAAATATGCGTGACGGCTTACGAGAGCCCGTACACCGTCCGCTTGTAGCGGGCGAATTTTCTACACTTCAACGAGCTCACCGCCTTCCGCGGCCTCGTCCTCGCGCCGCGCGACACGCCACGCGCCATAGCCGAACAGCGCGATGCCAAGCAGCAAGAAGACAACCAGCGTCTGCTCGCCGGTCTCGGGCAGGAGCATGCTTATCGACGACGCCGGCCTCAGCGCTGCCTGCGCATCCTTCGCCGCAATCGTCTGGGTCGCCCCACCCGCCACGGCCTGCGCGGTCACCGTCACGGCGGCGTCGCCGTCGGACGGGTAGCGCCAGGTCTGCCCCGCCGTCGCCGGGATGGCCACGTCGAAGGCGCAGACGAACTGCTCGCCGACGCCGAGGTCGCGGGCGGGGCAGATGGAGGCCGGGACGGTGCCGTCGTCGGCAAGCGTCGCCTGCTCGGAGCCGCGCGAGACGGTCATACCAGCCAGCGACGGGTCCGCGACGGTGAAGTTCGACAACTGGAACTCGCCAGTGTTGCGCACGGTGTAGTTCACGTGCATCGAGGTGGCGTCGTGCGGCAGCAGCGTCGTGCCGAAGGCCTCGCCGGTGAACTCGCCGAGCGGGGTGCCGTCGATGGACTTGTCCACCTCCAGGCCCGGGAAGGTGTTCGTGGCGGTGACGTGCCAGCGGCTACCCGCCTGCGCCAGGTCGGTCGCATCGGTTACCGGTTCGACTTCAAACTTCACCGAGTCGGCGTCGCCGTCGAGTGCGGTGATGAGCTCGCCTGCGCTGGTGAGCTGGAACACGGACGCGGCGTCGGCGTTGCCGTCGTCGAGCTCGTCGATGAAGCAGCGGCTGTCCACCGGCACGCCCTCGAGCGTGTAGGTGCCGCCGGTCTCCAGCTCGAACTCGCCGGGTTCGGCGCCGCAGCCTTGGTAGAAGCGGAACGCGCCCGAGGTCGGGCCGGCGGCCTGCTTGGTAAAGGTCACGTCGTAGCGCGCACGCGGGTGGTAAATATCCGCGGCGACGGTGAGCCCGGCGCTATCCGACGGCAAGGTGCGCGCCGTGGAAAACGCGAAGGAGTACTGCTTGTCGGCGCCGGTGGGCTCGTCGATGCGGGCCAGCGAGCCAGCGGGCACGTTGGTGGTCTCGCCCCAGGTGGCGTACTGGGCAAGCGGGGTACGCTCCCCCGCCGTCACCGCGAGTTCGCCGCGCGCCGTCAGCGCCGGGCTACCTGTCAGGTCCAGGGTGCAGTCCACGCCAACCGGCAGGTTGACTATCTGCCCGCCTGCCGGCGCCTGGGGCGTGCGCGGCAGCTCGCCGCTGCCCACCTCGGCCGCAGAGAAGGTCTGCGTGAGCATGGTCTTGGCGGGGTCGTCGCAACGCACCTGCGCTGTGTAGCCCGCCGGATCCATGCCCGCGAGGTAGCCGGAGTTGAACACGTCAAGGCGCACCGGCGCAGTACGGCGCTCGACGCGGTTGACAAAGTGCAAGTCTGCAGGCTCGCTGGCACCCGGGTTCGGCGCGTAGCCGCGCACGACGGCCTCCTCCGGCGTAATCGTCAGCACCTCGGGGACGTTCGCGTCCTTTTCCTGGAACGTGCACAGCGAGCCCGCCGGCACCGTCGCCGCATCCGAGACGAACGTGCCGTCCACGAAGTCGCTCTTGCGGACCTGCGCCGGGATGATGTAGTTCTCGCCGATCGTGCTGGTCTGGTAGCCGATCGCCTTGCACTGCAGTGCGAAGTTGAACGTGTAGTCGTCCGGGATCTCCGCGATATCGTCGCCCAAGCCGGCAAGGTCCTTGCTCAGCCGCACCGTGGAGGTCTCGTACTCGTAGTGGTTGTCCAGGCGCACGCGGTTGCTCGATGGATCGTCGAGCGTGAGGAAGGCGGGAGAGGTGGTCTTGTCGTCGGTAAGCGTCTGGTCCGGGTAGGCGTTGCCGCCTTCGCGGTCGACTACCCAGTCCACGTACGCGGGCCGCAGGAACGCCCTGAGATCATCGGTGCCGTCGTTCATTTCGAGCGCGAGCGAGCCAAACTGATCGCCGGTGAGCTGGCAGTCGGCGCCGACCGGCACGCCGGTAAACGTCGTTGTCCCCTCGCCCTTGATAGCCGCGGATTGCTGCTGCAGCACCGCGGTATCGCCGGTTTCGGGATCGCGGCAGACCAGGTTGAACGCGTGGTTGTACAACGATTCCTGCAGGTCCTTGCCCGCGTTGGCGTACTGCGCGCGGATCGCGTCGGTGGGCAAAATGGCGCGCTTGGTCAGCTCGATAGACGTCGTGCGGCGCTCGTAAGTGTTCACGAACAGCAGCGTCACACCCTTGGCGTTGTCCACAGTGAACTTCGCGGTGCCGCCGTCGGTGCGCGCGCCGTTGACGTCGATAGCTTTCCTCAGCGTGATGCCGACCGCAGTAGTCGTGTCGCCTTCCGTAGCCGTGCACGTCGAGCCAACCGCGGCGCGGGTGCCGCCGGGCGCTTGGCCCTGCTGCACCGTGGTCGAGATGTTCGGGCCGGCCGTGCCGTCCGGGTTGGTGCACACCAGGTTGACCGGGAACACGCGGTTCGACTTAATCGCGCGGCGCGGCTCGGAAATAAGGTTGTTCGGATCGTTGAAGACGACCTGCTTTGTGCCAGCCACCGGCGCTTCGATGAAGTCGTACTCGTGGTGGACGTCCATGGTCGACTGCATGCCGATGATGAACTCGCCTCCGTTGTCTACTTCAGCGATGTGCTCGGTGTCCGATGCGTAGAGGTATTCAGACCTGGCGCTGATCGGGTAGTCGCGTCCGTCGTCGGTGGTGCGGGTGGCACTATCGCCGGTCTCCGTCATCGTGCACGCGGTGCCCTGCGGCAACTGTGCAGCAGTGAACGTCCGGCTTTCGCCCGGAGCGAGGTCGAACGATTCGGTGAACCCGTTGTCGCAGTTCAGGGCATAGCTTAGCGACGACGGCGCCAACGATTCACGCCCACCCGTCCGAAGGCTCACGGTTAGGCCGTTACCCGCGGGACGGAACGTGTTGGTCACCGTGGCGGTGTTTTGCGCTGCATCGACGGGCAGCTTCACGTCCTGCACGTCGGTGGAGAACAGGATGCCGCCGGCGACCTTTGGGGTCTCCTCCGCAAACGTGCAGGTGTTGCCGTACGGTACGCCCATAGCACCGTTCTGGTCGTTCGCGGCGGCGTCGTCGGCCTTCAGCGCCACCGTGCCGTCGGCGGCGACGGTGGCGCGGCCGGTCAGTTCCACCGCGCGCGACTGGCCCGTCACCGTGGTGGCCACGTTGCGTGAACCGCAACGGAACGTGAATGCGTACGACTGCGGCAGGGTACCCTGCACCTGCGCGTCGACGACCTTGCGTAGCGAGACCGTCCCCAGCTTCGGGTCGAAGGTGTTGACCAGCGTCACCTGGTTGCGGTCCGTGCCGGAGACCACGCGGATGGTGGTCACAGGCTGCGTTTTCGCTTCCTCGTTGGTCAGGGTTTTCACCTGGTCGCTCGCATCCGAGGCGCGCACCTTCACCCCCTTGAACAGCGTGGTCGCGGTATCGCCCGGCAGGTCTTCCCAGACGGTGCAGGAGGCGGAGGCGGGGATGTCGTCGACCCGCGCCTCGCCCTGGGAACCGTTCAAGGTGGCGGTGCCTTCGGCGACGGTGCGGCCTTCCACCTGGCAGCGGTAGTGCACGGTGTAACTCAACTGCTCCACGTCGGCGGCGCCAGCGGCAAGGCCGTTGACCTCGTTGCGGATGTACAGCGGGAACGTCAGGTAGTCGTAGCTGGTGGTGAAATGCAGCTCCGGGGAGGTGCCCTCGCGCAATGTGAAGTGGTAGGCGCCTGCGGCATCCGGAGATGCCGTTTGGCCGGCGAGGGCGGCGTCGCGGCTGATGAACTCGATTGTTTCGCGCTGCTCTTGGGTTAAATCCGTCAGTGGTGCGATGGAACAGTCGCGCTCGACCGGGATACCGTCGAGCTTCGTCGCCGCTGACGGGTTCGCGCCCGTGAGGTTCAGCTCGAACTCTCGATTGATGTCCGTGCCCGCGCACACGAGGCGGAAGCGGTACGTCCCGCCAACGTTGCCGTCAGTGACCGGGTCGCCGACGATCGTCTTGCTGAAGTTCAGCGAACCTGCGCGGTAGGTGTAGTTGTTGTTCGCGTTCGCCACCCCCACTGCCGTCGGGGCCGCGCCAGTGGTCGGCAGCACGACTGTCACAGGCGCCGTCGGATCGCCCGCTGCCCCCTTGTTCCACAACAATTTCAGGTCCGTGCCGGCCGGTGGTTGAGCAGCGCGCTCCGTCACCGTGCAGGTGGCCCCCTGCGGCAGATTGCCCACCGTGGAGATGGTGCCCGCCTCCACCACCGCGTCGCCTTCCAGCTTGACGTCGGGATACGCCTGCGCGAACCCCTCCGGCACACGGCACGCGTAGTGCAGGGTGTACTTCTGCAACTTGTTCTCGTTGAAGCCCGCGGCGTTGCCGTCTACCGTCTTGCTCAAATCCAGCTTCGCCGGCTTGAACTTGGATTCCCAGTTCACGGTGCAGTTGAGTTTGTCGTTGTCCGGGTTATCCACCAAAAGCGTCGATGTCTCACCTTGGTTGGTCAGCTTGTAGCCGGCCGGCACGGCGCCCGCGCGGATGGTCTCGGACGTCGCGCTTCCGCCGGAGTTGGTCAGCACACATTTCCACACCGGGTTATAGCGGCTCGGGGCATTGCTTAACGACGACCGAAACCCCAACGTCTCCTCCGGCACACCGTTAACATCCAGCGAGCGCATGAGTGTTGCCGTGCCGCCCTCAGTGACCTTAATCGGCGACTCTTTGCCGGTCGCGTTGCTGCGGGAGAAGGCCTCGTAGTTCGCCGTGGCCTTCGACTCGGCGCCGAGGAAGTAACTCTCGGCATCCTTGTTTACCGTGGCCAGAACGTCCTTGTGGGCAAACTCGACGCGGCTTAAGCCGATGCCGAGCGCGAACGCCTGCTGACCGGAGCCACCGACGGTGCCGATAGCGATTTCCATCGACGTCGGGCTATTGACGCCAACGACGAACCCGCCGTACGCCCTCGTGAATGCCCAGTAATCTGCGTTTTCCTGGCCCCAGCAAATGAAGTCTCGCTGCAGCGACCCGGTGGTGCCCCACAGGCTCGCCTGCGGTTCCGTGCCGGCACCGTATATCGACTTCCCGTTCTGTCGCGACGTGCACGCTTCTTTGTAGCCGTCTGGGGTCAGGCGGGTTGCCGGAGTGACGCCTTTGCTGTTCGGGCTGGTGTTAGACACGTCGAGGATCTCACCCGGGAAGGTGCTGGCACCGGTGGACTCCGCGTCAGCCATGGCGAAGCGGTAGTTGCTCACACGGTTGCCGGCAGCGTCCGTAATAACGATGTTGCTGAAGGTGTAGCGGGCAAGGCCACCACCGCGGATGGCGACGACATCGTTCGCCGTGGCCGAGCTCTGACGCTCAAAGAAGCCGGTGCCGGTCTTACCAAACGCCGATTGGTCCCACGGGGATTTCGTCGTCGCCTCCCTAACGATGGTGTCCTTCGACTCCAGCTTCACATCGAATTTCAGTGTGTAGTCGCCGACCTTTTTGGTCAGCGTCGCCGTGCCGCCATTCTTGGTCGGCAGGCCGGTCAGGTCGAGCCAGCAAATCTGGTTTGCCCAGTTCTCCGCCACCCCGGTACCGGCACGGAACGAGCAATTGCCAAAATTCACGCCGTCCGAGGTGGCGGTGCCCGTCTGTGCCTGCGCCTGCGGGGAGCCCGTGGACACTGCTGCGGCGACGGTAAGCACTGCCGCGAGTGCGAGCGCAGCCCACACCACCACCGCACGGCGTGCGTGGGCGGCGAAAGTGGGGCGGGCGTATTGAGTCATAGATCCTCGGCTCGACAAAAAGTAGATGACACATCACCTATCTGGTTGTGACGACCAAACGTTACGCCCGAGAGCCCGAGAAATAAACAGAACTTTTTCCCGACGGAAAAGTTGGACGCCCCTACTGCCTGCGGTTTTCACACAGTAATTACCCAGACTCCCCCATACCCGCACGTCGCCAGCGAACATATTGACCGAAAGTATCTCACAGAGGCCTGCCGAGGACGCTGGTGATCTTGGTCACATAAAATGACTTCAACCCCCGACACCGTGGGGTGCAGGGGGTCGTCGCCAAGCGAAGTGCCCTTAGTCGCCGATCTGGTCGCGGCCGCGCTTCACAATCAGCGGGTCCGGCTCGCCGACCAACTCGTGGTCCTTGTTCGTGTACTCGAACTTGGACAAGATGTAGCGCATCGCGTTGAGGCGGGCGCGCTTCTTGTCGTTGGACTTAATG
>ERZ1029878.141-NODE-141-length-14681-cov-52.618829_pt1 | contig 14681 bp, 4 predicted proteins | sample MGYA00519234_ERZ1029878 | MGnify/ENA primary metagenome ERZ1029878 (study PRJEB33666, sample SAMEA4610928) | skin metagenome | biome: Human-associated habitat; feature: Malodor aspect; material: skin | place: Philippines | collected 2015-08 ... | reverse complement strand
ATGGGACGTTTCTCAGGAACAGAAACCTACTGGGGGGTGGTTATCGGCATGGCCCCTTTTAATTCCAAAAGGGCCACACCAGCCACAGCAACGCACCGGGGAACTGGCCTAATTTTCCGCGCTGAAACGGACCAAAACAGGCCACCGAAACGGACTACTTCCCAAGCCGAACTGGACCACCTACATCAGATCAGACACAGGCGCTGAGCCCCCGGGCTCCCCAGAATGTCCCATCACCACTGTTGTCTGCCTGGGATCAAGACAGCGGAGCCCTGCAGTACCGAGCACGCGGAGCACCGGTACCAACTACGCGGAATCACGGTACCAACTACCCCGAATCGACAGGCATCAAGGATGGGCTTGGGACGCATCTGAAGCGAGATGAACTGCAACCGGGCTTGGTCCAATTGAGTGCCGAAGAGTTGGGGGTCGCGGGGGCTTCCGCGGCATAGCTCCAATTTCATCATCGGACTCCATCCGGAACGTGCCGAACCCGAATGAAGCGGATACAGGAACCATCACCCCATGCAATTTGAGCCGCTACCGGATGCTCACTAAAGCGCTACCGGATAGTCACGACACTGCTACCAAATAGCCGGTCGCAACAGTGCGAGTTGGCGGATCGGTCTACGACTCGTCATCGTCTTTCAGCTCGGAGAAGGACACTTGGCAGCAACAGGCCACTATGGCTTCACGTCTGATTCGTGGCAACATCAATCGTGGTGAACTGGTCAATGTTTTTGTTGACCTTGTTCAGACTCCACGTGGAGAATCTGTCGCTCAGAGTGTAAAGAACGACGTTAATCGGTCTTTAGGAAGCCGTTGCGTACTTGAGGCATACGACCTCAATTCTGAAGCAAGCGACTTCATCCAATTGGCAGATGTCGTCGCCAGTTCGATTGCTTACGAACGTCGGCATGGATTAATTGATCCCACCCGAAGAAACACCCCGAAAGCCCGAGTAGCCGCTCGATTGCGACGGGCGTTAGAACTGGACAGCTTCGACGACATCCAGCAGGGCAAAGTCAATATTGTGACCATGCACAATTAGAAAAACATTGATTTGAGCGCGCACCGATGTATAGTTATTGATCCGAGGGACTTGGGCTAGCAGTCCACTACCCCTCGGACCGGCTGGGATTAAGTTCGCAGTACCGGAAAGCGCAGATTAGGTTGCGCATTACAAACTTGAATGGCCTCCCTTCCCTTAGGTGGGATGCGGGGGCCATTCCTTTTAGCCGCTCACAGGCAGACCCTTAGCGCTGCTCCATCACCTTTGGCACCGCGACGGCTGCGATCCCAACCACCGCGAGGATCGCCAGGATCACGCCGATGACCGCACCCGTGCTGCTGCCCTCGGACTTGGTGCCGGCGTCAGCCGCCACGGAATCCTGCGCCACCGGAACCGATGCGGTCGCCACGCCAGACACCCGCGCTGGTGCAGGGGCCAGCGTTTCGACGACCTCCCGCTCGACAATGAAGTCATCCTCGGCCGGCTTCGCGGCGTCGATACGCTCGAGGGCATCTTGCTTGTCGCCGACCGCCCGGTCCGCCTCAGCCAACCCTTCACGGGCATCTTCGAGCGCGGTTTCGTCGTCGGCAAGCGCCTGCTCGGAGGAGGTGAGGTTGTCGTTGGCGGCGCTGAGGTCGTCGATAAGCGGCTGCTTCGGCGTGGCCAGCGCGACCTCGAGAGCCTCGTCGGCGGTGTTCTTCGCGGAAGCGACGGCGTCGCGGTCGTCGCGGGTCGCGTCGCGAGAGATGGTTGCGCGGTCGAGCCCGTCCTGGGCCTGGTTGACATCGATGTGGGCGAGGTCGACCTTGGGCTCGAGCTCGTCGACACCCTGCTGAGCGTGCTCCACAGCGCGCGTGAACGTGGAAACCCAGAACTGTGCGTACCTTTCGTCGTTATCGACCGCACGGAACTGCGCGTCGTAATCCACCTGGGTGATCACGGGATCGAAGCCGTCGGCAGTGCGTCGCGAAAGTTCACCGGTATCGCTAACAAGATCGCCGTACGAGGGGGTGACGCCCTTCGTGTCGGTCAACGGGTCGGTGATCGGGTCAGCCTGCATCACCTCGCGGGCACCCGACGGAAGGTAGAACGGGACGCCGCTTGCTTGAGCGCGACGCGTCGATTCGTCCCCGTCGCGGTACCAGCCGTCTTCGAAGTCGAGGTCGTCGTTGAAGAACATGGTCGTAGCGAACACGTTGCCGCTGTCGTCGACAGTGATGCCGAGTCCCATTCCCTCGAACGTCGAGTCAAGCATGCCCCGGTTGTGACCCGGCGAGTTCCTCCACTGCTCGAAGAGCGCCACGGGCAGACCGACCCAATGCTTGCGCGTCCTGTCGCCCCTGATGCCCGGGTAACGCGCGGCGATGTTTTCGCCCGAGCGTCCATACTCACGCGCGTCGGAGTGACGGAACGCGGCGTCCGCACCCATCACCGGAGCGTCGGCGGCCATCTGGTCAGACCACGCCTGCGCTTGCTCAATGTAAATCTCGTGGGTGACAAGCGGATGCAGCCCGTTCGCTTCGCGGTACTCGTTGATCAATTCCGCAACCGCCTGCCCGGTCAGGCGCCTCCAATCCTCCAGCGAGTAGTCCGCGCCGGTGCGGATACGCTCTTCGATGCGGGCACGCTCAGCGCGGGCCGCCGCGACATCCGCGTTTGCTTCCTCCAGCGAATTGGTCGCGTTCTCCAGCTCATCGCGCTTCGTCGCGAGCTGCTCACTCAAGTCGTCCAGCTCCGCCTGGGCGTTGTCGCGGGTGGTGCGGGCGTCGTCGACACGCTGCTGCGCTGCCACGAGCCGGTCCTCGGCGGACTGCAGCTCGGCGGCCGCGTCGTCGGCTTCCTGCTGACGGGCCTCGACGTCGACGGCGGCAAGCGCGGCCTCCGCCTCCGCAACAGCGGCACGCGCCTTATCGACGACACCACGCGCCTGCCCAAGCGCCTCCCCCGCGTCAGTGACACGCTGCTCGGCCGAAGCGACCGCGTCGTGCGCCTCCTGCAGCTCCGTCTCGGCAGCGTCGCGGTTGTGCTGCCACTCCTCCACCGCCTTGGAGTACGCGTCCTGGTCCACCTCCGACACGGTGCGGGTCTGCACCGTCTGGGCGGTTGCTTCGGGGACAGCGACGTGGACGGTGGAAATGGACATGGTCGCTGCGAGCATCGCGGCGGTCAGACGTGTGCGCTTCATGGCATCCTTCTGCGGATTCGCTGGAAAAACAATGGATGCAATGAGAGTATTACGGCGTTGACCTGCACGCATAATAACTTATGCACTTCTCAGCAATACCTTTAGTAATACTTAATAAAGGTCGGTTGGGGACGATGGAAATACCCCCATCTGTACGGTGTAAATAAATCTGCAATCAGCGGGAAGGGGACCCGGTAAGGATGCATGATCACCTAAAACAACTTGCAACGCAGTGGTCGAAAGAGTTTGACAAGCACCTCGACGACATCGCGGGTCTACGCAAGGCAATCCACCAGAACCCGTGCGTCAGCGGCGAAGAACACCCCACGACGGACCTGATACGGAAAGCGCTCGGCATCGATCTCGAGCCGATCGCGGACACCGGCGCGATCGGCCGGGTCGGACCGCAGGACGGGCCGGCGGTGGGGATCCGCGGCGAGTTGGATGCGCTGCCGGTGACGGAGGAAACGGGGGTGGAGTGGTCGTCGACAAGCGAAGCGATGCACGCGTGTGGCCATGACGTGCACCTCGCTGCACTTGCGGGCGTGGTCCGGGCCGCAAAGTCCCTCGACCTGCCGTTTGGCCTGGTACCGGTGTTGCAGCCGCGCGAGGAGACCTACCCGTCGGGCGCGCTAGACATCGCGGAATCGGGGAAGCTCCAGGCGTTGGATGTGCGCCATGTCATTGGCGCGCACGTGCACCCGACAGTGCCAATGGGCGCGGTCGCCGCTGGCTCCGGTTTTGTCAACGCTGCCGCGGGCGAGATCTCAGTGACGGTTACCGGCAAGGGCGGGCACGGCGCGTACCCGCACAACGGGCGTGACGCGGCGGTGCCCACTGCACAGATCGCCGTCGGCATGCCGGAAGTCGTGCGCCGTGTGGCGGATCCGATGGAACCAGCGCTGGTGAGCATTGGCACCATTTCCGTCGGCCAAGGCGCGGCCAACGTGCTGCCCAGGACCGGGCGGATCTTCGCCACGGTGCGCAGCACTAACACTGCAATGAACGAGCGGATCGTCGACGCGGTCACTGCCATGGCCACTGGTGTTGCGCAAGGCTACGGCTGCAGTGTCGAAGTGGACTACAAACCGGGCGAGCCCGAACTCGTCAACGCCCCGATGCTCGCCGACCGCTTCGGCGCCTACGCGGAGAACCTGGGCATCGACAACGCGGAGACAATGCGCTCAATGGGCGCGGACGACTTCTCCTTCTACGGCGAGATCTGCCCGTCGCTGATGTGTTTCGTCGGCGTGGCGGACGGAAGCGAGATGCCGTCGCTGCATGACCCGACGTTCCTGCCGTCGGAGGCGGCACTTTCGAACGTGGGCAAGGCGATGATCGCGGGCTATCTCGCCGCCGCCGACGCCATTCTCAACGAGTAACTACCGCGGTTCGATTTCGCTTTCGACCAGCCATTTGTGATTCCGGTAGGTCTTGTCGTTTGCCTCGTAATCCACCATGTAGACCGTCTCGCGGATGGAGTAATTGATCGTGCCTTCCGCGCCGTCGAGGCCGTCTTCGTGGTTGGCGTGGATGGTCACGGGGGTGCCGTCGAAAAGTTCGCGCGCACCGGCGTCGTCGATCTCCTCGTGTACGACCCACTTGTGGTTGAGCACGGGCTCGCCGCCGTTCGTCGGGTAGTAATTCACCGAGTACGCCGTGGTGTTGTACGCGCCGACGATGGTCGCCGGCGCGCCCTTCATCCCGTCGTAGTGGTCGGCTGTGAGCGTGACCTCCGTGCCCACCGGGAACCGCGGGTTCTGCGTCTGCTCGATGCCTTCCGGTGCGGGTCCGCCGTCGGCAAGCCCTTCGCTTATCGACGAACACCCCGCCCCCAGTGCCCCCACCAAAAGAACGGACGCAATCGATGCAGTTACACGGGAGAACATACTGCTAAGTCTACTCTTCGCGCAGCAAACGACCCCCAAAACCACTAAGTGATTTTAGGGGCCGGGAGCAGTTCTTAGAAGTTAGAACTTTGCGATCGGGCCGAGGATGTTATCCACCGGGAACGGGAACAGCAGGGAGATCAGACCAGCCAGGCCGATGAGGCCGGCGATGGTCAGGATGATGACCTGCAGGGAGCTCATCGAGGATCCCTCGGACGAGGCGTCAGCGGAGCCGCCCTCGGTGGTCTCCTCCACCGGCTGCATCTTGTTCTCGAAGGTCAGGCCGTGGTTGACCGGATCGATGCCCAGCGCGTTGAGGCTGGCGAAGAAGAGGTCGGTCTGGTCGATCTGGCCGGTCAGGTTCGCGGCGCCCGGGCCGGAGGCTGCGACACGGAGCTGCGCACCGGTGTGCTGCTGGCCACCGAGGGCGTCCTCGTCCTCGTTGGTCTTGGAGGTGGCGAAGTTGACGGCCATGGTAGAGCCCTCAACCGTGGTCAGCTGAGTGACGCGACCAGCGGTGTTCTGGTTCTCGTACGTGATCTGCGCGGTGTGAGCGTGGTCGGCGGTGGCGACGATCAGGGTCTCCTCGCCGGTCTTCTCAACCCAGTCTTGGACAGCCTTCACAGCCTCGTCGAGCTGGCCGACCTCACCGATCAGGCCACAAGCGTCAGCCTGGTGGTCAGCCTTGTCCGGCGAGGCGGACTCGACCTGGAGCACGAAGCCCTTGTCGTTCTGCAGCAGCTCGAGCGCCTTGGAGGTCATGGCTGCCAGACGCGGGGTCTCAGCGGTGAACTCCGGGTTAGCCACGCAGGTGGCCGGCTCGAGGTCGCCGCCGTCGGTGGTCGGAATGGACTGGTTCAGCGCGCGCGGCATGTTGCCCTCGGAGAACAGACCGAGGACCGGCTTATCGGCGTTCGCCTCTGCGATCGCGTCGAGCTCGGAGGCGTTAGTGACAACCTGGTAGCCATTGTCCTTCGCGTTTTCCAAGACAGTCTTACCCGCGGTCCAGGTGTTACCGTTCTCGCCCCACTGGCCGCCCTGGACGACCTCGGTGTTGAAGTAGCTGCGGCCGCCGCCGAGGGTGACATCTGCACGCAGGTCAACGATCTGCTCGGAGATGGAGCCAAGACCGCCGTTTTCACGCAGCTGCTCGCCCTCTGCGACCTTCTTGTCGCCAGACGGTGCGTAGTAGGAGCGCTTGATCGCGTGTGCAGCGAAGGCTGCCGGGGTAGCGTCCTGGATTTCGGCGGTGGTGACGTTGCCGATCTTCAGGCCCTTTGCCTTGGCAATCTCGCCGAGCGTGGCAACCGGGTTGCCGGCGTTGTCCACGCCGACCGCGCCGTTGTAGGTCTTAACACCGGAGTTCCATGCGGTGCCGGTTGCAGCGGAATCACCGACGTAGTTCGGCAGGCCGGTCTCCTTGTCCAGGGAGAAGGTGGTCAGGTAGCCGGTGTAGTCCAGGTCGTCGAGACCCTCGAAGCGGCCTGCAGAGCCCTTGAGGTAGTTACGCGCTGCGGTGATCTCGGAGTCGCCGGTGCCGTCGCCGATGAGAAGAACGACGTTCTTCGCCTTGGAGTTGTCGATACCCTGGCCCTCGGTGCCGAACTGGGCACAATCGCCGACCTTCGGGGCCTCGCCTGGGGAGACGAGGTAGCAGAGCTCGTCGCCCGGCTTCGCCTTGGAGCGGTTCGCCAAGGAAGCGACCTTGGCGCCCTTGTTGATCTTCCACGGCTTCTGGCCGCCCTCGGTGCCACCGTTGAGGCCGAGCGCGTTCGCCATCGCGTAGAAGGCGTCGGTCTGATCGAGCTGACCGTTGACGTTCTCGGAGCCCGGACCGAAGCCTGCGATGCGCACCTGGGTGCCGGTGTGCATCATGGAGAAGTTCGGGGTGTCAAACGGGTCGCCGTTTTCCTTCTTGTCAAAGACCGGGTTGCCGTTCTCATCCAGCCACGGCTGCGTGCCGAAACCGACGGACATGACCGCACCGCCGTCCTTCGGGGACTGCAGGCGGGTCACGGCGGACACAGACGGGCGACCGTCCGGGATGATCTCGGCGGTGTGCGCGTGGTCGGCGGTGACGACGATCATGGTCTCACCGTCAGCCTTGGCAAAGTCAAGGGCTTCCTTGATGACCTCGTCGATCTGCTCGGTCTCGCCGATCATGCCACAGGCGTCGGCTGCGTGGTCTGCCTTGTCGATGGATGCAGACTCGACCTGGAGGAAGAAGCCCTTGTCGGCGCTCTTGTCGTCGAGAAGCTCGATGGCCTTCTTGGTCATCTCAGCTGCGGACGGCTCGTCGCCGCGATCAGCTTCCTTGCAGACCTCCGGCTCGGTGGTGCCATCGGACTTCACCGGCACGGTCTGCTCGAACTTGCGGGTCATGTTCTTGTCGTGGAACAGGCCGAGCACCGGCTGGTCCTGGTTCGCGACGGTGATGCCCTCGAGGCCCTGCTTGTCGTCGACAACCTGGTAACCCTTGGCAATCGCGTTCTCGCGGACGGACTTGCCGGCCTCCCAGTCGGCGCCGCCGTCGTTCTTGTCGGTCAGGAACGGGTTGCGGTTCTCGCCACCCTGCTGAACCTCGGCGTCGAAGTACTTGCGGCCGCCGCCCAAGGTGACGTCGGCGCGGGTGTCGATGATCTGCTCGGAGATGGAGCCAAGACCGCCGTTTTCGCGAGCTTCAGCACCCTTGACCGGCTTCGCGTCGCCGGACGGCGCGTAGTAGCCGCGCTTGGAGATGTGCGAGTGCATCGCGCCCGGGGTCGCATCCTGGATCTCGGCGGTGGAGACGTTACCGGTGCGCATACCGGCGTTCTTCGCCATCTCCAGCAGGTTCTCGTGCGGCTTGCCGGTGATGTCAACAGACAACGCGCCGTTGTAGGTCTTCGTGCCGGTGGACCAGCCCGTTGCGGACGCGGCGGAGTCGGTGACGTACTGGCGCTTGCCGTCCTGACCGATAGCGAAGGTCGTGTAAGCACCTGCCGCAGTCAGCTCGTCGAGGCCCTCGAAGCGGCCGTTAGCGCCCTTGAGGTAGTTGCGGGCTGCGGTGATCTCCTGGTGGCCCATGCCGTCGCCCAGGATGAAGATGACGTTGCGTGCCTGGGCGTCGGTGTTGCCCTGGCCGCCCTTGCCAAACTGGGTGCAGTCGCCCGGCTGCGGGGCGACGATGTTGCCGTTGGAATCGATGGAAATGCAGGTGTCCTTGCCGTTGAAGGACTGCTCCGCCGACTGTGCGACGGAAGTAGGCAGGTTCGCCATGGCCAGCGCGGATGCGCTGACGACAGCGGCAGCTGCTTTAAGCGGGAAACGCATGTGAGGTTCCTTTTGAAGAGAAGCCGACGATTATGAAGCGGTTTTTGAACCGCCACACACCGTAGACCCAGCAAATTTCTAATAAGGAACACTCAGGTGAATTTTAGGTAACGGCTTCCCAGATGCGAAAAGGGCGGCACCCAACCGGGTACCGCCCTTCGCTTACGCGCTCAGACTACTTGCTGGAGGAACCTGCGTCCTCCGCGGAACCCTCGCTTGACGACGAGCCCGTCTCGCCCGAGGACGTCACACGCTCCGTCGAGCCGAGCACGGTCATGCCGTTGTCGAAGCCCTCTTCCTGACAAGCCTGTGCGATGAGCACGCCGGTCAGGCTGATTGCTGCGACGGCGCCGAGCGCGATGCCCAGCGGCTGGAGCTGCTCGCCGTAGGTGGCGAACTGACGGTTGACGGCGTCAGCCTTCATCTGCAATTCGCGAGCCCACTCCGGCTGCGGGTTGTTTCGGCCGTGTCCGAAACCAAGGTCTGGCATGGACTCCTGGAAGCGACGGTTCAGCTCTGCCGATGCCTGTTGGATCTGCGGGCCGAACGCCTCGTTCACGCCGTAGCCGATGCCGGCAAGGATGCCGACTGGCAGCAGCCACAGGATCGGGCTGTTCTTAGAAAACGCGTTAGTCACGCAGCGCTTCGCCTTATCGGACGAGCCCACTGCATCATCCTCATCGTCGACGTCCGGCTTCGGTGCAGGCGTCTCCTCTTCCGGCGCCTTGACGCCTTCGAGCACACCCACGACCGTGGTCACGGTGAACGTCTGGCCGTCGGCCGTGGTCACCTTGACCGGAATCTGAGCCGTGTCGCCGGTCTTCGCGTCAGCCGGCGAGGTCACGGTGAGCTCACCGGTGGCCGGGTCGACGTCGACGGTCCAGCCCTCCGGAACGTTCTCGCCAACCTCGTAGGCGTTGCCCTCGGTGTGGTTCGCGCGAACGCCAACCTTGACGGAGTTGCCGACCTTGACCAGCTCCGGATCGTAGGACGGCACCGGGTTCGGCGCGTTCTCCGGATCGGTATCGACAACCTTGGTGCCAACACGGATGATCAGATTCTGCGGCTTGGAGAGCTCCTCGGTGGTAACAGTCGGTTCACCCTGCACCTTGCCGTCCGAGAACGTCCAGGTCTTGGTGGTGCGCACGGTACCGAAGTCACCCTGCTGGTCCACCTGAACCGAGCCGGCCGGCAACGAGTCGTCCTCGTAGATCTCGGTCTCGAACTGGATCTGGTTGAGCTCGATGTGGCGCAGCTGCCCCTCGTCGATGCCCGTGCCGACCTCAACGATCGCATCCTGCGGTGCTTCGAGGATCTGGACCTCGTCGCCAATGTGCTCTGCGAGACCGGCCTTGCCCTTCTGGACCACATTGTGGGTACCAGCCGGCAGATCCGGGTTCTCGCGGGTGATCACGTTGAACGGGATGTTGTCCTTCCAGGTCGGAGTCTCGCCCGGCTTGGAACCAACCTTGACGATGCGCGGCTGCGCCTCCTGAACGGTCTCCACGACGGTCTCGCCGCCGACGGTTACGACGCGGACGAGACCCGGCTTACCCGGATTGACCTCGACCTCTTCACCCGGCTCGAGGGTCTCGTCGAACTGCACCTGGGTCTCGAACGGCACCTCAACATCAGTGCTCGACTCGACGGACGCAGGCTGCTTCGTGCCGACGCGGATGACAGCGTTCTTCGGAGCCCTGGTCTCCTCGGTGGAAATGGTCGGCTCGCCGGAAGGCTTGCCGTCCTTGATCTCCTGCGTCGAGGTGATCAGCTCTTCGCCCTTCTCGCCCTGCTTATCGACGACCTGCTCGCCTGCCGGCAGCGTGTCGTCGAAAATGAATTCCGTCTCGAAGGCAACTTCGCGGGTCTTGGTGGAGGTCAGCGTCTGATCAGCGATGGTCGGGCCGTACTCAATGAGTGCGTCCACCGGATCCTTGGTCTGCTCTTCCGTCGGCGTCACCGTTGCATCGCTGCCCTTAGAAGAGAAGTCCGCGGTGAACTTCTTCTCGCCCAAGACGCCCTCGGTAACAACCTTGACCTCGCCCGGCTTCAGCTCAGGGTTCGGCTTGACCACGGTGTCGAACGGCACCGGCGCCGTCCAGGTCACCTGCTCAGTAGCCTCATCCGGCTTGGTGCCGACGGCGATGACCTGCTCGGTCGGAGGAGTCAGGACCTCCTCTGTGGAGGTTGCCTCGCCGTTCGGCTGGCTATTCTCAACCGGCTGCGTGACCGTGACCTTCTTCGTGCCCGGCTTGCCTTCCTGGGTGACCTTCTGCTCGCCCGGCGCCAAGGTCGGGTCGTAGACGATCTTGGTCGGGAACGGGATCTCTGTCTCAACAGAGTTCACGGTCTGGCCGGCGGTCTTGGTGCCCACGCGGATGATCTGCTTGACCGGCTCCTTGGTGCGCTCAGTGTTGACGACCGGATCGCCGGACGGCTTGCCGTCCACAATCTGCTGCGTCGACGTCACAACCTCGGTACCGTGCTCGCCCTGCTGATCGACGACCTGCTCGCCCTCTGCCAGCGTGTCATCAAAGACGATCTCGGTCTCGAACGGAACCGGTTTTTCTACGTTGGTCACCACGGAGGTGTCCTCAGCCGCAGGACCGTACTCGATGATGTGATCGACCGGGTCCTTGGTCTGCTTCTCCTCGGGGGCCACCGTTGCCTGATCGCCCGTAGCGGTGAAGTCCGCCGTGTAGGTCTTCTCCCCTGGCACACCCTCCTGGGCAACCTTGATCTCGCCCGGCTTCAGCTCCGGGTTCGGACGGGTCTCAACCGCAAACGGAACCTGCGCAGTCCAGGAAACCTTCTCAGAAGCCTCGGACGGCTTCGTACCGACCTTGATCACCTGATCCACCGGATCCTTCGTGATCTCCTCAGTGATCTGCGGATCACCCGGCTTGGAGTTGGTGACGTCACGTTTGATCGTCACCGTCTTCTCACCCGGAACGCCCTCGGTCACAGTCTCAGACGTGCCAGCCGGCATCTCTGGGTCAAACTCGACCTTCACACCGAACGGGATCTCCGACTCCACGGACTCGGTGTTCGTCCCGGTGGTCTTGGTGCCCACGCGGATGACCGCATCCTGCGGCTCGGTCGTGCGCTCGGTGGAGATGGTCGGCTCGCCAATCGGCTTGCCGTCCTTGATCTCCTGCGTCGCAGTCACGGTATCAACACCGTTCTCGCCCTGCTTATCGACGACCTGCTGGCCCGCCGGCAAGTTCGGATCCGCCACGAACGTGGTGTTGAACGGCACCGGGTTCGTCGTGGTCGAGGTCAGCGTCTGATCCGCAATCGTCGGACCGTACTCAACAATCTTGTCGGTCGGCTCAGTGCGGTCCTTCGACTCGGTCACCGTGGCCTGGCCATTGGTGCCTTCAAACGTCGCGGTGTACTTCGCCTCGCCGTTGACACCCTCCTGGACGGTCTTGACCTCGCCCGGCTTCAGATCCGGGTTCGGACGCACCACCGTGGAGAACGGAATCGGCTCGTTCCACTCAACCTTGTCGGTAGCGGTGGCCTGCTTCGTGCCGACCTTGATCACCTCGGTCACCGGCTGCGTGGTGACGTTCTCCTCACGCTTGGTGTCTGTGACCTTGCTGTTGACCAAGGTCTGTGTGACCTTAACGGTCTTCTCGCCGGCCTTACCCGGCGTCACGACCTCGTAGGTACCAGCCGGCAGGTTCGGGTCGTACTCAACCTTCGTCTCAAACGGCACCGGCTCGGTGTGCTCAACCGTGTTCGTACCGTCAGTCTTCGTGCCGACGCGGATGACAGCGTCCTGCTTCTCGGTCACCGTGGTCGTTGTGACCACCGGGTCGCCGGAGGGCTTACCGTCGACAAGCTTTTGCGTGCTCGTGACCTTCTCTTCGCCGACAACGCCTTGCGTATCGACGACCTGGGTACCCGCCCCGAGAGTGTTGTCATAGACGATCGTCGTCTCAAACGGGATCTTACGGGTGGTCTCGGTGACCAGCTCCTGGTCGTCCAGGCGCGGGCCGTACTCAATGATCTCTTCGACCGGCTGCTTGGTGTCTTCGGACTCGACAACCGAAGCTTGGTCGCCGGTAGCAGTGAATTTTGCGGTGTAGGTGCGCTCACCGTTCACGCCCTGCTGGACGACCTTGGTCTCACCCGGAGCGAGCGCCGGGTTCGGGCGGGTGGTGGTGCTGTACGGGATCGGCGCTGTCCAGGTCACGTCCTCGGAGGCAGTGGCCGGCTTGGTACCGATGTGCACGACCTCGTCAGTCGGGGCGGTCGTCTGCTCCCATGTACCGTCCTGGTGCTGGGTCTCTTCGCCCTTGACACCCTCGGTGACGACCTTGTACTCACCGGCGGGGATCGTATCGTCGTAGACGTACTTCACGTCAAACGGGACCGGGCGCTTCGGGTTGTCTTCCACCACGATCGAGGCAGTCACGTCATCCGTGGAGCCGTCGGAGTAGGTGACCTTCACAGGCACGTTGATGGTATCGCCCGGCTTCGCGGTCTCAGGTGCGGTGGCGACGACGTTGCCGTTGTCATCCAGGCCGACGATCCAATCGCCGTTTTCGGTGTTCACCGTGTAGGTGGGGTTACCGAACTGGTTGTTGTCACCGGTAGCTTTGTAGCCCTCTGCGGGGGGCTGGATAGCGTACGGGTTCTCCTTCGCCACTTCGACGCCCTCTGGCTTCTGGATGGCCAGCGGCGAGGTTACGGTCTCACCCGGGTAGACCGTCTCCGCCGGGTAACTCGGTTCCGCCTCCCAGCTGTTGGTCAGCTGCACCACGGTGGTGACAGGAACCTTCGGGGTGTCGCCGGTCGGGGTCACCACATCGACGGTGATGGTCTTCTTGTCGCCCGGCTTGGAGCCTGCCGGCGGCGTGGAAGTAACGGCACCGGTCTTCGGGTCGATCGTATACTTCCAGCCGTCTTCGGTTGTCATATCGGTGATCGGCGTGCCGTCAGGGTTCTTGCCAAAGGAGTAGGTTGACCCCTTCGGAACGTCCTGGATCTCGTGCTTCACGGCTTTGTTCGGGCCGGTGGATTTCACCTCGTAGTTCGGTGCCACGTCGCCCTTAAGCACAACGACGGTGCCCTTGACCCGCTGCGGCTTGTTTTGGGACTCCTCGCTGTAGTGCGCAAAAACCGGGATGTCGAGCACGTGGCCTTCGGGTGCGGTGCGCGGGATGGTGGTGGTGATCTCACCGGTTTTCTCGTTGATGGTGACCTTCCACTCACCCGCGGCGTCATTGACGGTTTTCTCAGTCTCGCCGTCCTCGAAGGTGTAGCGCTTCGGGGCTTCATCGGTCGTGTTGCCGCTCAGGCCAACCTCCGGGATCGAAGGCTGCAGAGTGACCTTGGTGTTCGGCTTGTTGGTCACCGTGTCGTAGTCCGGAACCTTGATGTCAACGATGGCCTGGAACTGGGTCTCGATCTCATCGGTGGTGTCATCCGGGTAGGTCGCCTTCACCGTCGGGGTGATGATGGTGCCCGGCGCCACGGTGTCATCCGCCTTCGCGGTGACCTTGCCGGTGTCATCGACCGTCACGGTCCAACCTGCAGGCACGGTGGACTCGTCGATCTCGAACTTAGCCGGGTGAACCGGCTTGTGGCCCTTCATGATCGACTTGGTACCCACCTGTGCGGTGAGGTCGTCACCAATGGTGCCCTTGGTCAGACCCGGGCGAACAAGATCGGTGACCTGGGTGTTGTTCGGGTCAACGACCACGAGCAGCTCGAGCCTATCGGTCGAGCCGTTCGAGTACTCGACGGTGACCATCGGACGGGCGAATGTGCCCGGCCTCGGCTCCTCCGGAGCGGTGACGGTGACGTTGTAGTCCTCGTCCATCTCGACGGCCCAGCCGTCATAGACGTACTTCTCGTCTAGGGAAACCTTGGCTTCAAAGCCGCCGTCGCCCTTTGTCTTCTCCAGTTCCTTGATCAGGTCTGGAACCTGGGTGAAGGTGACCTTCTGCGGCTCGGTGGCAAGAGGGCCGGTAGCACTATCGACGCCGGAGATGATCGAAGCGTCCGTCTTGTCATACTTCGGGTCGTGGTACTCGGTGTCATCCAGCGAGAACGCCTTAGATTCGATAACGTTCGCCTTGCTGTAGCGGTCCAGCGAGTTGGAGCTGTCGAAGGCCTTGCCTATGCCGCCGTTGTTGTTCTCAACAGCCGCCTGGAGCTGGTCAACGGTACGCGGCTTCGCCAGAACGGAGAAGTTCACGTTCTTGTCGGTCGCCAGGTCGGTACCGCGGTATTCAGGCCAGGTGAAGAAGATGTCGCCGGTCGCTTCGTC
>ERZ1029878.140-NODE-140-length-14725-cov-41.215201_pt1 | contig 14725 bp, 13 predicted proteins | sample MGYA00519234_ERZ1029878 | MGnify/ENA primary metagenome ERZ1029878 (study PRJEB33666, sample SAMEA4610928) | skin metagenome | biome: Human-associated habitat; feature: Malodor aspect; material: skin | place: Philippines | collected 2015-08 ... | reverse complement strand
CCATGAGGCCCACAATCCAGTCGATGATGCTCTGCATTGGGCCTATCTTGCCCTATTCAACCTCGAGCGTCCAAGTATGCACCGGCGCGCCTGCCTGGGAATTTTTCATATACTGGCGTAAAACGCGGGCGAGGCCGTCGGCACGTTCCTTGGTCAGCGCCTTCGTGTCCGGTGCGACGCGGTTCAGCGCGGCCAGTTGCCATGTGGCGCCGTTTTGGCCGGTGCGCACGCGTCCTTCGATGATCCCGAGGTACTCCTCGGCGCAGGATTCATCGACGTCGAGCGAGCGCAAACCGTCGTGGGCGAGGTCGAGCAAATACTTATCGACGAGCTCCCGCACCCCGATCGTCTTCAACGTCGGCCACTCCACTTCGGCGTCGATACCGTCCTTCGCGCCGGCGAGGAAGTTGCGGTTGGCGGCCTCGAACGACAGGCGCGACCAAACAGGGCGGGTTTGGTCGCTCAGCGCCTTGACCAGGCCGTAGTAGAGCGCGGCGTCGGCGACGATGTCTTTCACCGTCGGCCCGGCGGGCAGGAGACGGTTTTCCACGCGGATGTGGCTTAGCTCGCCGGCCGGATCATAGATCGGGCGGTTCCAGCGCCAGATCGTGCCATTGTGCAGGTTGAGGTAGTGCAGCCCCGGGTTGTCGCCGTTCATAAACGGCGCGCCGGCGTCGGCGCGGCCCTCCGGCAGTAGGGGCGAGAAGTAGCGGACGTTCTCTTCGAACAGGTCGAACACGCTGGTGATCCAGCGTTCGCCGAACCAGACGCGCGGGCGCACGCCCTGGTTGATCAGTTCTTTGGTGCGGGTGTCGATCGACTGCTTGAACACCGGGATGCGCGACTCGTGCCACAGCTTGTGGCCCAGGAACAACGGTGAATTGGCCGACAGCGCGACTTGGATGCCGGCGATGGCCTGGGAAGCGTTCCAGGCATCGGCGAAACGGTCGGGCGCGACCTGCAGGTGCAGCTGCATCGAGGTGCAGGTGGACTCGGGTGCGACCGTTTCGAAGTAGTGGGTGTACTTCTCGTCGCGGCGCAGGTCGATTTTCACCAGTTCGCCGCGCGACTCCAAAATCGAGTTGTTCAGCCCGGCGTAGCGGTTCTCCTGGGTCATCCACTCGTCGCTGTCGAGAAACTGCGACGTCATCGTGGGCAGCGTGCCAATCATTGCGAGGTGCGAGCCAGCGTCCTCCGCGGCCTGGCGCACGCGGGCGAGACGCTTTTCGACGCCCTCGGCCAGCTCCGCCAACCCCTGGCCCTGAATGTCCAGTGGCGGGTGGTTCATTTCGACGTTGTAGGCGCCGATCTCGGACTGGTACTCGCTATCAAGCAGCTCGAGTACCGCCTGATTGTTGGGGTGGGGCTGCATGGTGTCGTCGACAAGGTTGAGCTCGAGTTCCAGCCCGATGGTGCCGTGGTCGACAAACTGCGCGCCTTGCAGGTGGCGGTCGAAGCGCTCGAGTTCGTGGTCGAGGCGACGGCGGTAGGTGGTGCGCTGGCGCGGAGTGTATGACTCGGAGGAGATGGCGTCGCCCATTAGCGGTGCTTTCTGTACCAGGAGATGAGGTTGTCGGTGGATGCGTCGCCGGAGGCGGGTGCTTCTTCGCCCGCGACTGCGGCGGCGAGGTCGTTGGCCTGGGCCTTGCCCAGTTCCACGCCCCATTGGTCGAAGGCGTTGATGCCCCAGATGGCGGCTTCGACGAAGACGATGTGCTCGTAGAGCGCGATCAGCGCGCCCAGCGAATGCGGGGACAGCTCCTCGGCGAGGATTGTCGTGGTGGGGCGGTTGCCCGGCATCACCTTGTGCGGGGCGAGGTCGTGGGAGACACCCTCGGCCTCGATTTCCTGCTGCGTTTTGCCGAAGGCGAGCACCTTCGTCTGGGCGAAGAAGTTGCCCATGAGCAGGTCGTGCATCGAGCCCTCGCCGGTGGCCGTCGGCAGGTCTGCGCGCGGTTTCGCAAAACCGATGAAGTCCGCCGGCACCAGCGTGGTGCCCTGGTGGATCAGCTGGAAGAAGGCGTGTTGGCCGTTGGTGCCGGGCTCGCCGAAGAAGATCTCGCCGGTGTCAAAGCCGACAGGGGTGCCGTCGAGACGCGTGCGCTTGCCATTCGACTCCATGGTGAGTTGCTGCAGATACGCCGGGAAGCGTGCGAGATCCTGCGCGTACGGCAGCACGGCGTGGGTCTGCGCGCCGTGGAAGTTGCGGTACCAGATGTTCAGCAGCCCCATCAGCACCGGCACGTTCTCGGCAAAGTCGGCGGTGCGGAAGTGCTCATCCATCGCGTGGAACCCGGCCAGGAAGTCGCGGAAGTTTCCCGGCCCGATCACCGTCATCAGCGACAAGCCGATTGCCGACGACACCGAATAGCGCCCGCCGACCCAGTCCCAGAAGCCGAACATGTTGTCTGTATCGATGCCGAACTCGGCGACCTTCTCTGCGTTTGTGGATACGGCGACGAAGTGTTTGGCGATGGCGGTGTCGTCGTCAAACGCCTCGAGCACCCAGCGCTTCGCCGCGTGCGCGTTGGCCAGCGTCTCCTGGGTGGTAAACGTCTTCGACGCGACAATAAACAGGGTCTGCTCTGGGTCGGCGTCCGCGAGCACGCGGGTGATGTCGGCCGGGTCGACGTTGGAGACGAATTCCGCTTCCACCCCGGCGTCCGCGTACGTGCGCAGCGCCTGCGCCGCCATCGCGGGGCCCAGGTCCGAGCCGCCGATGCCGATGTTGACCACCTTGGTAATCGCCTTGCCAGTGTGGCCGCGCCACTTACCCGAGCGCACCGTCTCGGCGAAGCGTTCCATGCGCCCGAGCACCTCGTGGACGTCGGCGGCGACATCCTGGCCGTCGACGCTCAACGCCTTGTCCGCGGGTGCGCGCAGCGCGGTGTGCAGCACGGCGCGGTCTTCGGTGACGTTGATGCGCTCGCCGGAAAACATCGCATTGATGGCGTCGCGGAGGCTGGCGTCGTCGGCAAGCGCAAGCAGCGTATCGACGACATCCTGGTCCACGAGGTTCTTCGACAAATCTACGTGCAGGCCGGCGGCGTCGAAGGTGTAGCGCTCGGCGCGGCGCTCATCGGCAGTAAAGAGGTCGCGCAGGGTGGTGCGGGTCTTTTCCGCGTGAAGTTTTTTGAGCTTCGACCAGCTCTGAGCGGACGTGATGTCGTGCATTGGTGCCTCCCGGGGGCGGTCGGATTGTCCTCGATCAAACGTAGTGAAAACGCGCTCGCGACGGCGGGCGAGCCAGAATTCCTAGCCGAGCTTCCCGCGGCCGAGACGCAACAGGATCTGTGCGAGTGCCGGGCCGTCTTCGCCGAGCTCGTCGCGGAACTGGTTGATAATCGCCACCTCGCGGGTGTGCACGAGCCGGGTGCCACCGGAGCCCATGCGGGTTTTGCCGATCGCCTTTGAGATCTCGCTGCGGCGCTTCACCGCGTCCAGAATCACACGGTCCATGCGGTCGATTTCCTTGCGGTACTCCTGGATCTCCGCATCGGACAATGGGTCGTCGGTTCCGGATGGGACGCGGATTTCAAGCTCACTCATGCTTTGAGATTATGCCAGTTCGAACACACGGTCAGGGCCGTGTCGGCGGCGTTAGTACAGTAACGGCCATGACTGATCTGACCCTTGGCCTGAACCCGCAGCAACAGGCAGCTGTGGTGCACGAAGGCAGCCCGCTACTCATTGTCGCCGGCGCCGGTTCCGGCAAGACCGCGGTGCTTACCCGCCGTATTGCGCACCTGCTGCAAAACAGAGGAGTGGCACCCTGGCAGATCTTGGCGATTACCTTCACCAACAAGGCCGCCGCAGAGATGAAGGAGCGCGTCGGCCAGTTAGTCGGGCCTGAGGCGGAGCGCATGTGGGTGGCCACCTTCCACTCCGTGTGCGTGCGCATCCTGCGTCAGCAGACCCAGCTGGTGCCGGGGCTGAACACCAACTTCACGATTTATGACTCGGACGATTCGCGCCGGCTGCTCGGCATGATCGGCAAGGACATGAACCTCGATTTGAAGAAGTTCTCGCCGCGCGTGTTGGCCAACGCGATTTCGAATTTGAAAAACGAGCTGGTCGATCCGGAGCAGGCGCAGGCGGACGCGCAGCGCACCCACAACCCGTTCGAGACCACCGTGGCCAACGTGTTTGCCGAGTACCAGCGGCGGCTGCGCCAGTCCAACGCGCTGGATTTCGACGACTTGATCGGCGAGGTCGTGCGCATCTTCAAAACGCACCCGCAGGTCACGGAGTACTACCGGCGCCGCTTCAGACACGTGCTTGTGGACGAGTACCAGGACACCAACCACGCCCAGTACGAACTCATCCACACGCTGGTGGGCGATGGCGCGGACGCGCCGGAACTGGCCGTGGTGGGCGACTCGGACCAGTCCATTTACGCGTTTCGCGGCGCGACGATCCGCAACATCGAGGAGTTCGAGCGCGACTACCCGGACGCCACCACGATCATGCTGGAGCAAAACTACCGCTCCACCCAGAACATCCTGGGTGCAGCCAACGCCGTTATCGCACAAAACGAGGGTCGCCGGCCGAAGAAGTTGTGGACGGACCAGGGCACCGGCGAAAAGATCGTCGGCTACGTCGCGGATAACGAGCACGACGAGGCCCGCTTCATCGCCTCCGAGATCGACGCGTTGTCCGATCGGGGAGTGCCGTATGCCGACATCGCGGTGATGTACCGCACCAACAACGCCTCGCGCGCACTGGAAGATATCTTCATCCGCTCCGGCATCCCGTACAAGGTTGTCGGCGGCACGCGCTTCTACGAGCGCCGCGAGATCCGCGACATCATCGCGTACTTGAAGGTGCTGGAAAACCCGGACGACACGGTGAGCCTGCGCCGCATCGTCAACGTGCCCAAGCGCGCCATTGGCGACAAGGCGCAGGCCATGGTCGCCCTGCACGCTGAGCAGAACAACCAGAGTTTCGGCCGCTCGCTTGCCGACGCCGCCGCGGGCAACGTCGACATGGTCAAACCGGCGGCCAAAAACGCGATCACCCGCTTTGTGGACATGATGCGCGGGCTTGCCGACGAAATGCCGGGCATGGTCAACGAGGTCACCGGCATGCCCGATCTGGGCCAGCTGGTCGCCCGGGTGCTGGACGCCACCGGCTACAAGGCCGAGCTGGAGGCTTCCAACGACCCGCAGGACGGCGCCCGCCTGGACAACCTCAACGAGTTGGTCTCCGTCGCCCGCGAGTTCTCCTCCGAGGCGGCGAACCAGGTGGCCTACATGACCGATGAGGAGATCGACGCGGTCATGCAGGAAGGCGAACCCGCGCCGGGGTCGTTACAGGCGTTTTTGGAGAAGGTCTCGCTGGTTGCCGACGCCGACCAGTTGCCGGACAACGAGCAAGGTGTGGTCACGTTGATGACCCTGCACACCGCAAAGGGCCTGGAGTTTCCAGTCGTGTTCGTGACCGGCTGGGAGGACGGGCAGTTCCCGCACCTGCGCGCGCTGGGGGACCCGGCGGAACTCGCCGAGGAGCGCCGCCTGGCGTACGTGGGCATCACCCGCGCACGCGAGCGGCTCTACCTCACCCGAGCGACGCTGCGCTCGTCGTGGGGTTCCCCGGTGACCAACCCTGCCAGCCGCTTCCTCGCCGAGGTCCCAGAGAACCTCATCGACTGGCGCCGGTTGGAACCGGAGCGTTCCTTCAACGCCGACGCGTGGGGCGCGCCGTCGCGTCCCCGCACGCAGTCGCGCGGGCCGCGCCGTGCGCCGAAGCAGACGGTGCACAAGAATCTGAACTTGTCTGCCGGAGACCGCGTAAACCACGCCAAGTACGGGCTTGGCACGGTGCTCACCGTGGAAGGCTCCGGCGTGCGGGAGACTGTGACGATCGACTTCGGATCGTCCGGCACCGTCCGGCTCATGACCATCGGCGGGGTGCCGATGGAAAAGCTCTAGATTCGAATACCTTGCTGGTTCAACCACGCCTCCGGGTCTGCGTGGTTGACGCCATCCGGTTTGACCTCGAAGTGGAGGTGTGGGCCGGTAGATTGGCCCTCACTGCCGATGGAGGCGATCTTCTGGCCCGCCTTCACACGCTGGCCCACCTGGACGTCGTAGTAGCGCATGTGGCCGTAGATGGTCTCCTCGCCGCCGTCGTGCTTGATCACGACCCAGTTGCCGAAGCCCTGAGCAGGACCCGCAGCGGTGACGGTGCCGTCCATCGCCGCGTAGATCGGGGTGCCCAGATCGTTGGCGATGTCGATGCCGCGGTGGACCGTTCCCCACCGCGGGCCGTAGCCCGAGGTGTAGCGGCCCGTCGTCGGCATGACCACGGTGCGGCCGTCGGAGGTGCGCCCGCGCTGCGGTGCGACCCAGTCCGTGCCCTGTGCGGGTGCGAACGCGGTCGCGAGCGGGGTTTCCAGCGCGCGCGGGTCGTAGACGACCTTGTAGCCGCCGGCGGTGATTGTCGCGCCGTTGTCACGGATGGCGTCCGCAGCCTTCGCGAGCGCACCGAGAGCTTCACCCTGGTTCGAAACAGGGGCGCCGCCGACGGTGAGCGTCAACGCGTTGGCGGACGTCGCCGTGAGCGTCAGCGCGAGCGCTGCTGCAGCGGCAGCGGTTGCGCCGGGAAGAATTCGACGGGTCATGGTGATGCAATACCTTCTCTACGCGGGTCCGGTTCGGCGCAGCTGGGGCCACGCGCACGGCAATAGAACTTAACGCCCGTCTACATGGACGGCAATGCCGTGACCTGCACATTTGTTCTAAAATTCGAACATCGACGCCGTCGTTGCAGGCTAGCGCGTTGTGACTGGTGTGGAAAATGTTACTCGTGTGACTGTCTTGCGGGGGTGAAAGCACTACCCCCGACGGGATGGAAACTGGGTGTCGCCGTAACGCAAAAAGCCCCGCCGAAGCGGGGCAGTAACAGAACGCGGCTTAGAGGGAGATGCCGCGGGCGGCCAGCCACGGGGCCGGGTCGATGGCGTTGGCGCCATCCGGCCAGATCTCGAAGTGGAGGTGGGAGCCGGTGGAAAAACCAAGGCTGCCCATGCCGGCGATCTCCTGGCCCGCGTGGACCTGCTCGCCGACGGCGACGTAAAGGGACTGCATGTGGCCGTAGACGGAAATGGAGCCGTCCTCGTGGCGGATACGGATCCACTGGCCGTAGCCCTGGGCTGGTCCGGAGTCGATTACGGTGCCGTCCTCAACTGCAAGGATCGGGGTGCCGGGGGCGTTCGCGATGTCGATGCCGGAGTGCAGGGTGCCCCAGCGCATGCCGAAGCCGGAGGTGTGCGCGCCCTCGGCCGGGAGGACGGTCAGCGGTGCGCGGGCAGCCTCATCCTGGCGTGCGACCTCGTCGGAGTGCTGCACGGCCTTGTCCAGCTGCTCGGTGAGGTTTTCCACCGGCTTGTACTCGGAGATCGCCAGGATCTGCGGGGTCGCTTCGGCGGCGGTGTCCGCGGTGAGCTCGTCGGTATCGGCGGCGAGTTCGATGGCGTAATCGTCATCCTGCTGCTTATCGGAAGTCAGGGCGCCGACGGCGAGGCCGGAGAAACCGGCGGTGGAGACTGCGCCGGTGGCGGCGGCAACGACTGCGACACGGCCCGTGTTGGGGGTCTGCTTACGGTGCTTGCCGCCCTGCTGCTTCGAAATGAACATGTGCCCTCTTTGAGATCTTCCGTTGATTCCTCATTCTCCCTGCTAGCGGGCTTGCTGGCCGGGGAATCGTAATCTTCCTGTTATCTACGAGAGGTAACTGTAACGAATCGGTCTCGTCAGGGCAAGACGAATCTGAATATTGTCTTAATCGCGGGCACTGGCCACAACGTTACAGTGAGGCACAGTGTAATCAGTGTGACTCGCCGGACGGATGTGGCGGATCCTGCGGCCCGGGTGGCAGAGTTGAATGCGATGAGCACCACACCCAGCCCTAGGCCGGCGTCGTCGACAAGCGGGCGCCGCAAACGTAAAAACGGCGTTTCCACCCGCAAGATCACCGGCATCAAGCGGCAAGACGCCCCGGCGAAAGTCCCGGAGACAACGCAGGAGCGCATCAAGCACTACCTGCCGTACGTCGCCGTGCCCAACGCCGTGATCGCCCTCGGCATCCTCGCGACCTGTTTCGCGGTCATCCTTATCGCGGGCTGGAGCCTGACCTACCTGCCGGGTGCGGTGGGGCAGGTGTGGTTCGCCTTCCACGGGGTGCCGGTGCGTATCGACGACATCGAGCTCGCCGCCGTGCCACTGTTGCCTGCGATGGGCGTGGTCGCTCTCGTCGCGCGCCGGATCCGCGCCGCCACCGCGGGCCGAGTGAGCATCCTGGACCTGACGGTGCTGTTTGGGCTTGTCGCCGCGTTCGTCCTGGTGCTCAGTGCGATCGCTTACTTCATGGTCGCCGACGCCTCGTCGGTCTACGCCGTGCAGGCACCCCCCGCTGTGGCAGCCTTTATCTGCCCGTTGCTGCTGCACCTGGTCGGCTACTGCCTCGGCGTGCGCAAGGTGGTCTGGCAGGCGCTGGCAAAGCGCGCCGGCATCCCCAAAGAAAGCGTCGACGCCGGGGCGGTCGCCGGCCGCATCGCAACGCGTCTGTTCCTCGCCGCCGGCGTGGTTTACCTCATCTTCCTCGCCGCCGGATACGCACGGGTGGGGGAGTTGCTCGACCAGTACCCGTCCGTGGGGTGGGGCGGTGCCCTCGGATTGATCGTGCTGTGCCTGGCGTACCTACCCAACGCTGTGGTGGGCACGCTCGCGGTGCTGCTCGGCGGATCGTTCACCTACGGCCCGGGCGAGATCAACCTCTTTGACGCTATCTCTGTGCCGTACCCGCCACTGCCGCTGTTCGGCGCCCTGCCCGCCGAGGTGCCCGTCTGGGCGCCGGTGCTGCTGCTCATCCCCGCCGGCGTGCTCGTGCATTGCTTTATCTCGCAGCGCCTGTCGCTGGTGGGCATCGCCGCCACCGCGACGTGGTCGGCACTCGTCGGCGCTGGCGTCGGTGTGTTCAGCGCCGGCAGCGCGGGGGCGTACGGCGTGATCGGCGCCCAGCCCTGGATGCTCGCGTTGCTTCTGTTTGTCTGGGTCGCCGTCACGGGCGCGGCAGTGCTGGGGGTGGCAGCCCTGAGGCAACGCGCAGCGGACAATAGCGGTCGTTAAACTGATCGTCGTGAGTGATTCTGCGAAATCAGTTGCCGTACTCGTGTCCGGAACGGGCACCTTGTTGAGGTCGATCCTCGACAATCAGAAGGACCGCTACCGCGTAGACATCGTGGTGGCGGATCAAATTTGTCCAGGGATCCAGCGGGCGAAAAACGTCGGGATCCGCACTGCGGTGGTGCCGATGGAAACCAACCGCAACGCCTGGAACGACAAGCTTGCCGCCGCAGTGGCGGCAGTCGACCCGGACATCGTGGTCTCCGCGGGCTTTATGCGCATTTTGGGCCCCGGCTTCCTCGGGCAGTTCGAGGGCCGCACCATCAACGCGCACCCCTCGCTGCTGCCCGCGTTCCCGGGTGCCCACGCTGTTCGCGACGCCCTCGACTACGGCGTGAAGGTCACCGGCTGCACCGTCCATTACGTCGACGCCGGCATGGACACCGGCAAGATCATCGCGCAGCGCCCCGTCGCAGTCGAACCAGGCGACACCAAGGCAGAACTGCACGAGCGCATCAAAAAGGTTGAGCGCGAGCAGATCGTCGAATTGCTGCACAACGCCACAGTTGAAAACGGAAAGGTCCTGTTCCCATGAAAAACGAGATCAAGCGCGCTCTGATCAGCGTCTACGACAAGACCGGCTTGGAGGACCTCGCCCGTGCGCTGGGCGAGGCCGGCGTGGAGATCGTCTCCACCGGCTCCACCGCAAAGCGCATCGCGGACGCGGGCGTGGCGGTCACCGAGGTCGCCGACGTCACCGGGTTCCCCGAGGTGCTCGACGGCCGCGTGAAGACGCTGCACCCGCGCGTCCACTCCGGCATCCTGGCGGACCTGCGCAAGGACGACCACAAAGCGCAACTAGACGAGCTCGGCATCGAGCCGTTCCAGCTCGTAGTGGTCAACCTGTACCCGTTCGAGGAGACGGTGGCCTCTGGCGCATCGTTTGACGAGTGCGTCGAGCAGATCGACATCGGCGGGCCGTCCATGGTGCGTGCCGCCGCGAAGAACCACCCGTCTGTCGCTGTGGTGACCTCTCCGGAGCGCTACGCGGACGTCGCCGAAGCAGTCAAGACCGGCGGCTTCTCAGAGGAGCAGCGTCGCGAGCTCGCGCTTGAGGCGTTTACCCACACCGCGCGTTACGACGCCGCCGTGTCCTCTTGGCTGGCCTCCCAGTTGGATGCCGGCGCATCGACGACCGAGCTGCGCTACGGCGAGAACCCGCACCAGGCCGCCCGACTGGAAAGCGACGGCTGGGGCATCGCCGCCGCGACCCAGCACGGCGGTAAGGCGATGAGCTACAACAACTACCAGGACGCCGACGCAGCGTGGCGCGCCGCTTGGGACCACGAGCGCGCCTGCGTGGCGATTATCAAACACGCCAACCCGTGCGGCCTGGCTGTGTCCGACGAGTCCATCGCCGACGCGCACAAGAAGGCTCATGCCTGCGACCCGGTCTCCGCCTACGGTGGCGTGATTGCAGCGAACCGCGAGGTCACCCTCGAACTTGCCGAGCAGATCCACCCGATCTTCACCGAGGTCGTCATCGCCCCGTCCTACGCACCGGAGGCGCTCGAGCTGCTGCAGACGAAGCAGAACCTGCGCATCCTTGAAGTCGCCCCCAAGCAGCTCGACGAGGAACGCAAGCAGATCACCGGCGGCTGGCTCATCCAGGAGCGCGACCAGTTCCAGGCCGACGGCGACGCTGCGACCAACTGGAAGCTGGTTGCCGGCGAGGCAGCCGACGAGCAGACCCTGGCCGATCTCGAGTTCGCGTGGCGCTCGGTGCGCTGCGTGAAGTCCAACGCCATTCTCATTGCCGACGACGGCGCCACCGTGGGCATCGGCATGGGCCAGGTCAACCGCGTCGACTCGGCGAAGCTCGCCGTCGACCGCGCGAACACGCTCGATGAGGGCCGCAACCGCACCAACGGGGCAGTGGCCGCATCCGACGCGTTCTTCCCGTTCGCCGACGGGTTCCAATTGCTTGCCGACGCCGGCGTGAAAGCCGTCGTCCAGCCCGGCGGTTCCATCCGCGACGAGGAAGTCATCGACGCAGCCAAGGAAGCCGGCGTGACCATGTACCTCACCGGCACCCGCCACTTCGCTCACTAGAAAGTCTGACCCCGTGTCCTCCAAACTTGCGGCGCTCGCACTGGCCGCCGGCCTGTCTCTGCCCACCATCCCTGCTCTGCCGACCTACACCGCCATCGACCAGATCCCGGTGGTGGGGCCGGCGATCGTGCAGACCTACAAGCAGTTGCCGCCGCAGCTGCAGCGCGCAATCCACCTGCCGCTGCCGCTGACGGCGCCGCAGAAAGCTGCGCAGAAGACGGCGCCGAAGCGTGTCGTCGATACGCAAGCGGAGCTCAACCGGTTGGTGCGCGAGGTTGTCGGGCGCCACGGGGGACGCGCGACCGTGTCCGTCGGCGGCGTTACCGCGGGTGACAACCGTCCGGAACCGGCGTTTTCCACGATGAAGGTGCCGGTGTCCATCGCTGCGCTGCGCAAGAGCCAGGCGAACTACCGCGACGCGGAGATCGCCGTGACGCGCTCCGACAACCCGGCGGCGCACCGCATGTTCGCGCAGGTCCCGGGTACGGAACTCGACGGCATCATCCACCAGGCCGGTTCGCGCACCACCACGCCGGCGGGCTACCAGATGGGCACGCTGTGGACCACGAGCGACCAGGCCGCGTTCGCCTCGGGCCTGCGCTGCGTACCGGGCCACGAGCCCGTGCTGGACATGATGGGCCGCATTGTGGACTACCAGCACTGGGGCCTGGGCCGCATCCCGGGCGCGCGGTTCAAGGGCGGTTGGAACTACTACCAGGGCGGCCACTTGGCGCGTCAGTTCGGTCTGATTACGGGGCCGAACGGCGACATCGCGGTGGCGATCACCGCGTACAGCCCGAAAGGCCACGAGGGCAGCTTCGCGATGCTCAACGAACTGGCTGACGGCATTGCCGCAATGCGCGGCGATTTCCGCACCGCACGCTGCTAATATCTGCTCCCCAGTACCAATGAGAAAGGCGTAGCCATGTCGAACCAGAACGGTTCCTACAACTGGGGCTCCGGCGACAACCAGTGGAACACTCCGTCGGAGCCGCAGCCTACGCAGCAGTTCCCGCAGCAAAACTACAACCCGCAGTACGCGCAACCGAACCAGTACCCAGGCGGTTATCCGGGCGGGTTCCAGCAGCAGGAGAAGCGCAGCAACGTCGGCTGGATCGTCGCGCTCGCCGTGCTGCTGCTCGCGATCCCGGTCGCCATCTACGCGTTCATGAACGTCTCCGGCGCCTTCAACGGCAGCAGCGGTCCGGTGACCAACACCATCGTGGAGACGAGTACGCGCGGCGCGGGTGACGACGACTCCGCCGCCGGCGATGAAAAGAGCGACGAACCAACGCCGTCCTCGTCGAAGAAGTCGACCACGAAGAAGGCTCCGGAGAAGCGCAGCTACGGCAACTGGTCGCCGGACACCGACGTGACCAGCTCGAGCTTCGCGTCCAACGTGTACGACGCGTTTGTCAGCGCCTACAACCGGGGCGGCGACCCGAATGTGACCATCACCGCGTGGAGCCCGGTCACCGGGGTGGAGTACCGCATGACCTGCCGCGGCGACAAGACCGTGTACTGCACCGGCGGCAACAACGCCCGGGTGAAGATTTGGTAAGTCGCATCACTGGTGCCGCCGTTGCACTCGTGTGCGCGGCGGCGCTTTGCGCATGTGCGGGCCCCGATCAGCAACCGTCGCCGACTGCGAGCGAACTGCCGGAGCCGACCGTGTCCACGGTATCCGCGTCGGCTCCGGCGAGGGTGTCGTCGTCAAGCGTTGCCCCGCCTGAAGCGCCGTTGCAATCGCTTTTCGACGACATCGTGGACGACATCACCGCCCTCTACGGCGGCACCATCGGCATCGCGGTGGCGGGGGCGGACGGTGTCACCATGGCGGGTTTTGACGCGCCGAGTCCAGCATGGTCGACGATCAAGGTGCCCATCGCGATCGCCGCGCTGCGCGCCAACCCGGGGCTGTACGCGGACGCGCAGGCGGCGCTGACCGTGTCCGACAACGACGCCGCAGCGAGGCTCTACGACGCCGTCGGGCCCGATGCCGTTAATCAGGTCCTGGCCGAGATGGAGGTCGGCGCGCAGGTGAACACGGTGCTCACACGTCCGGGGTTTAGCACCTTCGGGCAGACGATGCTCACCACCGGGCAAGAAGCGGTCATGGCGGGGCAACTCGGGTGCGTGCCGGGGGCCGCGGACGTGTTGGCGCTCATGCGGCAGGTGGACGCCTCGCAGGCCTACGGGCTCGGGACGACCGGCGATGCGGCCTACAAAGGCGGCTGGGGGCCGGACGAGGCGGGGATGTACACCACTCGCCAGTTCGGGCTCATGCCGCGCGGGGACGGCACAGTTGCGGCGGTGGCAATCACCGCGCTGCCGGCGGACGGCTCCTACGGGGCGGGGCAGGGGATGCTCAACGCCGCCGCCCTGGCGCTGCAGGAGCAGGCGGGGTTATTGCCGCAGGCGGCGTGTAGTTAATTCTCTTCGCGTGAGACCTGGGCGACCAGGCTGAGCATGCGCTCGGTGCGGCGCTCCGGCAGGTCGGTGTGCAACACGTCGAGCACGGCGTCGGCGAGGGTGACGGAGGGGGCGGGCAGGGCGTCGTCGACAAGCGGGTATGGCGCGGTGCCGGTGTTGTCACGCATCTCGATCGCCGCGAGCGTCATGTGGAACGGCAGGTCGATGCGCGGGTCGTCATCGCCGACGATCTGTGCGGCGAGCCCGCGGAAGATCTCCTCTAGCTTCCGGCGCGCCTCGTGGTACTCCTGAAACTCCTCGGAGACCAGCACGGGCAATTGGTAGAGCCTGCCGATGTTCCAATTCGTCGACAGCAAAATGCGCGACTCCGCCGCCACCAGCGCCCACAGCTTTACCGCGGCGGTCTCGTCAGTCTTCGCCAGGTCGGAGGCCAAATCCAGCGACGGCTGGAGCGTGCCCATGAGCAGGGTGAGGAAGATGTCGCGCTTCGACGGGAAGTGGTAGTACAGCGACGCTTGGCGGATGCCCACGGCGTTGGCGATGTCGTGCGTGGATGTCGTCGCAAAGCCGTTGCGCGTGAACAACTCGGAAGCGGCGTCGAGAATCTCCTCGCGCGCCGTGGCACCCTTGCGGCGGGGGCTTTGCTTCCGGGGGCGTCCAACCGTGTTCGCCATACGCACCATCCTTTCTGTCGAGCAATACCTTAGAAGAAAAGCACCCGCTCTCAACCCTCGGGGAGGGGAGTGCGGGTGCTTCGAGTCGAAGACTCTTACGCTGTCATCGTCAACCGGCTAATTAGCGGGTCGTGAACGGCAGAAGAGCCATCTCGCGCGCGTTCTTCACAGCGGTAGCGACCTGGCGCTGCTGCTGCGGGGTCAGACCCGTGACGCGGCGGGAACGGATCTTGTGGCGATCCGAGATGAAAAGACGCAGGGTCTCAACATCCTTGTAATCGACAGCCTCGATGCCCTTGGCCTTCAGCGGGTTCTTCTTCGGGCGACGGGACTGCTCAATGCGCGGCTTACGCGAATTGTTGCGCTTCATAATGTGAGTCC
>ERZ1029878.137-NODE-137-length-14848-cov-20.774082_pt1 | contig 14848 bp, 29 predicted proteins | sample MGYA00519234_ERZ1029878 | MGnify/ENA primary metagenome ERZ1029878 (study PRJEB33666, sample SAMEA4610928) | skin metagenome | biome: Human-associated habitat; feature: Malodor aspect; material: skin | place: Philippines | collected 2015-08 ... | reverse complement strand
AAAGATAGAGAAGAAGCGTTAATATTGCTAAAATTTAGTGCTGTTGACTACCATCGCTACCAACGCACGTGGTGACATCGTAGCCCGCCCCACCGGACTATATGCCAGCCACAGAATAGCAGTCACCATCCCGCACCCCCGGATGGCGAAAATCACAAATGCCACAACCGCGTTCTACGGCACACTAATAGCAGCAACAATTGTCTCCATAGCAGGCACAGGCATTGCCTTCACATCCTACTCCGCAAACGTATTCATTGTATTTCTCATCCTGCTTTTCGCAACAACGGGATTCTTTTTCGCAAGGATAACACCCACAACACTCGCCTCCATCGGAGCTCGAAAAATGCTCATCCCGCCGAAATACTTCTCCGACCAAAACAACCCACTGCCGGAATGGGAAGAAAAACATCAAGAAGAATTTCTCGAACTTCTTAACAACGACCTTACCCGAAACGACTTCATCCAACTCCTCGAAGCGGTTGACAGTAACACGGTGACCCCTGAAAATCAAAAGAAATATACAGCAGTATGAGAAAAGTCGGACTCATCAAAAAGGAAACCTCCGAAAAAGCAATGGACAACATGCTAGAGAAATATAAGGCATACGCCGAAACTTTCCACGAATTAGAAAACATCTAACTCATCCTGTGAGCTACCCGCCATCTCTCCTACTAACATTAAGGAGATGCACAGCCCTAGAAAGAAAAACACATGTCACAAACCATATTCACACTCGCAGGCATAACAGCATCAATAGCGCTTATCATTCTTGCTTTCTCTATTCACAGACCGCGCATTGTTGCCTGCAATATCGCAATCAACGCGACCACTCTCATCCAATACAGCATCGCCGGTGCCACAGCAGGAGCATCAATGTCCCTCATCGCGTTACTCTACGCACTTATCATGACACAGGCAGACAAGATCAAAACATTTAACCAAAAATGGGTACTCTTCACGGTGCTAGCCCTCTACGCTTTCACATACACCGCCATAAACTGGAACAACCTTATTAGCCCCGAACTTCTCGTACTCTACGGGGCGGTGACCTCAATTTTTGCTATGACGCTAAAGAACAAGCAAGCGCTTGTCAAGGCTATCCAAATAACCGGCAGCACCGCCTACATCGCTTTCTCATTGGTCATCGGAGCGTATGCCCAACTCCCCGGTCAAATTGTGTGCCTGGCCATGCTTATACTATCTCTTCTCTACGTGCTACGAATGCGACACCTCGGATTCCAACATGTACCAGAGCTCACAGAAATAATCCACGAGAAGTGGAAAACTCGTGGATCACTAGCATCAGTCTGAGGAACCAATATAATCCCTAGGCAAGCGCGAACATAGACCCAGAAACGCAGAGTAGCCAGGCTGCTAGCACGGTAGATACAACAGACCTTGCGGTTCTTATGCCGTCTCCTACCAGCTGACTGTCGAAGTCTCTTACCCTGAAGTACATCATGAATAGCCCAACCAAACCAGCTATTAGGGAGGCGAAAAGGTGAGCGGACCCCATCACAACCAACAAGGACTCGTCCATGTCTAAAGCTCCCAAAAAGAAAGAATCAACAATTCTTGGGGCGAAAAATCCCGCAGCAAACACAGCAATGATGCCCGCAAAGACAGCTAGAACACCTCTGCGGTCAGATCTTACATAATCGCTCGCTGGATCATCTATCTTCTTGTCTGCAAACAACGAGTATGCAAACCTGTTGACAAATGCAATGGCGAATGCATTCGAAACGACCATTGAGACGTATTCTGGGGTGTAGTCGATCACGATAGTGCCTTTCTATCTAAACAAGTGCGATGATATCACTTCTGTATCTTACTTACAAGTTGCTTTAACGAAACTGCCTCACTAACACACCCGCATCATAATCATGCAACAGCAAAAATCGATGCCGCAATACACCCAAACACCGCACCCGCAACGGTATACGCAACCGACTTAGCAGTCCTCTCGCCATCTCCAGAATAAGCCCAATCATCCACTGAATTCCTAGCGAGATACTTAACATACACACCCACCAAAGCAAGCGCCACAGAGACACTCGCGTGCCCAAGTCCAAGCACGGAAAGCAAACCCTCCTGTTCAAATTTCAAAAACTCCACAAAGAAAGTCTCCACAAACCACGGAGCTACCCACGCCATTGCTAGAGCAATAATCGCACCAAACGAGGCGGCGGTAGAACCACGATAATCAGGCCGGACATAACCAGGAGCCGCTCCCTCCGTGGTTCTATCCGTAACCATGGAACTAAACCCTCGTAATCCAAGGCATACAGCAAACGCAAAAGCTACAAGCACCGGCCACCAATCAGGATGAACACTAACCACAATCTCACCTTTCAGTCTCTGCACCCCCCCCCCACACCATGGAAAGAGAGCATTAGTTCCTACATCAAACACCCCTACAATAGCTCAACCCGAAACCAAACACAAACCAACCCCTCCACTCAATAACATCACACGCACTTAATTGTTCCTGCCTGGCTACTGATCGACGCCACCGAAATTAATAAGCTCAAAAACACGCCGCTCCTGCTCAATATTTTCAAGTTGTGCCACAGAAACAGGCACCGGGCGATTCCCAAACCATAGCTTCCCAGCATCAGAGAGCTCCGAAAAATACACCTCCGCCCTATCAAACCCGTGTTCCAGTTTGTTTTTCTCAAACCAATCTGCTGGTACAGAGAACTCGTCGGAGTAGAATCCACGAATTGCACTGATCCTTTGCTTACCGTCGATAACGGCTTTTCCAAATGGGATGTGTCCCTTTGTATTTGCAAAGTTTTCGTCGTGCCAGGTGCGGCCGTTGATCACGAGAACACCAATTGGAAGTCCCATTGTGATAGAGCAGATCAGGTTTTGTTTTCGCTGGGTATCCCATACGTGTCCGCGTTGGTAGTCCTGGTCGAGAATGTATTGTGGTTCTGTCTCGTTGTCGGTACCGTTGTTGATGTCTTGGACGAGCATTGATACCGGATACTGAGTGTTATGCATTACATATGTTCTTGGATGGACCATCGTGGTTTCTCCTCGGGAATAGGGCGGTGCCTGAAGGTCAATATACTAGGTGTCGAGCACCAAGTCAATCAACCACTGCCCTCACACCAGTATCCAACACTACAGATTCCACACTAAAAACCAAGATAATCTTCAATAAGGTTCGTATCATCTCTCGTCATGCCAAAATCAGACATAGGGTTTATTCGCAAGAACTTATCCCTCACCAAAGAAGGACCCTTCTTGTACGGACCATTAATCGTTCCATCATCGTCCACCCACACATACTTTTCGTAATCTCCCTTCTCAATAAGGGAGGAACCAACGCGCGGTTTCCACATTCCACCGTAAGGAATGTCCTCACTATACTCAGGAGATGCTTCTTTAAATTTGTCAAACCCAAGCTTCGTAAACTGGTTCGTGTTCGTGACCCACGTTGTGACCCAGACGATGTCGGTGTCATCCCTCTGACCCCACGAGTTTACGATATCGACAAGTTCAGGACTGTAGTAGACCATGAAGGACTTATCGTCCATGCTTAAAGTTTCTGTGTGGAAGTCACCGTCCCAGTAGTTGTGTGTCCCTACTACATATGCGTATTTTGAAACATTAATGACTCCGTCGAAATCGAGGAGGATAAGATTTTTCTCAGCCTTGTTTTCCATCCTATAGTCCCTTCCGACCTAGGAGAATCCAGTACCTATCGTACTAGTCTTCTGATACACGGTGTTGCTCCCGGCGTGTCTCATCGGTTAGTAGCGGTAGGTGATGCGGTCAATCTCGAAGGCAACGCACGGCACATCACCCTTTGGCGTAGTTGTGTTCTCGATGTGTGGGTCGGCCACAACTTCCGGGAACGAATCGAACAGCGGCTGTATATCCCCCGGCCAATCCTCGACATGTGTGGCACGACCGTACATGCCGAGCTGCATGTCCTGACCAAGGTCACGCAGCTCTTCATCGTTCATCCAGCCCAGCTCGTCCACATGGTCAGCCACCCAGTCAGCAATGCGGGCGGCAATCTCCATCACCGTCTCGTTCCACCGTTGCGGGTGAACGGGCAAGTCGCGGCAGTCCGTGAACTCACCCCACGGGTCAGACTCGTCAAGCAGGACGGTGCTCATCTCACGCTCGATGATCAGCACCCCTTCGGCAATGTGTTGTTCGATAGTCATGGTGTCTCCTTTGAGGGGCTTACCTTATTAGACATACATGAAATTGTACACTAAGGCTATTCATAGTTCAAATTTTTTGCTACGGTTTAACAAGCGACTCCATCCCCCCTCCCTCACGGAAGGGGCTTCCTGAAGTCGAAAGGTGAAGGACTTATCGTCCATTTTTAAAGCTTCTGTGTGAAAGACACCGTCCCAGTAGTTGTGCGTCCCTACTACATATGCGTATTTTGAAGCGTTAATCACTCCATCGAAATCAAGCATGATGAGATTTTTCTTACTGGTTTCTACCATCCTGAAGACTCCTTCCATGTACAGGAAAGCCTCTTGTCTGCCGTACTAGTCTTCTGATACATGGTACACAAGCGCAACAAATGCGATAGTGAGAAACGTTGCGATATACCTTGTGATGCTCATCAGTACCTACCTTTCTAAGAATCATGTTTATCGAAGTTTAAGGCTTCTTTGCCTCAGTGGTCTTTGTTTGATCACGACTCACGGTTATCGTTTCGGAAGATACGTTCCATGCCGCGAGAGGTCACTTGATCGTCGTACCAGTCCCGCAGTTTTTCATCCAACGCGTCAAAATGCACTTGCCCCTCAGCCCGCAGCATCTCGTACTGCAAATGCGCTTCGTCGGCAGAAATGGCACCGTCTTCAAATCTGGTGGAGACCTCGCGCATGTCTCCAAGAGCAATATTCATTGCATCCCGGTGCATCATCTGGTCGGAGATCCAGTCGAATGTTTCTTTGAACTGTCGCTCCTGCGTTTCGAGCATCTCTCTGAGGATGTCGTTCTCTCGTACTAAACGAGCGTCCCTGTTGCTGTTGAAAATTTTCCCAGCCAAAATACCTATGATAAAGGCAACGATGTACATGAGTGGTTCCATGTTTTTCTCCTAAAGTTTCTTTCCCTTTGGTCGGGAGGGGTTAAGGAAGGTCTGACCAATTAATGATACCGCAACAATTGTGGGATGTGCAAATTTAGCCGTACCTGAACCCGTGCACAAACGCATCCCAAACATCCCGTACGCCACCCCAAAACCCAGGTCGCGGAGCAGGCGTTAGAACGCGAGAAAAACCCAACTCATCAAATCTTGCATCGCCGGACTCACGCAAATTCTTCTGCGCCGCCTGCAAGAAAACCTGCACCTGCGGATCATATTTAAATCTCTCCATACCTGTATCATAGCACAAATGTAAAACTATTCCATAGACCCTGCGATTTTGCACCACCCAAATCATGTGTTAAAATATCAGCCAATGGAAGGTGATCCTGAACGGTGACAGGGTCCGCCTGCTAAGCGGTTCGTGGTGCTAACGTGCCATGGGGTTCGACTCCCCCGCCTTCCGCCCTATGAACAATACAACATACCACATCACGCCCGCTAAAAACCTCCCCTCAATACTGACAGAAGGTCTCCTACCTCAAATTGGAGAACGCTCCCAAATACTTGGGGAGGAAGATGAAGCAGTCTACCTTTTCTCTACATTAGAAGACGTTACTAATGCACTTGCCCAGTGGCTTGGAGAAATGTACGATGACAACGAAGAACTCGCGCTCCTCAAAATCGACACAACACACGCACACCTAGTACCCAGCATCGCAGACTACGAACTTATGTGTCTTGAGCCAATTTCACCCTACTGCATCACGTTGCTAGAAACGTTTTAGATCCACGCCAACTAGATCCTGCCAACGCGCCACCCTAAAACTCAAACACCTCAGGATCAACATCACTATCCATACTCACAATAATGTCCAGCATGTGCCCAGCAACCTCGAGCTCCACATATTGCCACGACGAATTGCTAATAGCCTCATACAACGCATACCGCAACTCATCGTCTGAACAACGCGACAAGAAAGCGGCCTGCTTCCAATTAATCACGCCTCTCTCCGCTAGGGATTCAAGAACAAAATCCCAATAATCGCTATATGACTCTGGTGGCATAACAACCAACTCCTAAATACTAATCAACTTATCCCTATTGTCCATTGCAACCGCATAAAAATCAAACGGGCACGACTTAAACTCATCAAAATTCTCAACAATAAACCTGGGAAACCACCCCTTCGACAACCGCGTCACCAACGCCTTCACCGCGTTCGCATACGCCGCCTTATACCTGCGCCCTTGTCGTGCAAAAAGCTCCCGCTCCAACGCAATAACGAAGCACTCCTCAAACACCAATGCTTTCTTCTCATCGAACGTCAACGCGTCAAACTTTTCCTTATCCACAGCAACATCAGACCCGTCGCGAAGAATCCTCTCAAACATTGGCCTGTCGTAAAAAGCTACCGAACGATGCACAGAATCATGCTCATACACGCGCTGCACATTCCCATTGAAAAACTTTTCCGCATCAGCATTCAAATTCACCTTCTTCTCCCCATGAACCTGCTCCCACACACAATACAGAATGCCATAAAGCTCATCGATAACCTGAGCGCCAGCCTGCTGCATCAGCAAAACATGAGCCATGTGCTTTTCCCAATTGATGTCCCAAAACACATGTGACACCTTAATAGTGTACAACTCATCTAAAGAAGCCGCCGGGCCAGACCATGGATACTTCTCCAGATCAGGATGATAGAATACCTCTACCCGCCTGCCGGAGCCGTCAAATGAGTTCTCACGCTCATTGCTGAAATAATCAATATCACGAACCTCAATACCGGGGAGATGCTTACTCAATGCGGCGGAACCAATTAAAATATCCATTATGGCTTCGGCAGACCCTTCACGCCAGTGTCCCAGTAATCAACATTGTCGAGACGGAAATCTTGCGCAGGAAGATAGTCATGGCTTGTCACAACAGCAGGGAACACCTCTTTGATATCGGAAACGGAGTCACTGTAATCATAACCGTCCCATGAATCGTAGTAGACACCAACCTGGATGTAGGTAGCCTCATCGCCCACCGTGACAAGGTACACCTCATACTGGTCATGACCACCATTCTCGCCGGGGCACTCCTTCACTCGCTGGAAGGAGATTTCTTCGCCCTCCACATCAAACCGTGTCACCTGAGGGTACTGGCTGGAAGAGTCCATGTGGGACAGGTACTGGAAGAGGTGAGTGTATCCCATTCTGTCCATGTGATCTGGTCTATAGGTTTCAAGGTACTTCGCCGCTTCACGAATGGTACTGACGAGCTTGCTGGTCATGTTCTGTCTCCTCGGTAGTATTCTGACTCAACCACATCCAACATACCACACCGTCCTCAACCAATGCAACCTCTACGGTCTCGACAACCCCTCCACCCCAGTATCACGAAACTCGGCACCCTCATACTCAAATTCATGTGCCATCAAAAACATCTCCTCACGAACAGTCGCAGGGAAAACCTCCGCCAAATAATCCGTAGCATTAGAAAAATCCGCACCGTCCCACGAATCATAATACACATACGACCTCACATACACAGGTTCCCCATCAACACGAACAAGCCAAACCTGATTCTGATCCGCCCCACCATTCTCCCCGACAATATTCTCCACCAACTCAAAGGTGAACTTCTTTCCCTCCACCACAAACTCTTCATCCTTCCCTGAACCAGCCCAACGATCAGAAAGATACTCAAAGAAATACTCCGCTGGCTCATCCTCCGACCTCGCCGGGCCGTTACGGAACTGATCATCAAGAAACCTCGCCGCATACTTCACATCATCAATCAAACCCATTATCTTCAACCTTTCATCCAAAATACAAGATCATCCCAAACAATAACACCCAAACCACCCATACACAACAAAACCAAGATACAATGACCTAAAACAAAACCAGGAGAAACGATGACAAACACTCTCACGCAAGCACTCAAAAACAAAATGGAACAATACGCCACCAAACGACGCCCAGCAATGCTACTCGCCCACACCACACTCAAAGACACCAACAACAACCCTATCACCATCCTCTCCATCGAAGAAGAAGGCACCGCCGCACACCTCGGCATCCCATTCATCATCGCCCCAATCGACGGCAAAATCTACATCGGAACCTGGGGCGAAGGAAACCACATGGCAATCAAATCCATCCTTCTCTACGGAAACACAAAAAACGACATCACAGGTCTCCTAGAAGAAAACGAAACAACCAAAAACATTGCCGAATACGCCACATACCTCCCACTCGTCGACATTCTCGAAACGGGAGAAAAAGATTACAATGAAGAAATCTTCCCCTCCTTCCATGACTTTGTCGAAGGAATCGAATGGGAAACGATTGTCGCCAGCTACATCGAAAAAGAAATACATTACTAACAAAGCAACACAAGGAACAAATTATGCACACCAAAAAGTACAACCCCGCCGAAACCCACATCGTCTACAAAGACCCTATCTTCGAACCAGACGAAGCTGACCTAGAAAAAGAATGGACCAAAGAAAAAGGAACCTACGAAAAAATCACACAGTCCGTGGACACGCTCCCCGAAAACGGAACCTACACCACCATGCACGACATTACACTAGAACCCGACCACATCTACTTCTTCGAAGACAACACCCAAGCACCACCACACAAAGTCCTCTTTATCTACAAAGACAGCGATGGGGAAGAGTTCTATTACGACGCAGCCACAGCCATTCATGATGAAATCTGCGAAGACGACGAAGGACTTTACGAAATCATAAGTGTCGAAAAAATTCTCGACTAGACCACAGGAAACACACCATGCAACAACAACCAAACGCGCCAATAACCTTTCAGAAATACAGCGACTACATCAAAAACACAAAACCGAAACACACCAAACCACAACGCACCCAACAATACGGAACCACACGCCACATTGCCTACAGAACCACCAACAGGAAACCAACCCATGGATAACAAGGACACTCCATCCCTTGCTAAAGACGGTCAGCTCAGCACACTTTTCGCAGGTGCTGGAACGAAACTCGCCTTCATGAAACCCAGTGACGACATCCTCGACAGGCAACTCAAAGAAGCTCACCAACTTCCCACATGGAACTCCAGGACAGACAAAAATTTCAGCTTCGTCGAATTCGACTACGACAACATTTTCGCCTCTCCAGAAAACGTCGCATACATTCTCCGCGACACCACCGGAAACATGGAAGCCCACTGGATACAAGACATACAAAAAGACAAAGAGCTCCTGGAAAAAGTCCGAACCAGGAAACTCATTGTCGACTATGTGGAACTTGTAGAAGGCGATCCAGCGTAGCTAGCCCGAGAAAACACCCTCCATATCATCACAGAAGCACTCGCCTTCATCATTAATAATTGCTCCGCAATCTTCGCACTCAGAGTGCTTCACATTCCACCACTCGTTAGAATCACTCATGTTCAAAATTCCTTTCTACATGCCTTGAACAACCAAGTCAGCTAATTTTCTCAAGAAATCAACCTCAGCATCTGCACCCTCCTGACCCCCAGGAACAACTCTACCAGTCGTTGCCACATGGTAATAAAACTCCTCGGACCTATTCTCCATGTGCCCGTAATCACCAACAATGGCCTGCACCGTCTCTAAGAACTTCTCAGACCCCTCAACCGACCATTCACTCTCATCAACTTCTTTAACCACATGGAACTCAATAGCGTTAGTATCCGCGCCTAAAATAAAACCCTCGGCGGAAATCTCAATCCCACACTCATTGAAGAAAATCTCTGACCAATCACCCATACAAACTCACTTACCTTTCCAAACTAGATACCCGGATACTTCGTTGAAATCATCGTCTTCGCAACACGGTACATCCGCTCCACAGACACCAACGAATCCCTCATCATCTGATTGATGCATGCGTCACACAAAAACTGATAATCAGACGCTTCCTCTTTCAACGGGATCTGCACAGCAGTATCATCATCCCCGTCAAGCACCCACATTTCAATATTAGGATTCACACCCTGATCAACCTTTTCATACCCCAACTGTTCAGCTACACGGCGAATATGTTCCCCGTCCCACTGAAACTCATCAAAACGTGCCAAAACGTATCTCCTTCAACATTCTTTCCACATCCATAATACCACCACATGGCAAAAAGTGGCTCCGGGCAAAACCGAAACCACCTCCATAAATACAATCACCTAAAAATAACCAGCCGAGTACTCGTCCTCATCATACTCGACACCCAAAAAATCAAGAACAGCAGGAGCCACTTCGTTATCAACCCGCTCCCATGTCTCCTCAGAGATGTAATCGTTGACAAGCTTGAATTTTTCAGAATCAGACAATGCACGCGCATGCTTAGCCTCGTCCTCATCAAGCACATCCCTGTCCACAAGCACAGACACTACATAATCCCAGTAAGCCGCGTTCAATCCATGAGCCATGTTCTTTCCTTTCGTCAGCCCTGTTTCTTCAGTATATCTGAAATAGCTCCCTCATCCAACCCATCCTCCGGCCAAACAAAACACAGATCCTCCACAAACGCGCCATCAGAAACAACCTCCAACACCCCAAACCTGTCATCGTTCCACGCCACATAACGAGACAACACATTACTCGCAGCCTCAGACAAAGCAGCAGACCCCGCAGGATAGTCACGCGTTGGTAGCATCAAAACAGCAAACCAGCCATCTTGCAAAAACACGCCACCTGACTCTTCAAACACCTGTTTTCCCACCTCCATGTTAAATACATCATACACGCTCTCACTCCCGATAACCGTCTGGTCATTTTTCATACTGAACAACGCATACCCGCCTAGTGGTAGTACAAAGTCATCAGAAAAATCGGACGCATCTGAATCGACACCCTCCTGGGGAGAAAACGTCACCCGAACATCCTCCCCATCAACAACAAATTTTTGCTCAATTACATTAGACATATTGATTTTCCTTCCTCAGTCTCAAACGAGTATCCCTAGCTCCACTGAATAAGTGAAGTCGTACCGTCATACTTAACAGTGGCTTTATTATACGACTCCACGTCCACCGCAAACGCGAACTCAAACACGTCCTCGGGAATAAAAGTATGCGGCGCAAAAATGAAATGCAATCCCAAGGTTTTACCCAAATCGTGAACGATTTTCATATCGTCAGTCCAATCGTCAACGAAAACAAGAAGCTTCGGGAGCTCTTCCACCCTGTCTGCGTACTCTCTTAAGTTGCGGGCGTTGTTGTGCTCGAAAAGACCGAGCCTTCGCTCCAATTCGGCTGTCAAATAGGACGTGGAACTATCCCAACTTACAGTGTGCATGTAGTCAAGGTAATTATCTGTGGACATCAGCAGTCCATTCGTGAACTCGCCTGTGGTGATCATTTCAACTTCACTAGGTGTGTAGTCTTCCATGATGTTATCCATCATCTGGATTATGAACCGCTCCCATTCGTAGCCGTAAATTTGGGCGTGTGGAGTTTCATCTGTAAGGGTCGCTGTAAATGGTTGGCTGTTGAGTGTGCCTAGTCTGATATCAATACTATCCTGCATGTGTGTTCCTCTTTTGTTGTTTTCCTCTTTTTCGAACCTACCACATACTGTGCGTTGAGGAACCAGGTTCTTATTTGTTTTCGTCTCAATAACATCCCTATGTGAACTACTCTCCACCTACGCTCGCTGTCACTCGCGTTGAGGTGGGGGATTTACGACTCCAAAGTTAAAAATAATGACATATGGGAACTTGCGTCATCACTAGTATCTAGGAAAATCTAGTTTCTAAACAACCGACCAGTGAAATTCTTAGCTTTTTGCCAAATCGTTTCTTCATCTACTTCCTCGCCGAAGGTTTCTGTAATTCGACCCGAATCCTGCAAGTCATTGACAATGACACGAAGATTATCTTCCTCACCAGCATCTAAAAACAGTCCTGGGTGAGCATCGATAATATCCTCAATCTCATCATTCACCAGAGATTTAAAAGTTCCATGAACCATGTAGCTTCCCGCAGGACTATTGTGCGACTTATCATAGTACACTTCAACGATGCCTCCGAAATGGGAAATAATGACCCTGTTTCGCGGAGAAAATAACACCTCTCTAACATACTCGGCTAGATTTCCTCCCGATATAAGACCAGTGCCGAAGTATGTTCCTGGTTCATTGATAAAATAGGCATCAGCACAAATTTCTTCTATTTTACCTTCTAGTTGCGCCATTGAGATCTCTTCCTTTCCTATCTATCTCGACTAATCATCATTACAATGATACACTGAACAATGGGACAGGATGAGAAAATCCATGTAGCATATCACTCTGGTGGCGGGTTTAACTATGCACCCGTTACAAAAGTAACTACGAAAAACGCTAATCCACCATCGAGCCATCTCATCGGTGCTGAACTACGGTCAACATGGTCATATTTGCACAAGGAAGAGAGGCACACCATCACCTCTCCTCCAGATCGGTATAAGTCCCTGAGTCTATTTCTCGGGGACTTATCTTTTGTACGTCCGAAGCTATGTTCTCTCCTAACTCAACATGAGAAACCTAGATGATGTGCGTGTAGGAATTTGTAGATCGTAGATTCAGAATTCTTATTGACCTTCCTCTTCTTCAAATGATGACGAGTCTTGGAAAAGGCCAGTGAAAAGTCTGTACGCCCAATCGTCATGAGCATCTGGTTGTTGCTTTTCCGGGAAGCTACCCGTTTTCATTTCGTCAGCGACTACCTTCGCCGCCTGTCCCACGAGGGTGTCTATAAGGGAAAACCCCTCGGCAGTTTGGTCAACACCGGTTAGCGGATCGGTGTTGAAGTCGATTCTGATAACATGCCGGTCTGTGTTTTCAGCTACGAGTGCCCAGTATCGAAAAGTGTTTTCGAGGGGAGGGATTGAGGATACTCCGAATTCGTCTCGTACAGGCAGTTTTGTATAGTTGGGGTCTGTTTTGTCAATTTCAGGCAGAGGTTCCGTGTTGATTATGTTTCCGTTGTCATCGAGATGCAGGCGGCCTGTGTGTAGGGCGGTGTAGTTAGCAATTGTGGGGAGGTCTTCGATGATGTCGATGAGTTCGGGGCTTGAGTATTTTCCTTGCTTTGTTTTGGTGGTGAAGGTTCCTACGTGGGCGAAGGCTGGTTGTGTCATACATTTCCTTTCAGGAGTTCTGGTTGTCAATGCAAAATGCTACAAGAGCTCCTACGTATTCGCCATCTTGTGTGCGGACAGTTTCGGTGTCTAGTCCAGAGACGGTATAGGAATGTTTCGGGTCGTAACTGTCTGAGGGTGTTGCCCTGACGTACCAGGCCCATGAGTTCTCGTTGATTATTCTTGCGTGGTGTTCGATGTCGGAGTAAAGGTCGGTTCCGTTTTTCCCTTCGGCAGACCCCTCGGTGCTTGTGACGAGGAGAAGCCCCATACTATCGGATTCCACGCCTTTGAACTCTGTGTGTTGGTGTTCGATGATTGTGGGTTTCATATCAATCAGTTCATCGAGCCGTAGTGGTGTGTCGGTGTGTTTTCGCATACGTGATCTTTCCTGGGTTGTTAGTTTCTGGATCGAAGTATATCAGGGCTGGTGGCGGGTGGAAAATCTTTTCTTTTGTATATTTTTCTTGTTTGTGCGAGTTATTCGTGTAATATTGGTTTTGGCTCGCCCAACGCCGGGGAAAAGTTAGAACATTTTGTTGGGCATTTTGTCGATCTCCGATTAATTTGTTGTTTTTCGGTGTTTATGCTGGTCGTAGTGTTTTATTAATTTTAGTCACCATATATGCAGTATATTATTTCTTATGTAGTATATATACAGAAAAGTTTGGCAAATAATTTTACACGCTGCATTTGCTTCTGTCAATAGAAAGTCGCTAATTGTGATATTTATCTCTTTTTCGCTACCCCCGACCTATATTCACCCCTAAACGGGGGGGGGTGACCGGCAACATCGGGTTCGAGATGAGTGGACCTGATGCGAACATCTTCGCCTCGATGTGTACGGGGCTGCCTGCACGGCTGTGTCAGACCTTGGCAGAGTGTCGGTGAAGTGGCTCCTCATAAAAGGTGTCCCATGTAGAGAAAAGGATCTTGAGGCCCGTCAGACCCCTCTATAGGCAAGAGAAAGATAAGATGCAGGCCTCTTATAAGGGTGGATGCGTGGAAAGACTTCTCAGACACTATAAGACCGTTGCAGGGGCTTCTGTAGGCAAATGTCCCATGTTCTCCTTATCTCGCGGGGCTTTGTGCGCATAGATGAAGTTCGAGGCTGGAATGAAAGCATCGTTGAACGTGCACAGGAAATCTTGTCAAATCGGAGCTGGGGTAAGCATTATAGACAGAGCGGTCTGTCTTCGGGGGAGGGATGTAACATTGTTACAATGAACTTTATACATGTTGTTGTTCAAGAATAGAGGTATCATTTATCGGCAAGTGAGTTAACGAACGCAGTCGATAACTTGATACTGGAATACTATTCACTAACCATTTTCATTATCATGTTCCTTGTTACTAGGAGGCACTCTATCACATCAGAAAATGATAACACAAAAAATCTAATTTTACTGGGGGTAATTTTTGATTAAAAAATAAGATATACTGAAATGCATAAAATCATAAACAAGGATAACGCTTTTCATGTTGTCCCTCAAGACTACGCCTCCCTTACGGTCGGCTTGTCTTGGGAAGCAACCAGCATTATTTGATTAACATGTTTATGACCAAGGACATTTGGTTAGTGTTTTCTTTTTTTATGTTTCTGTGTTCCGCGATTCTGGTGTTGCGTGTTTTTGTGTTCCGCGATTCTGGTGTTGC
>ERZ1029878.136-NODE-136-length-14969-cov-18.676277_pt1 | contig 14969 bp, 11 predicted proteins | sample MGYA00519234_ERZ1029878 | MGnify/ENA primary metagenome ERZ1029878 (study PRJEB33666, sample SAMEA4610928) | skin metagenome | biome: Human-associated habitat; feature: Malodor aspect; material: skin | place: Philippines | collected 2015-08 ... | reverse complement strand
TATCCACCACCGGCAGAAGCTCCTTCGGCACCGTTTTCGTCGCCGGCAAAAAACGCGTCCCCATGCCCGCGGGCTGAGCAACCGTTCCGTCAGCGGGCGTACACCGCCTAGGTGGTTGATTACAAAACTGGGCCCCTGGAGTGATAGACGGTTTGAGCTCCTACCGAGGGTTGACTTGACCGAATGTACTGTGCATTTCTTTGTAAATGCTTCGGCTAACTCGGTCAGCATAGGGCACGGCCATCATGGAGTCTAAGAGCTTCCTGGACGCGAACAGAGAAACTGGTCTGGCACCGAAGTCCCATTCACCGATCATCCGGGCCCCCCATCTGCCCATCCTATTTTCCCAATAAAAAAGGTCATAAGGGTCGTACCCAAAAAACCGATCCTCGTAAAATTGCGTGTACTCAATAAACTCTGCGATCGAAGCGGCCCCAAGCTCCGACTCTGCAAACTGCCGAGTACCGTTCTTCTCACCCAAATCCGTCGGGGAAGGAAAGCCCGACACTCTTTCTTTATAGAATACGTTCCCGATTTCGCCACCGTGTCCTGTCAAAAAATAGTTGTCACCTGTGGTGCCATCGTGAATCGATTTCGCAAGGGTGGGAAAGACGGCCATTGTTGGGTGAGTCTCGTTATAGACACCCGCGAACTCCGATCCCCAATCGAATTCCATCGGTACTATCTTGTGCGTTAGCCGGGCTGAGATCATCCTCCTATTTGCGACAATTAGATCGTCATGAGTAGGATTCGCCTCCCTGTTGAGGAACGCGTACGTGACCCCAACAGCGTTAGTCTCGCGAAGAATATCGGCGGAGACATCCACGAATGCGAACGCATCATCACCCGCTGTAATGCTGAAATAGAGTTCTTTTCGAAGACCCAGACATTCTACGGCAAACCGCAATTCTTGATATACGATGCGCGTGGCCGCTTCCACAGACATCTGTTGCAACGGGGCGACAGGGTAAAAGCGTTCATGCGCAATCTCTCCACCATCGAAGGTAAGTACATGGTTAGGCAAGATAGGTAGTGCAATATCATGTTCTGGAACGATGTTAGAAAGCCACGGCTGGTTCGACTTATAGTCTGGGTGCGCGAAGAATTCGCTCTTTTGGTTGTGCCTGTCGTCCCCGAAGTAGTCAGCCAGAAGTTTGCTGTAGTTAGAAACCGAAAACTTATCCTTACATCCCCACCATGTCGCAATCGACCCAAGGGGATCACCCGCCATCATCAACGATTCGTTGCCGGTCACCGCGACGACATACCTTCCAGACAGATGCGTCACGAATTCGACAAAAGTATTTAATGATGCCGACCCTGCGAAAATGCGCTCCAGGGAATCTATGGCCTCATGCGAGGTTGTAACTCCCAGCGTTTGAGAGTAGGCGACGCCCACGATAAATATTGAGTAGTGGGGGCCACGCTTCACTGCTAGTTCAACTGCCGGGTCATGATGAATAACCCATTGCCCTCCCAAGTCGGTTTTTTCGAACCACCCCGGCGCCTTAACTTCTCGCTCTTGAGTAAGCAAAAACCCCTTCGGAAAAGGTCGTAGCTCCATTTGGGACTCCTCATTCATCGATAGATCTGCCTCGAACGGTTACGGATTTCAGAAGATTGCCCGGAGTCGCTGCACGGGACTGCCAGATTGTTGCGCTGCTACAACTCTCTCCCCGGCCTAAATAGATAGGAAAGCGCGCCAAACCGTGCTCCCCGAAGGCAGCCCCAGCAACAATCGAACCACCGTGAAAATCGGACCACGGGAACTGAAGTACTTTCGGCCGAATCGGAAGAGCAGCAAAGATACGTCTATCGTTGGCTACATCACCTGATTCATAAGCAAGGTCTATCTCGAATATACCGGGACCTAAAATTTCAAAACGAGCCGCCTGAGCGTCCGTCTGCAATTCAATTGGAAAAGGTCCATTATCAAGACGAGCCTCTGATCCCCATGCCTTTACGCAACGGTCTTTGACTACAGGAAATCGCTTCTCCAACGATCGATAATCAGCTGGACTTTCTAGCCCCAAAAGCCGGGTAGCTTTTTCAAACTTTCGGCCCTCGTCCTCTCCAGCGAACGTATCTTGACCATTATGCTTAAGCGAAAGCACTGTAGGGAACCGCGAGTCGAGAATAGTTGGGACCTCAAGATCGGAGCGCGCATGATTTGAATAACTACGCCATTCGATGCGACCCGACGCGCGAACTCTGCATATCTGAGCCATACCCATCGAGTTGCGAGGATGGTAAAGGCTTCTCAGGTCAAATATGGTGCCTGCATAGAAGGCGGCCTGATAACCGCTGCCAAAAGAGACATTCATTCCAACATTTGCTGAATTTACATACGGTTCGAGCTGTTGGAAATAGTCTGTAGCCAAAACATCATCGTCATCTAATCTAAACCGTGCGAACAGTCCATCGGGAGAGTCCACTTCGGACGCAAACGCCCGGATGTGGTCATCCAAATCCTCACTATGACCTCTTGCGGTTGGCTGCTCTGAAACAATTAGGAAAGGGTATTCTGCTTCTGCTTCTCGAAGGCGAGCCTTCGTATCCTCCGGCAACTGGGGAGATATCTGAACTACGTGACGAAAATTGTATTTCGACGAAGCCATCTGTAGCTGGGGAACGGTTAAGTTGAGGAAGATCTCTACCCGTGGATCCAACCTAGCAGATGAAAAGAGCATCGTGGCGTACTCTTCAGGGCTTGAAAACCGACCTGTTAGATTCCATCCAGCCGCGTGCGGGTAGAAGAGCGAAAATCTAGTAACACCAATGAAAAACAATTCTGCCCCCATTATGCTTCAACTTGCTTGGGGTCAAAGCCCCTAAACTTCATTTCTCCCGTTCCGAAGAGAGAAATGTCTTCTACTTGCCATGTATGCCTATTCTTATCTCCGTTACGAATTACAGCATAGTTAAATCGGTTCGTAGCGTAGATCTTCTTCCCATCCCTACGAAGCCGTTCTAGAACCGAGCTATCCTCTGATTTTGTAGACTCCGGGAACGGATAGTTCACGAAAGTTTCTCTAGGGCCGCAGAATGTAGCCCCTCGCACGAAATCTGTAAATCTGTCTTCCTTGCCGGGAAATGTTAAGGCTGTAGCGTCCATTTCCTCGAAGTAAATGTAGGTTGCAGACTTACCTAAAAGGTCGGCACGGGAAAAATTCAGCGCATGGATCATATCCTCGGCATACCAATGTCCGTAGAAGTCATCATCGTCCATACGAAGCAAAACCTCTCCCTTTGATGTCCTCACAAGCTCATTTAGGCAGTACCCCAGCGACTTCTCCGAGCTGATAGGGATAATTCGGACATCTGTCAGGCCGTACTCTTGCTGCAACCTCGCGACCTCCTGGTCATCCACCACAAAACCATGGGTTGCAATTACCAATTCCGCATCCTGCACTGACTGCCGAGCGACGTTCTCGAAAATAAGACGCAAGTTCCCGGGCCGGTTGGTAGAGACGAAGAAAGAAATGGAAGGTTCGTGCGAGCTGTATTCGATACCGACAAAATCCATTACGGTGCGCGCTCGGTGGGTGTAGGTGTGCCTCCGCCACACTTCGCGCTGGGCAGCTAAGACTTTCCGGTCACGGAACTCGTCAGACCGAACAAGTGATCTAATAGTATGGTACGCCGCCTCTTCGTTCGACACTTGTGATAAGAGATCACCCGGAAAATACCGTTCGATCGCCGGTGTGGGCTCGGTGACAACTGCCGCGCCACAAGCAGTTGCCTCGAAAATCCGACGGGCGCACATCGATTGTGAACCGACTACTGAATTAATATTAACAGCTACTTTGTATGCGTGGTACGCGGAGATCATCTGGGGATACCGCAGCGAACCCTTGACGAAGCCACTTAAAGCATCCGGGTATCTGTATCGAATGTCTTCGCCGGTATTACGGCTGTAGATATCAAGCCCGACCCTACTCGCAGCCCGTAAAAGCCGGTCCATTTGACCGCGTCTCTCCGGATATTTTTCGCGAAAGTACATACCACCAAAAACGACAGGACGGTCGCGTAAAACGCCCGGAATAGCAACGGGGTTATGGAGGGCAGGTTGCGCTGCAAACGGCAGCAATGCGACCTTCGGGTTGCCAGTCCGATGCGCGTACTCTTGGATCAACGCTTCCTCTGTAGTGAAGATAAAATCGAACAATGAAGCCGTCTTCAAGAAGTCATCGAAGTGAGGGGGATCCTCCTTATTCCAGAACGCAGTTGGAATCCCATTCGACTTACAATAATCCACTAGCTGGACGATTTCGTCTCTTGGGGCGGAAGTGCCTACAAGTTGATAGCGCCAATTACCTCCATTTCCCTCCCAAGCACTTTCAACAAAGAGAAAATCCGGAGCAAAAGATTCTATCTCTGCGCGCCAATTCTCTTTGGTGAGGAGTTTCAGGTTCCACTCGAACCGAAAGGATTCAATAGTAAATTCGTCAGCAACGATTGCTACTCTGACATCAGGGTAAGACACCGGTCGCACGATTGCTGTGCGATCTGGGAGGTCCTCCATCTCACCGGGTTGCCCCAATTGCGGATTTTTAGTCTTCGTTTCTTTCGGCGGAGACGCCTTTCTAGATGCCACCTGCAGAGGATTAACACTCGTTCCCTTAGGGAAGGATGCGGTAATATCAACCTCGAGCTTGCGGGCGACTTCGCGAGTGAGTTTGAGATTGCGGACAACCGTCCCTGCGATATCTTTCACTTCACGGTTGGTTTGCTTGATGGACCGTTTTAACGACTCGAGCTCTGAATTTATTTTATGGTCCGAGCCCGAAGCGGATCGCGCCTGAACTTGCTGTCCAACTCGTTTAATTTCGCTATTTACTCGGTAATTGAAGTCCGAGTCGACCACTCGATTACGTGTGATGGCTGACCACGCACCGCCTACCAGGAAAACCACGGGAAGCTGAGCTGGCTGTGATTTAGCGCATACGGCAGCTACGACACCTGTGCTTACCAATGGTAGGGCCAAGTTCCGACCAAGACGATGGTTTCTTTTATCCCCTGGCTTTGTCCCCACAGATATATACCTTTCTTGATTTCGACATTTCCCTACCAGTACCCAGCCTTGTTGCTGGCATACGCTCCGATGCCGTCGATTTTTTGTCAGGCGAGGAAATGATTGGCACATGCAACGGCTGTCCGAACGAGATCCTCTTTAGTATAGGTCGCTTACGCCTCTCGCGCGATCGTATAGCAGGGTGATGTTTCAAATTTTTGGTGGGTTTAAGAATACGGGTAAGTCTCTAGTCGTTGTTAATGATTCCAGCGTGCCATAACAATCCCCCGTTACCCCGTTGGCGTGATGGGTGAAACTCGCGCAGGGCCAAACGGTGCGCCTAAAGCTCCTCAAGATCCTTGAAAAGCACGCTACGGGGGCGGCTGCTCATTTCGGCCCGCATACCATCCTCCGGCCTCGATTAGGTAACCCAATCGCCCTTCATCGTTGTCTGAGCCGGGCCGTGACACACGAACCCCGACCGGACGAGGAAAACCTAGCGAAGTAATCGGAAATGATAGTCGAAAACCGTAGCGCATCCGTGCGGCAGTGGTTTCGCTCATGCCATGGGCGCACGGCTGGCTAGCCCGTCATCGTCCTTAGAATTTGTGGCGGGAACTGCCGCTGAGTCTCTTGCAACACTTCGAAGGCTTTCACCTCGGCGCCATCACGAAACAATTGGGAGAATTCCGAATAGCGATCCGTAATCTCTTCTGTGGACCCGTCCCCGATCATGTCTCCACGATGAATCCAGATACACCTATCGCAGTTCTGCTTAATGGTTTCTAGGGCGTGAGAAACTAGGAAAATGTTGCCAGCGTCCTGTAACAACGAATCCATTCGCTCCTGGGCCTTCGCCCCAAAAGCTGAATCGCCGGTAGACAGGGCTTCGTCGACTAGCAAAATTTCTGGCCTCACCGCAGTAGAGATTGCGAAGCTAAGCTTCGAGCCCATGCCCGAGGAGTAGGTGCCCATCGGGCGGGTAGCGGCCTCGCCCAGCTCAGTCCATTTGATGATGTCCGGGACCGTTTCTTTCGCTTCTTCCGGGTCCATGCCCAGAGCCAACAAGCCGAGGTACGCATTTTGCTCACCGGTAAGCCAACCCTGCAAAGCGGGCGCTACACCAAGGAGCGTGGGTTGGTTCGCTACGTGAATCGTCCCCGCAGTTGGTGCCTCGCTCCCCGCAATGATGCGAAGTAGCGTCGACTTCCCCGAACCATTGCGTCCGATGATGCCGATGGATTCGCCCTTTCGGGCCACAAAGCTTATGCCCCGCAGGGCATCCACCGTTCGGGAGCGCTTCTGTTTCCAAAAAGATCGGCCGTCGCTGGCCGCTGCGCCCCTCAGTATGTAGTTTTTCCCAACATTCAGGGCAACCACCGCAGGGTCTTCGATCATACGCGATAGTTGTGGATTACGAGCGGACATTTATATACCTCTCTTCAGCCCGCCAGAAGAACGCGAGCCCGACGATGAGAGCACCCACACTCCACACGAAAAGTACCAGCCACGAGGAAAGCGAAGGCACGGTGGCGTACAAGACACAATCGCGGATCGCAGTAAGAAAGATATATCCTGGGTTTTTCGAGAAGATTTCGTAGAGCGTAGGAGAATGTGCGAATCGCTCCAGGGGAAAGAAAATGCCCGAACTAAAGAACCACGCGCGAATACCAACGCTCACGACCACTTTGAAGTCCGGTAGAAATGCCGTGATGCGGGCGACGATGAACATTAATCCGGTTCCAAATGCCCACATGAACATAGTTAGTGGAATAACAAGGATAATCGTCCAAGAAAGCGGTTTTTCCCACTGCGCTATTAAAGCGACAACGATGGCCACCAGGAGCGATGGAAGGTTGTCGATTAGATACCTCAGCGATTGCGAGAAAACGAGCGCCGCTTTTGGAAAAGAGAACGCTTGGATGAAGTTCTTCGACGTCTGGATTAGAGATTGACCGCCGTTTACAAGGGAAGTCATGAACCCGAAAAACGTCACTCCGAGAATCAAAAATCCGATGAAGTTGTCAACGCCTCTAGACGTTTTAAGTAAGAAACCGAAGATGAGACCGTACATCGCAGCATCCAACATCGGCTGCGCAATGAGCCAAAACCTCCACAAATTATAGCTCTTTGCTGTTCTAAAGGCTCGATACCGGGCATCGGTGAAGATGAAGTGACGCCGGCTCCAGAGCTGCCGCATGTATAGGGGCAACGGTGGGCGAACGTTGAGTTTGCGCATCCCACGCATGTCCACCACTAGCGACTCGATAGGAACGCCATCGGGTGCAGCTTGAGTCTGCACAGTCTCGGCCTGGGGGCGGCTGCGACGCATTGTTGATCTCCTCTCAACCTATGATCGAGATACTACTGAAAGCGAAGGAGTGAACTGAAATGGCCGAGCGCGCTTTTTCCCCCGCCGGTGCAGTGCGGTCCGCAACTACCTCTGTGAAGCGTTTGATCCTGCGTCGAGCGCCGAAACCTGTTGTCTACCAATTGCGCCGGGCACAAAAGCGTGTGAAAGTGGCACGAATCCAGCGTGCCTCCGCAGGGGGCTATCCCGCTGTTGCGCCGGGAAACACCTTGGCCACACCGGTGCCGGCACCGCACTACCCGTTTACAGTTGGATGTATCCTCGACGAGTTCTCATTCGCCGCCTGGGGCCCCGAGTTCAATCTAGAGTCCGTCCAACCGGGGGAGCTAGTCCCACCGATCGACTTCCTTCTGGTAGAAGCGGCGTGGCAAGGCAACGGCGGCACCTGGCAGAGCCAGCTTGTGGGGCAGAGCGCCCCCTCTCCTCAACTAAGGGAGCTCATTGAACAATGTCAGCGACGCAGTATCCCCACTGTGTTCTGGAATAAGGAAGACCCGTCCCACTTCGAAGATTTCAAAAACACCGCTGCCTTGTTCGATGTCATCGCTACCACGGACTCAAATATGGTTGCCGAATATCAGCAGCTTTTTCCTACCGCGACCGTGATCGTCCTCCCATTTGCGGCCCAGCCAGTGCTGCATAACCCAGCGCGCAACGAGATCACAGAGTCAGGCGACATCGCATTTGCAGGCACGTATTTTCGCCACAAATTCGAAGACCGGCGCCAACAAATGGATTTGCTGCTGGGCGGCGCGCACCGCGTTAGCCAACAGTCGAACACCTCATTCACTATTTTTTCCCGCCACGCGGGGGCAGAAAGCAAGTACCAGTTTCCATCTAAGTGGGGCAAGCATGTTGTGGGCTCACTCCCCTACCCTGAAATGCTGGGCGCCTATCGCGCCTTTAAAGTGTTCCTAAACGTTAACTCGGTAACGTCGAGCCCGAGCATGTGCGCACGCCGGATTTTCGAACTGGCGGGCTCAGGAACACCGGTTGTGAGCACGGAGTCAGCGGCACTGCACAACTTCTTCTCGGATGATGAGGTGCCGGTTGTGCGCTCGGGGGAGGAAGCGGAACTTGTCTTGCGCTCGCTCGTTGGATCTGAGCTACTTCGCCGCCGTACCGCGCACCTAGCGCTGAGGCGAGTCTGGGAAAAACACACATATCGACACCGCGCTGAGGCCATTGTGGACGCGCTTGGGCTGTCGCATTCGATGTTGGAAATACCAATGGTGAGTGTGATCTGCTCAACTAACCGCGATGCGACGCTGGAGCACTTGCTTGATCAAGTAGCGGCGCAGACCTACAAGAACGTCGAATTGCTCGTACTGGGTCATGGAGTACAGATTGCTGACGACTTCCGCGAACGCGCCTTTCGTGCAGGGGTGAAGAAAGTTACTGTGCTAAATGGGGAAGCGTCACAAAGCTTGGGCGCGTGCCTGAACGCGCTGATAGGGGCAGCATCTGGTGAGGTCATAGCGAAGTTCGATGATGACGATTATTATCTGCCGAATTATCTTCGCGATCAGGTGAATACGCTCATCAACATGAACGCGGATTTGGTGGGAAAAGGGTCAATCTATTTCTATCTCCCGGGAAGCGACGTTATTGCCCGTCGGTGGAAGCACCAAGAACATATTTGGCGGAACTTTGTAGCCGGGGCGACTTTCGTGGGGTGGCGAGAAATCTTCCTTGAGACTCCCTTTGCGAACCGGACCCGTGGCGAAGACAGCGACTTTCTTCTCCGCCTAGAGCGAAAGGGACGCAAAGTGTACTCGTCTGACAGCTTCAACTATCTGTGTATCCGTGGTAACGCAGAGCACACGTGGGCGATTTCAGAAGCGGAAATTCTTGCAAACTCGGAGGTTGAAACCATCGGCATGAATTTAAAGCACTTGGAGGTGTAGGTGTGCAACTGTCTTACCAGCAAAAACGGGCGTACCGGCGCAAGCTCATGCGCGCTCGCAGACAGATGTCCCGTACCCTGACCGAATTTCAAACTCCTGAGTTGTTCAATACTCCCGAGAACTCAGTCCTCGCCCGAGATCGGGCCGTTGGTTTCCTACCTGTCATTCAGCGTGTCTGGCCGGACCCCAACGCATTTCTCCAGGCATCCCGTGCGAACAGGGGTATTCACTCTGTCTGGCATAACGGATTACCGATCGACTTCCAGGTCACCAGGAATCGTGCGGATGTCTTACTCGTGGTCTTTCACGGCGCTTTGGATCTCGACGCCGCGTTGCCGATTTTTCCCGGCGCGAATGTAGCCCGGGGGCTGGGCGTGGCGCGGCTGGCGTTCACAGACCCGTCACTGTATCTCTCCCCTAAACTGCCTCTCGCCTGGCACGCCGGCAATATGCACCAGCCGAACTTGCAGCAGGTATACACGTGGATCATCAACAAAGTGAGGCGGTCTATCGGTGCTAAGCGCGTCATCCTGTTTGGATCCTCCGGTGGCGGATTTGCATCGTTGGTACAGGCCGCCGCAATCCCCGGGGCGACAGCGCTGATCGCTAACGCCCAAACAGATGCCTTGCTCTATCACCAGGACCATGTACAGACCTATATCAACCTCGCTTGGAAAGGTGATCGGACTGCGTTCGTTGCTGCGAACAGCCACTCAGCCATTGAGAAAATCCGCAAAGCAAAGCGTGTCCCCCGGGTGTTTTACATGCAGAACTCAACCGACACCTTTCACATCAAGGGGCACCTCAACCCGTTCGTGCGTGAGTTCGGCCAGGATCCAGAGATGAGGTTGCTCTTCGGCGACTGGGGCGAAGGCCACATTGCCCCGCCGAAGGAGCTGTTTCACGCATCCCTGAAAGCAGTGGTTGAAAATGATCCGCTCACACTCAGCCGCCTCGGGTTTATCCCAGCGTCCAGCTACACACCGGCGTAGAGGTCGATGTAGGTTCGGGCTACGTCTGCCCACGATGGTAGCTGAGGCGCAGGCACGGCGTGCCCCTGCAATGCTGCGTTAATCGCTGCAGCAAGCTCCATCGGTTCTCCCGGCCGCACGTACTTTGCCTCCCCACGGGTCACTTCCCGAAGCGCAGGGAGATCTGAGGCGACAATGGGAATGCCAAACGCATGCGCCTGAAGTGTCTTCATCGGGGTTACCGTCCTGGTCACCAACGAGTCCCTTCGGGGGACGACGAAGACATCTAGGGCACTGTAAAACGGGGCTATAGAGTTCGCGGACTGGCGGCCCGTGAAGATGACGCGGTCTGAAAGTTCCTCCCGCTCAGCCAGTTGCCGCAACGCCTTGAGATGCGTGCCGTCGCCTACAAGAAGTACTGCCACGTCCCGAGGAAGGTGGTGCAGGGCGATGATGAGGTCGTCAAAGCCCTCGTACTCCACGATCGAGCTAACCGCTCCGACGAAACGCCTGCGGTCCAGCCCAAGGTGTTGCTTCGCCTGCTCCGCGGGCATCCGCTTCGACAGCCAATCAGGCGCAACGGCGTTCGGTGCAACCGCGATGGGCCCATCGATACCGCGTGCCCTAAGCGACGTCGCTGAAGTCTCGCTCAGTGCCACTACTCCGGCAGCGGCGCGCATCGCTTCCCCCTCCTTCGACCGCGACAGCCGGAAGTACGCGGTTGATTCGGGGTGGGAATTTGGAGGCTGGTACGCCGCCCACGTTGATTCAGGTTCGCCCCTAACCTCGTAGATCCACGGAATGCCCACCTCGCGAGCGGCCAGTGACGTCGCCGCGGCATTTGGCCAAGGAGTGGTCGTGTGCAGCACCGACGCACCTCGTTCCACAGCCTCCCGGGCAATCCACTTGGCGTGCTCGCGTACCTGGGCTGGAAATACCAGGGGGAATACGGTGGGGAGGGCACGAGCGTAGGGGACATCATCAACCGTATCGATCGCGGTTTCCGGGAATCTCCCGACATTGACCGGGTAACCGAGACGTGTGATTGCGGATGTGCTGATGCCCGCGTCACGCTGGGCTTTGAGAATTTCGTGGCTGCGGATCGCGTACCCACCGGAGGAATACGGCAGCGAGTTTGTCAGGACGTGCAGGACCACGTCGGAATGTCTCCCTGAGGTAGAGGGGAGGATCGGCACCCGGAAGTCACGAGACTGGCGATCCGGGGATGGCGGCTTGCGCAGAGGTCGTCCACACAACCGGGTGCTCACTTTCGATACGAACAATGCCGGGTTTCGCATAGCTTGAGTGGCAAAGTTCGTTGCGGCCAGAGGGAGAAGTGTGGGATTCATCGGCGTGAGGCGTGGACCCACTCGAGGCATTCCACCAGTGTCGCGGGGGCTGAGGTTTCGCGCTCTTGGTGCACCCAGCGGGCACCAGCGTCATTGACCGCGAGCCTTGACCTGTTGCGGGCGAGGCTGACCCACAGATCGGCGAGGGCCTGGGGGTTCTCTGGCGGCACAACATCGCCGGCGTGTAAGGTCCGGATAATCTCCGCTGTCTCCCCTGCAACGACGCCCGAGATGTGGAGGCCCTGGACCATGAGCTCGTAGGTTTTTGAGGGGACAGCATTGAGCAATGGGGCCCAATCTGTCAAGTGGACGAGCGCGGTATCGGCCCATTCGTAGCACTCCTTGAGGAGTTCTGCGCCGCGACGCTGTTCGAAGACCGCGTTCACGCCTAGCCGTTCCGCGGTTTCGATGAGCTCACTCTTCGCCGCACCTGCACCTACAAAGCGGAGCTTGACATGAACGCCTGCATCTTGTGCCATCTTAGCCGCGTGTAGCGCGTTCGCGAGGTTCTGGGCTCGCCCTAAAGTGCCAGCGTATAGGACATTCAGCTCATTTTGCGGTCCTTCCAGGCGCGGCTGTTTCCGAATCAGCGTTTCAGGCGGAAAAACATTCCGGACGGTGCAAACACGCTGCCGACTGTTGGATCGCTTCTGAAGATCCTGGGCTAGGTAGCTGGAGGTTGAGACGACCGCTGCAGCTCGGCGGAGAACCCTGGTGAGCCAAATATCCGTCGTTCTTATTGCAACCTGGAGTGGTCCCTTAGCCAGTACCCGTTGCCTGAGAGAGGGCTTTCCGGTGGAGGCATTCCAACGATCTGCAACGGTGAGCAGCTCCGGCCAGGCATCCCGTAGATCGATCACATACGGAACCTTGAATCGCCACGCCGATACCGCGGTGACGAAGGCAGTGGGAATTGCCGGTACGGTGCCAACCACAATGTCGGGCTGAAAATTCTTTAACTTCCCGGTGCGGTGAAACACGACATGTAGCCCACCTGCGGCGACGGCTGCCTGGTTGAACACCTTCTGTGTGAGCGAAGTTCCGCCGGGAACATACCCCGATCGCAAGATCACCCGATCTGGGTCGCCTCCACGGAACTCCTCGCGTGCTCGAAAGCCTTTCTGCGCGAACCATTCCCTCATCGATACGTTGCGAAGGTAGTGCGGAGGCGGTGCCACGATAAGCACCTCATGACTGGCGTCTTCAAGGGCGTTAGTGAGCCACGACCAACGGCGCTGGGGAACTCCGTTCTCCGGTTCCCAGTACTGAGTAATGAGGAGGATACGCATTGTAAACCTCCTCCAATCAGTGAATATTAGTGGGGCCAGCGGGGCTCGAACCCGCGACCAGCGGATTATGAGTCCGCGGCTCTAACCGACTGAGCTATAGCCCCAATTAGCGGAATGCCGTCCTTAACTATAACCCGCGTCACCTGGCAGCCACGAAATACCGCAGCTTAACGCAATACTTCCGGTTCAAATTCAGCGATCCGCTCCCCTACCCCGGTCAGTTCTGCGATAGCTGCCACAGCGCGTGCTGCGGCCTTACCGTCGCCGTACGGGTTGACCGCGTTGGCCATGGCATCGTAGGCGGCCTCGTGGTCGAGCAGGTTTTGCGCCTCCGCTACAATTCGCTCGCGGTCTGTCCCCACCAGCTTCACTGTTCCGGCGACAACAGCTTCAGGGCGTTCGGTGTTTTCGCGCATTACGAGGACAGGCTTACCGAGCGACGGCGCTTCCTCTTGTACGCCACCCGAATCTGTAAGCACAATGTATGCACGGGTCATTAATGCGGTGAACTGGTCATACGGGAGCGGGTCGGTGGTGATGACATTGGGCAAATCTTCCACCTCCGGAAGAACCGCGTCCCGGACCCTCGGGTTGAGGTGAAGCGGGAGCGCGAAGATGTGGTCGGGGTAGGACTTCGCAAGATCCTGCACGGCTCCGCCGATTTCTTTCATCGCGTCAAGATTCTCGCGGCGGTGCGTGGTGACTAACACCAGCTTCTCGTCAGTGTCGCGTAGCTCTTCCAATCGTGGATCCTCGAATTGAACATCCCACTCCGCGGCCGCCAGGAGGGCATCAATGACAGTGTTGCCCGTTACCACGATGTCCTTGGAACGGAAGTTCTCCCTGCGGAGGTTCTCGCGGGACTCGTTTGTGGGCGCAAGGTGCAGGCTGGCGATCTGCCCGATGATTTTGCGGTTCGCTTCCTCCGGGAACGGGGAGAAAATGTTGCCGGTCCGTAGGCCAGCCTCGAGGTGGGCAACCTTCACACCCTCGTGAAAACCAGCAAGTGCCGCGACCATCGCCGTCGAGGTGTCGCCCTGGGAAATGATGACGTCCGGGCGCTCCTGTTCAATGATCGGATCGAGACCCTGAATCGCACGGGAAACCAGTTCGTTGAGACCCTGACCCGGCTTCATCAGTGCCATATCGTAATCTGGGACGATTCCGAAGCGTCTATTCACCTGTTCTAGCATCTCTCGGTGCTGCCCAGTCGAGACGACTACAGACTCAAAACGGTCATCAGCTTGCAGAGCGCTTACAACCGGCGCGACCTTAATCGCTTCAGGGCGAGTGCCGTAGACGGTCATGATTTTCGGCTTACCCGACATGGTTTCCTTATAGGTAGTTGGACGCGATGATACTCACTACAACTTAGTACAGAGCCGCGATCTTGGGGCAGTTGCAGCCCCCGTGTTCCCTATCCGCTGTACCCTAACCTTCATGTACCAATACGTTGTCGGGGCCGCCGCCGGGTACGTGCTCGGCACGAAAGCCGGCCGCAAGCGCTACCACCAGATCGTCAATGCTGCGCAGGCAGTTGCTAGCTCGCCGGTGACCAAGCAGGTGACCACCTCAGCGCGTCGCGCGATCGCGAACAAGATCGATCCGGAACCGCGCATGCGCGAGGTGAAGGACCTGCGCCAGGGCAGGAAGCTGCGCGGCAAGTCCGGCAAACAGATCGAAGACACGATCTACGAGCCGGACCAAGATTAGAGGCGACCGCCTCTAGTCCTGAGCAAGGCCTGCGACGATACCGTCGAGGATGTCCTTTTCGCTGATGATGAAGCTGGTAACGCCGGCTTCGCGCTCAAAAGCATCCATGAGCTGCTCGACAACGGTGGAACCAGAGGCGATCACGTCGGCACGGCCGGGGTGAACGACGGGGTTCTCGCGACGTTGCACTGCGGTCTTGGCGCGCAGATCCGCGGTGACCTCGCGGAGTCGGTCGAAAGGAATTTCCGACATGTGGATGCGCTCGGGATCGTAGCTGTCCAAGCCCTGCGCCAGCGCGGAGAGCGTGGTGAAGGTGCCGGCGCAGCCGACGAACGTTTGCGCCTTAGCGAAAGGC
>ERZ1029878.130-NODE-130-length-15203-cov-18.992276_pt1 | contig 15203 bp, 25 predicted proteins | sample MGYA00519234_ERZ1029878 | MGnify/ENA primary metagenome ERZ1029878 (study PRJEB33666, sample SAMEA4610928) | skin metagenome | biome: Human-associated habitat; feature: Malodor aspect; material: skin | place: Philippines | collected 2015-08 ... | reverse complement strand
CAACAACGATTACATGTGCGTGTCATACCGTCTCAGGAAGCCCCTACCTCAACGTGAGCGAAGCGAACGTAGGTAGGGGGTAGTTCACCGCCTCGCGACGAATCTCGTATGTGTCGGTCGTCATTGCCCGTGTACCAAGTAGGTTGTGGCAGACCTTGGCGAAATCCACGTGAAGGTCATCCTCGAACACTTCGGACTTCACACGCGCAACAATAACACCTTCATTTTCAAACCCGAAGGCAATCATCGTCGTGTACCCTCCGTCACGACCCCAGAGGTATTCGTCCACGAACTCTGTCACGTCATTTCGCACGTCCAGGTCGCCGGCGTAGCCACTGTGGAAACCAGACAAGGTGGCGCACGCCCTGGGCTGGCGAGAGTCCACAGCGAGGCCAGCAAGCGCGGTGCAGCCGTACTTCTCCGCCACCCGATTCGCAGACCCTCTCATGCTGGCTCGCGCGGCCTCCACAATGTCCTCCACCGCCTCGGTTGCCTGACGCTGTGCCTCGTCGCTTAGGTTCTCGTGCCAGACAACCTTCCCGAAGTGGTCAGTTTGGGCAACCACATCAACGTCCGGGCACGGCTCAAACGGGCGAGGAAACCACTCGACTCCGTAGCCTTTAATGTACATGTACTCGACGGATTTTTCGAAGGCAGTTTCTAAGTCGCGCTCGGTGTGGTCGTCATCCGCCACTCGAATGGCGTACATGTCGGGACGAGAGCGGGAGAACGCAACTGAAACCTGGTACTCTCCCTCAGCGGTGCCATCAGCGAGCTCCCTGGACAGCTCCCTAAGCATTGGGGCGAGAACAAACCTCGCATCGCCAGTAGTTGTTTGGTGGGTTTCTGGACCAAAGAACTCAACGACTTCCGCACCGCCTTCCCAGATGTCGGCTACAACGCCGAAATACTCCATGTCATAAAAACCCTTGTTTCCGGCCCGGGCGAGAAGTACCTCTCGTACCTCCTCGGCTCCTCTTACCGTCGTGGACATCGTCACAGCCATGTCGTTTCCCTTTTTCTGTGGTGTGCTTCTGACTAAAACATTAGCCGAGCATGGCACCCAGATTCAACTTGCCACCCCCGTAACGGGGGGCATGCAAATATGCGCCCCGAAGCGAAATTGTTACTATACGCAGCTGCACGAAGTGTTCGGATTACTTTCTGCGTCAGAAGAATCTAAGATGCAAGAAGCCCTTTTGATCTATATGGAACGTCGTTGCCCTATCTATCCTGCAACGATATCTACCGCCTTGTCCACCTGGGAAAGGAAATCCTCAGGTATTGCATTCGTAGCTGTGTTAACTATTTGCAACTTAACATGTTACGCACATATAAGTTTTCTTGCTGAAACCGATTCGAAGCTAAATAAGACGTTTAACAGCCTCAACCTTGTTGAGAAACTCATCCACCTCAACATAACTAAGATCAATTTCGTAGATACTGTTTCCTTTGAAATCAGACACTCGGGCAGAAAACCCAAAATAGGAAACTTCGATAAAAATACTTGCGGTAGAAGAGACTTGAAACGAGATGCGATCCTCTTCAGGTTTTTCAATTTCGGCAAGACCATCATCTGGATTCTCTTCGATAACAAAGTCAATCATTTTATCAACATCGTTTCGAAGATCCTCTGGAATATAGAGCTTATCGCGCACAAAAGGACGCAGGTTGTTTATTTCGATACTCGTTCTCACAATACTATCTCCTTTTAGTGGTTCGTGGAATTCCATTCACACGCATTATTGCACAACTCCATGCTCTATCGAAACACAATAGCACTTTCGCCAAGTAAATCGATAATTGGCTGAGCGTCGAGCCTCATGAATAATTCTATCAGAGCTTCATTCCATTCGTGGGTCTTTGTTCCTGGGACAGTGATTGGAGAATAGCCCATTTGTACAAGATCGATATTTAGTGTTATCATGGAGGTTCGTTTGTTGCCGTCGAAGAAAAATTGGGCAAGTGCCATGAACGGAAACCTTAACAGGGCTTGCTCCAGGGGATCACCAAACTGGAAGGTTTCCCACAATTCATCTAGTCCTTGTTGAGGAGCTGAATAGGTGACTTCTGGTGTCCTTACGGTTCCTCCGACGTTGACTGATGAGTCTGTTCTAAAAACGCCTGGTTCGATACTGAAGCTTCCCGACAGTTCCCTGTTAATGTCGCAGATAAGGTTCTTTGTTATGTTTTCTTTATTTTCAATGGCATCAAACGCTCTAAACCATCCTTTTCCAATACCAGCTACTTCTTCAATATCGGAGATGCGATATCCTCCGACTGAACGACCTGATAGAATTGTTTGCACTTCTGGGTATGTGAAACTATATCCCTCTAGCGTTGCAGAATCCCAAACCATTAGAGGTAGTCCTTTCTGAAACTCATTGAACGCTTCCTTTGCTCCAATGCGGGGGATATCGGGAATTGTAACGGTACTGTTTTGAAATATGGTATCCATAGACTTTATCATATCTTTCTATAGTGTTTGTTTCAAGCTCATCAATGCACCAAATTTAATTAAGCTTACATTTCTCTACTTGAAAAATTTACAGTACCAGAGTAATGGTACTATGCTCATAAGCTATTGCAAAAGATAACCGGAGTCAAAACATATGAGTACTGAAACACAGCCTTACGCCGATCTCTACGCAAAAACACTTCTCGACTATGTCCATGAATCGGATGTGGAGAAGTTTAAAACTGATGCTAAGGAAACAAAACCTGGTGTCTTTGTATGCTATCTTGAGGCAGGCACTGTCATGGTTCGCATGATCATAGACTTTAATGATGAAACAGTTACCGCAGATGCGTATTTAAACGGCAATTGTTCGACAACGTCGCATTCTTTTAGCGAGTACGAGAAATCTGATGACAATACGGACGGGTTTATGCTATTTGCTTAAGGCACCTTAGCTGACCTGACAAACCCGCCAAAAGTTCGCCCCTCACCCAAAAGTTACAGAATTTCAGACCTAATCGCAGCTATAAGATCATTGGCCGCACCTATGGTGAGGACCAGGGAATGTGTGCCCATAATGTCACCGTCCCAAATACAGATTGCAGGATCCGACTCCCCGAAATACGTGGTGTCTTTAAACACGGCGACCTCTTTGTCACCGAGTACTAGTGCCTCAGATTCAGAATAGTTGGAGTACGGTTCACTGTCCACATCGATAGACTTTTCTAGTGCATCCGATAAATGTTTCCATTCTTCTTCGGACAAAGAAAATGAGGTTTCATACTCTATTCTGCCGCTTTCTGTATACGACGGGATTTTTGTATCGTATGCAATGGTTTTCTCGAATCTGGCCATGATCTTCTCCTTTTTCTATGCACCAATGATACCAACCGATTGCAGGCAGAAAAGAGTTTAGAGGAAAATACTCTTTGCCTCATATTGGGTTGATTTAGTACTTGCTCTTCTCGTGCACATGCTTTTTGTCGCTGAACCAGTGCTCCTTGCGGACAGTTTTAAGGACATCGAGAAGTGGTGCCGTGTTTCCCGAGGGTCTGCACGATCCGTAGACGGATTTTGCGATGTTGTATTCGCCTTTTTCCTCTGTCACGATGGAGTAGCTTCCGTATTCAGAGAGTGTGTGCTCGAAAATGGATGCTTGTGCCTGGTTTTCTGTGTAGTTGGTTTCCTGTGCGGTGTAGTAGCGTAATGCATCCATGTACGGTTCGAGAAGTTTGGCGAGTTCTTCTAGTTCTTCGTCGGAGGTTGAAGCGTCGAGCATGATTTCTACCGAGACGATTCGGGCTTTGTTTTCGTAGTGTCCAGTTACGTAGTAGTGTGTTTCTGAGTTCAGAAGACGGTTGCTAAAAAGACTGGTGCTGGTGATTGCGTTGTCGATGTAGCATTCATTGTGGTCGAAGAAGAAGGGCCGGTTGTTTTCTGTCCAGGATCCTTCTACTGCGAGTTTGTAGAGGGTAGGGTCCGTGTACCAGTCTGGGTTGTTCTTGATAGTTTCTGCAATTGCTTTGTGTTGCTGGATGAGGGCTTTGTCGAGTGCGTTTTCTGCTTTTTTGAGGGGTTTGCGGTATTTGGTTTCGATGGGTTTCATTTCCTCTTTTTTGGCTTCTTGGATGCTGTAGAGGTTGAATTCGGCTTCGGTGTAGCGTTCCATTGCTTCTTCGATGAGGGTGGTGTTGATGGTCATGGGTGGTTTTCTTTCTGGTGCGGTTTCAGATACAGCATGGACTATATCACGTGTTTTTATTTAGTGCAAGGTGTGTCTGTTAATCAATAACATCCCAAATCAACGACAACAACTCTTCAATAGCCTCTACCGGGAAAACAACATTCAGCAAACCACCCTTATTTAAATCCACAACACAAATACCATCACCCCCATCATCAAACCACGCACGTTGCTTCCAAAACCTCATCCCCTCAGAAAGATAACTCTCGCCATAAGATCCAAACGCAATCCGAACACGGCACTTTCCAGCCACACCCTCGTCATTGAAATTCGTATCTGAAACAACCTCTTGCAACGCTTCCGCAAACGACCCAAGATAATACTTACTCATTTCCCCGACGAACATATTCGGCAGCAATATAGTCTTATCTTTCCCATACACATCAAGCCCCAAACCATACCAGCCAGAGAAAGATCCACCAGAAACTCTCATCATTTTTCCTTTCGACAAATACTTTCCCCACAACTATAGCCCAAACCATCCCACATTTCCACCAATTGAGACAGCCCTCACCAATTCTTCGCCACTTGACCCAAACTTTCATGTACCTCCAACAGAGCACGTGCCATATTTGATTCCACTACCTGATCAAACGAATGATTCTCCAACTCTTCGGAAAACACATCCCAAGCCTGATCGTATTTCGTCCAAAGATGCTTGAACATAACAACCTTATTTTCATCAAACGACCTATCGAGACTGCCCGCATTATCAACAAAATCGGCAAGTTTCACAATAAAAACCTCCGGGTCAGTAAGTGTATTCGACAAATGGTTAAGGTAGCTTTTCCTTTTCTCTTCACGTGATGCACAGGCACTGACTATCGGATTTGTCACCGACACTACGAGGTCTGCCACGTGAGTGGAAAATTTTTCTTGGATAACCGCACAGCCCCGAGCACGCTGAGCTTTGTGTCCCTCAATCGTCTCATCTTTCTTTTCCCCTAAGACTCTATGTGCACAATCTTCAAGAACGTCATGAAGCAAGATAGCTACCAGCAAATCCACTTCGACCACTCCCCACTGAAACGCGCGAATCATGTTTCTCATTGGGTGGTTAATATAAGGTTCTCGCGGCTGGTTTACTTCTGTGAAACGTGTTTGATTCTTGTGCCATCTGGTTGCTTGTTTCAGTGCTTCCAATGCGATGTTTTTATCGACCGTGTCCCATTTGAGATTGTTGTGGGTGAGGATAGAAATGGTTTCATTTTTAAGTTGATGTATCGAGAGTTGATGGAGTTCGGTTTCAGTTAGTGCGTCGTGCATTTTAGTCTCTTTGTTTTCTTGGATCAATGTGTGGATAAGTATCTTTCGACGCGTCGCGTTAAATGCTTCGGATGACCTTTTCTCGAAAGTTTTCTAGATAATCGGTGAACTCTTCCGCTATGAGATCGCTGTTATTTTTCTTTTCAGCGAGCTGCACGATTTCATTGTCGATTTGCATTTCTAGATCGTCGTACACAATGTATTCGTGAATCCATTCAGGTTCGAATAAAAGATATGTAAGCGTCCTTTCATCAATGAGCTCATGCCGGATGAAATACTTGTCCTCAAGTTCTGGTGCTTGGTTGAAAATTGTTTGTGCTTTTGCCGCCGCGTGGCCTGCGTCGTCTGTTGGGATGAGGATCGTGAGATGTGATTCAGTTCCTGTTCCGAGATAGGTGATCCGTAGATAGAGTTGCATGTTTGATTCCTTTGTTATGTTGTTGGGTTGTTGTCAGTATACTGGATTTTCTTGGTTTGAGTTGTTTCCGTCTAAGTTTCTCTTTTTCTCGTTGATGATGCTTCTGACACCTCTTTTCTGCCCTTTCTAGACTAAGTTCTTGTTGATTTTAAGAAGTGTTCTTAGTTTACGAGGTATCCTCTGGCACAGGGTTTTGTCATATTATCGTGAAGAGGTGACTATATCTAGGCTGGGAGTATCGCTATATGTGTTTTCTTCTTTCTTTTGCAGGTGAGAGATGTATGTCTGAATACAATTCGGAGGTCATTATACCACAGGAATGGCTCTATTTCGCATACGGGAATCCATCTACTCCTCCCTCCCACCGCTCATATATTCCTTCCTTTAAGGGGGTCATTTCCAGAGCATCCAAAGGAGTTTTTTCAGTGCCCTTTGATAGTTCCACATTTTAGGCATCTATTTAGAACAAGATTTCGACCAACCTCTAAAAATCCAAGAAATAAAAATAGTTAGCCGACATGCGGTGACAAAACAGGGTCCTGCCCAGAATGAACCCTATCCATAAGGCACATAGAAACTTTTGAGCAAGCAGATTTTCCACCCGTGCCACGTGTGAGAATGTCATACCTTTCGATGGCAGCAAGGGGACACAACGTATTGACAACAGTAGGAAAATAGAATACGATCAAAATACAAACTAGTCCACCACAGAAGGAGCATCACCCATGTACAACGACGATCTAACCCGCACCATGAACATCAACGATGACACTTACGTCCGCGCCCGTGACATCGTTACCGTCATCCCGCCGATCCTACACACCATCCTCGCTGCCCCGCACGAGCTGAACATGCAAGCCTACCTGGAGGGCAACCGGGCAACCTACCACGACGAGATGCGCTTCAACGTGCTCTACCCGTCCACAACGCCCCGTAATCCCCAGCCAGACAATATGGCGTATATCGTCCTGCGCGGCCCTGGCGCACATGACTGCAACACTACACGTCGTGGCCGCGGCTACTTCGCCGACAACGTCATCTACGCCGACAACACCGACACTGCCACGCTCTACGACGTAATCCACCACAAGGTCATTACCATGGACGTGTTGGAACTACTCGGCACTGCCTTCGAGCACCGCACCATGACGCTCGATGAGGTCTGCACAACATTCTTCGTCGCCGACGATCCCGTCTACGGCCAACACTTCGACAAGGACAACATCAACGACGCATTGGTGTGGGCTGCCTACCAGGGCGGCGATCCATACCCGGCAGAGCGTATCGCTGCGTTTGTCGGTGTGAAGATCACCCGCGAGCACTACCGCGAACTGTGCGACGAGGGCTACGACGAGTAAAACCGCACAGCCCCATACAACTCTACATAACCCAAGGAAATACCATGCTACAACATTTACACGCTATGTTGCGCACAACACACACCGCAACAGCACCTTCAGTCGACATTAACACCATCGATCCTGGTATTGACACCATCTACCGCGTCGTGCGCACCTATGACGTGACAGAACCGATCACGTGTGAAACAGAAACACACGAACACATCGATTCAACCCACCTCGACCGCCGCAGTGCTGTGGCCCGACTTGTTGAGTTAAATACCCAACACGCGCGCATCGATACAGTGGCTATTTAACCCCCCCTCAACATCACCATGTCACTTACCTTCATCATTGCCACAATCACCTTCACAGCGGGATTCATACTCATATTGCACGGTAGAGATTCACCCCGATGGACACCGATCATTGCCGGTGTTGCATTGTGCATCATTTCCGCTGTGTTATTTGCGCATATAGCAAATCAAGAACAAACCAACCCGCCATACAACCCAAGACAACCATTCACAACACAAAAACAAGGCTATTTATGACCGTCGACACTGTCTACGATTTTCACCAAACCATCGACATTGATACAACATACAACCCCGGAAAATACGGTTGGTTACTTATCCTCACAGTAATTGCAATAGTTGCCGCAATAGTGCTGGCCTTTATCGACGAAGTAATAAGCCTTCTGTTCGCTGTGTTCATCGTTGTGCCGTTAACTACGTATCAAACACACCTCATGCTCGATGACATGCTAGGTGACGACAAACGCTTTGCTGAGGCTGTGCGCACTACGTATCAGGAGCATCAACCAGATGTCAACGAAGCCATTGACACATGGCTTGAAAAATACAACCTTAACCGCGACGAGTTGTGCAACCACAGTACTGTGCTTGACAATTTCACCCGCGAACCCATCGACCCGGAACAAACCTTGCTCTGCGGTGATGGTGAGCTCAGCGCTACACCCGGAACCTTCGTTCTCGACAACCACGCCGCAACTATCCACGGTGGTTACGACCACGGTAAAATCGTCATGATATACGAGCCAACCAACTCAAATGACAACAACACCGAAACAACCACTACAGCCACACGCCCGTAAACTACAAAGAAAACACCGCATGACAACATACGATTTCACCATCATTATCATTGCTATGCTCGTACTCAGTATCGCAGCCAGCCTGTTTACCCATGCTGTGTCGTCTAAGCATTACTATATGGCCATAATTTTAGCATGTGCTATAGGTGGCGCAGCGTTTGTGCTCTTTACACACTTATAATCACAGCATTAACCACCGCAGAGATAATCACAAGATAGCACCCATGAACCCGAGAATCCAGACATTTTTACCCCCACCAAACCCGCTCGATGAGCTCATGCACACCGGCAACACAAATGCGCTGCCCCCACACATCCAGCAAGCGCTTGACACACCGCCAAGAGGACACCTCGCAACGCCCCGCAACAATCGTAGAGCACCCGATGCCGGCGCAATGTTTTCAAGTGTCATCCCGGCAAGCCTCGCAGACGCAAACACATACGTCGCAGCGATGCATCACCCCCACACCCGCAAAAACCAGGTGGAATATGTGGCCACATCTATCGAAGATGCTTCAGAAGAACGGGCAGGGCTAATAGCATCGTTGCTCATGGTATGCATCACCAGCATAGTTGTCGGGTTTTACGAACCTGCGCGTCATATTGCATCTTACGTAGTGGCCACCAGCATGGTATTGCTAGGTCTTGGTGTATTTACACTATTTCTTGCAATCATCATCGCAACGTTTACAGCCGAAAGCATCGACGCTCCGACGAAAACTATGCAAAACATCGCATCGCGCAGCATTGACATCTCGCAACTTTCTCCAAAACTTGCACGCGACGCATGGGATATCTACCGCTTCGATGCTGATCATTACGACGAATTTGTGCAAATCGTTACGCCCATTGCCGAAAACCCTGCCGAACGCGGCACGAAGACGTATGCCGTCCAACACGACATTATCGACACGTTTGTGCGCACCTCAAAGCTTCGCCAACAAGCCAACAAAGCAATGCTCGTTGAGCGTGCTACCACCCTCAACGAGCTACAACACGAGCAGAAAACGCAAGAACATGCGGCAAAAGAAATCACCGACGCGTCAGAAGCTGAGATGTTAAAAATCACAGTTCTCGATAAACTAAAGGCCGACGAAAAGGCGGCCCGGGCTGTGTACGGAAAAGATAACCTACACTAACCCCACCCAACCCGCACACAAAACAACTGACAATAAGGAGATACACCCAATGACTGACCGGCCCATCACCCAGGGATATCTTGTAGAAAAGACCCTCGACTATGTCGCACATATTAGCCGTGTGCAGCGTCCTGCAGATGCAGACGATGATTTAACCTACATTCCAGCACGCACTTAATGATCGGCGCTGTTATCGACCTGTACTGATAGCGAAAAATAGAATCTCCCAGCAACACTTAACCATCCAAATGACATAAAACATACCAAATAGAAAGGTCTAAAATGATCGCATCCGTAGCTATTTCCGAAGTTGAAGCGGCTAAGATCCAAGCTTACCTCATCATAGCGATAGGTGTACTAACGGTACTCACTGCCTTTCTAAGAGTAGCCGCCAATAACAAAAACATGCACAATCAGTCATTGATTCAAAGAATTATTTTCGAAGGGGAGTTAGTTGTGCTTCTCTTTATCGGAGGAGTAGCAATTTGTTTTGGTATAGAACTATTGCAACACAATAGTCAGGGGAGGGGCATGTCAGCATTTACATTACTAGCCGAATATCTCAAAGGGGCAAATCCTATTGGCATAGCTGGCATGCTCATTTTCGTACCATTGCTAACAGCTTGCATTAATATGCCCTTCCACAATGAAATCGACAATCAACACGATCATCAATCCCACGATGCAAACGAGACATCTACTAACCACATGCTTCAGCGATAAGGAAAACACACTCCCATATTCGACTTTTTACACATTCCACTTGATATCAATTGGCAAGCATCTAGAGAATTCATCCAATTCTTTCTCGCCATTTTCATCGTATGGTGTCTTATCGAAGAACTGTCTAGCAAGATCCGTTCTTTGCAAGAACACAAGCAACACTTACAAGGCTCAATCGCACGTACCCGAAACGACGCTGCAGCAAGACTCAACGACACTATAGATAAATACAACAACACAAAGTCAGACACGGGAAGCCTGTTGAAACGGCTCATTTTAAGGTCAAACAAAACTCAAATGGATGAAAGGTTCATCGATGCAGTGACTGAAGCTCTTAACGAACAGAACAAACTTGACGACGAGTTCGCCAAGCACATACACAAAGATTCATACCTTGTCGACACTAGGCAATTCGAACACGCCTTTGACCGCGCGGTTAAAGCATACGAAGAAATACTTGAGAAAGAATCCTCTCACTTTCTCCGTTTTTAACTTTGAAGTCGTAAACCCCCCTCTGCCTCAACGTAAGCGCAGATAACGAATAACTTATCAAGAAGTGTATTCCCCATTTCCTGTGTGCTAAAATTATCTGTATGAAAATGTATGTAATTCAGAAAGAAGAATTGGAAACAATTGTTTCCGAGGCCGTATCAGATTTCTTTGATCGCCCAATGAATGTTAAAGACACTGAGGTATACGACGAACTATTATCCTTCGACGAATATCCTGTGAACGATAGTTACGTTGTCCAAGAAGACCTCTTGCGCGATATCATGCGTTCAGCAATGAGGTACACTGGTGTACCAGATGAGAAGTTCGAATCAGAATACATTGAGTACGTTGACACGCTAGACGAATGGTGACAGGTGTTGCTGTGTGCATTTGAATCCTGTCACCCGCTTGAGTAGGTAATTAACTTGCTCTACTCCAGACGTTCATATGTATGTAGAAAAGGTTCAACTACCTTATGGTCACAGCTATACTTCGAAACTGAACACCGAAAGGAAAACGATGATTAATCAGCCTTATCAACCCTATGAAACAATAACTCAATCACGTCTCCGATCCTATCTCACCGAGGAAGAGGAACTTGTTATGTCGAACCTCGCTGATATTGCGTATGAGACAATCATTAGCCAGAATCCAGACTTTGAATCCGTTTATGACGTCATTCTCGACATCCAGGATCCTAGCTACAAAGAAAGTGTGCAAAGCTATGTCGAAAGGCACCGCGAGTTTATAAACGGCAACGTGGAATACGACAAGGATGCAACCGATACTGAAAACTATTTCCACCATCTCATGGAAGGAAGATCATGGCCGGAGGCTACACTTCTTCTAGGGACTGATTTTGACGTTTCAACGTCGTATGAAGAAGCAAAAAACGTGCTCGGAGTTGAGCCAAATGCATTATCATTACTTGCCGCAGTGACTCATCAGTAGGAAGGTATGGAAGAAAAATGGAAAGCTATCAAACACTTGCAAGACAATATGTGGAAGATCTTGAAACAGCATCGGGCGAATCACCTGCACGTTTCGTGACAGGTCTCGATCAGATCGAGCTAGATATCAGCAAAGAAGAAATAAACCGCGAAGATTTTTGGGACACGAAACAAGCAGAAAACCTGGTCGTGTGGTATAATGACCTTGTTGAAACTGCTCTCACAAATGATGTCGAAGCGTGGCTAGACAACTCTAACCTCGACCATAAGGATGCTGACCGCATCGTTGCCGAGGTGCTAGACGAATACTACGATTCTGGCAGAATCGCCCCCGACATAAGCCTCGATGAGTTGCTTGACACCTAATCGATTTTCAGAACAAAATCCTCCTTTGCAAAAATGCAGAGGAGGATTTCCTTTTCAGCTAAGAAACATGCTTGTCGATAATCCGTCGCTTTACAGAAGACCATTTCCCAAGTCGGTTACGCAACGTAGCTAGTGAAGGATAGTTCACCCCAGGATTTTCTTCTCTCGCCTGATTTGCCCAGTCGTCGTAATTTCCAGCCACAAAGTGGGTACCGCTTGACATGCAGTACTTGTAGAACTCGTCGACCGCGTCCCACATATCTTGCTCATCATATGTGCGACTGTATTCACGGAGAGCAGAGCCTGACTCTACGCCGCATTTTTCAAGTGCCTGCGTCCAGAATCCGTCCCCTAGTCGTTTCATGACTGTTTGTGATGTTGTTGGCCAGAGTCTGTTGTTGACAGTGTCTCCGTGCCCCCAGGCTTCAATGAACTCTTCGCGGACTTTGTCGAATTGCAGTTTGGTGATTGTTGACTCTGATTTGTCTACTGTTTCGACGAGTTTTTTGCCAGCTGCGACTGTGGCGATTACTTCATCTGCTGCGTCTCCGTCTTTTACGGTGACGAGTATGTGTTCTTTGATGTCGTCAAGGTCGTTTCCGAGTTCGTCTTCGACATCGATGTGGTCGCTTGCTGCATCGTGGACGCTTGCTACGGTGAACCAGACTGCGGCTATGACGCTTGCGTCTGAGTGTGCGAAGTTGGATCGGTTGACGTCGAACACGAGTTGCATGCGTTTTGCGATGAGTGGCCATATGGTTGGTTGGTAGTTTGGGTAGTCTGTTTCGAATGTTGTGGTGATGTCTTGTCGTGTGGCGCCGTTTTTGACTCGGTTTCGGATTTGTTCTCCGTGGTGGGTGATGAAGTCTTCGACTTGGGCGTTGAGTTCTTGGGCTTTCTTTTCTTTGCGCCATGCTCGTGCTTGGTAGGAGCCGTAGTCTTCGAATTTTTCTAGGCGTTGGCGGATTCTTTCTCTGGATAGTCCGTAGGTGTCGCCGATTTCTTGGAGGGTTTTTCCTTCGATGTAGAGGTTCCACATGTCTAGGTCTCGGGCTGCGATTTTGTTGGTTTTTGCTTTTTGTTGGATTTCTTTGAGGTGTGGGTCTTGTTGGGTGGTTTGGGTTATGAAGGGGTTTGTCATTGTTTTCTTTCTTGTCGTGGTTTTTGTTTCGTATTAGTATAATGATACTTTATTTTTGATGGTGGGTGGAAAATTTCGGGGTAGTTCGCTAAAACTGTTTATTAGATCCTATTTGGCTGGCAATCAGGGCACGGGCACATGGGGATTCTCCTTTCTTAAACTATTATTAAAGTAGCATGCTTCAAAAGTCCAGTCAACTTTCGCGAGAGACATACCTTTTCCACACGAGATCCCCACCATCCTAACCCTTTCTCGCAACAACTCCCGCCACAAACTGCAACCCAAACGCAACAAACCCACATGCACCCCACGCAGCCAATGGCCAATCAACATCAGCAAACGCAATGCCCCACAACCCCCAAGCGGCAGCATACACAGCCCATGTCAGCGTGTACACAGCCCGAAGACCCGTCCCAACCAAAGGAACACCCACACCATCTCGAATTCTAATACTACGAACAGAAGTACGCACCTGTGGCAAAAACTGCACAACACCAAACACCGACAAAAACACGCCCAACCCCACAACACCAAACAACACCGCAGACAACACCATAACAGCCATAAACACCAACCCCAACACCTCAGTTCGATGCAGAACATCGTTTTCAATACCCCGGCGCACTAACCCATACACAATCGCACTTCCCAATGTCGCCAAAAACCCAGACACTATAAGAGTAGAACTGCCCGACATAAATCCGTACAATGACCACCCCATTCCAGCAACAATCCAAGCCACCTCGCTCATAATCGAAATCCCCTCAGCCGAGCGAGTTTTTCTCAACTCAATAACTAAAGGTATGACAATGATAGCTTGGACGCAAAGCAAAACTATTCCAAGCATACTGCGTGCGTCCATATCCATATCTCCTTGATTTTTCAGTTTCCTTAAGGGAGTTTATAGGGCCCGTGGTTGATGCAGTCCTCACTTTTTCTAGTTTTCTTTCCTTTGTTTCTTCTCTGACAGAAAACTTCTAACACGCAACAATCACAAAAATCCAACAGTTGCCACGGATTCATATTTTGTATGCACGAAAATAATCTCTCCATTCGAATAGACATTATGAGATCCATCCTGTATACTCAAAGACGTGGAACTGCCCTGGCAAACATGGCACAGCAGTTCCAGGCTCCGTAGTTGGCTGCTGGCCTGCGGAGCCATTTCATTGTAAAAAGCGAAAAACACGGAACACGTACGGTTGCTTGCGGAAAATAATCTCTCCATTTGATTAGATATTGTTTGATCCATCCTCTATACTTGGAGGCGTGGAACTGCCCTGCCGAACACGGTACAGCAGTTCGGGCTCCGCACTTTGCTACTGGCACGCGGGGTCCATTTTTATTGCAAAAAAACGAAAACCCCCAATTGTCTTCTAACACCCGCACAACACAAAATCCTCGACGCGCAAACAGCAACGCCGAGGAAATCTTCTCACCTAAAACCTAATCCATCATTTCTTCTGGTTCTTCCTCTTTCTCATACCAATCAACGCGGCAATACCAACCACAATCCACGCAATATCAATCAGCTTCATCCCGCCTACCTGAACCTTTTCGCAGTCACACTTCCCATTCGCACAAGCCGAATTCTTGCTACGAGAATCCTCACCCTTTCGTACCCGAAAAGCCTCCACCTGCTCAGCACCCTCAGCCACAGCATCCTTCACATTCTCAGCTGCCTCAGACTGCTTCACTTCCTGCACAATCTCCTGGACTTTCTCAGAAGCAGACTCCTTCACATCAGAAGCAGCCTCCTTAACATTCGATGCAAGATCGACGATCTTTACTTCAACGTTTTCCTTTGCCTTGTCTAGTTCATTGTCCTTCGACATATGGACACATCCTTTCCAAATACTTCCGTTAGCCACAAACCTTAAACTGTGACCCGTAGAGAACAGTATACATGACCAGCTAGAAATCCCAATCCTCATCCGCAGTATCGTAGAAACTTATGTTAACAAATCCTCATAAAACATATGGGAGTTTGTAATGTTTCGTGTTGCTTTTTCAGAGTCCTGAAAACCCGTATTGGTTTCATCACTTACT
>ERZ1029878.129-NODE-129-length-15311-cov-46.119625_pt1 | contig 15311 bp, 11 predicted proteins | sample MGYA00519234_ERZ1029878 | MGnify/ENA primary metagenome ERZ1029878 (study PRJEB33666, sample SAMEA4610928) | skin metagenome | biome: Human-associated habitat; feature: Malodor aspect; material: skin | place: Philippines | collected 2015-08 ... | reverse complement strand
CGATGGAGTGGATCGACGAGGCCGGCCTGGCCTGCACCATGGAGTGGTCCGGTGAACGCACCGTGGCGGTCTACGCTGGCGGCATCCGCTTCTACCGCCCGGTGCACATCGGCGACCTCATCGAAGTCGACGCGCGCATCACCCGCACCGACTCGCGCTCCATCCACACCTCGGTGCATCTGCGGGCCGGCGACCCCCGTGGCGGGCGCGACAACCTGAAGGACGCCATCCACGCCACCTTCACCTACATCGGCATCGACATCGACGGCAACCCCCTGCCGGCGCGCAAGTTCACGCCGGTCACCGACGAGGACAAGCGCCTCTGGGAGCACACCCAGACGCTGAAAGACCTGCGCGCCGAGTACGAGCCGGTTCCGCTGGTGGAGCCGGCTCCCGCGGTGCAGCGAACGGAGTAGCTACACCGCCGCGTTCGGGGCGTGCGCGGCCGCGAAGTGCGACGGCATAGTCGCAGCCCACGCACCGGCGAGTTCCGAAATCTGGATCTCCTCGCCGGCGACGCGCAGCACGCCGTCTGCATTCGTGTCGCCGAGCACAGCCACCGGGATGCCGGCGGACGATGCGCGGTCCACGGCTGCCTCGGCGCGGTCGCGGGTCACCGCGACGAGCACGCGGGAGGCGGACTCGGAAAACAGCGCGGTGAACGCGTCGTCGTGCACGCCAGCGAGGTTAATGTCCGCGCCCTTGTCGGAGCCGAGCAGCAGCTCGAAGACCGCCTGGGACAGGCCGCCCTCGGACAGGTCATGCGCTGCCGCGATGCCGGCGGCGTTGCCGGCGAAGAACTCCGCCAGGCGCGCCTCGTTAGCCAGGTCCACCTGCGGCGGCAGGCCGGACAGGCCCGCACCAGAGATGTCCTGCCACACCGAGCCGCCGAACTCGTCCTTGGTCTCGCCCAGCAGGATCAGGGTGTACTGCTCGTCCGTGGACGGCAGCGCGTGCGGGATGGCCTGCTCCACGTCCTCCATCACACCCAGCACACCGACCACGGGGGTGGGCAGGATCGGGGTGTCGCCGGTCTGGTTGTAGAAGGACACGTTGCCGCCGGAGACGGGGATCTCCAGTTCGGCGGCGCCGTCGGCAAGCCCGTGCACTGCCTCGCGGAACTGCCACATCACGTCCGGGTTTTCCGGGGAGCCAAAGTTCAGGCAGTTCGTCACCGCGAACGGGGTCGCGCCGGTGACGGCGACGTTGCGGTACGCCTCCGCCAGCGCAAGACGCGCACCCATGTTCGGGTCGAGGTAGGTGTAGCGGCCGGACGCGTCCGCCGAGACGGCCACGCCGCGGTTGGTTTCCTCGTTGATGCGCAGCACGCCCGAGTTGGCGTACTTGGCCTGCACTGTGTTGCCGCGCACGTAGCGGTCGTACTGCTCAGTGATGAAGTCGCGCGAGCACAGCGCCGGGGAGGCAACCATCTTCAGCCAAGCGTCCTTGATGTCGCCTTGCTTCTCGACGACACCCCCGCCCTGCACCTCATCCAGCCAATCCGGACGCGCGTACGGGCGCTCGTAGACCGGGCCCTCGTCGATGGTTGACGGCGGGGCGTCGACGACGAGCTCGCCGTTGTGGAAGACCTGCAGGCGGTCCTTGTCGGAGGTGACCTCGCCGATGACGGATGCGAGCACATCCCACTTGGCGCAGATCTCCATGAAGCGGTCCACGTCCTCCGGTGCCACAACAGCGCACATGCGCTCCTGCGACTCGGAAGCGAGGATCTCCGCCGCGGTCATATTCTCCGCGCGCAGCGGGACGTTGTCCAGGTTGACGGTCATGCCGCCGTCGCCGGACGCGGCCAGCTCGGAGGTGGCACACGACAGACCGCCGCCGCCCAAGTCCTGGATGCCCTCGACCACGCCTGCAGCGTAGAGCTCAAGGCAGCACTCGATGAGCACCTTCTCCGCGAACGGGTCGCCCACCTGTACGGCCGGCAGCTTGCGCTCCTCGCCTTCCTCGAATGTGGCGGAGCCAAGCACGGACACGCCGCCGATGCCGTCGAGGCCGGTGCGGGAGCCGAACAGGATGACCTTGTTGCCGGTGCCGGAGGCGAACGCCAGGTGGAGGTCCTCCACCTTCAGGGTGCCCACGCACAGCGCGTTGACCAGCGGGTTACCGGCGTAGGCGGCGTCGAAGACGGTCTCGCCGCCGATGTTCGGAAGACCCAGGCAGTTGCCGTAGCCGCCGATGCCGTGGACCACGCCCGGCAGGACGCGCTTGGTGTCCTCCGCGTCGAGCGGGCCGAAGCGAAGCTGGTCCATCACGGCGATCGGGCGGGCACCCATGGCCATGATGTCGCGGACGATGCCGCCCACACCGGTCGCTGCGCCCTGGTAGGGCTCGACAAACGACGGGTGGTTGTGGCTTTCCACGCGGAAGGTGACAGCGTCGCCACCGCCGATGTCCACCACGCCGGCGTTCTCGCCGATGCCGGCGAGAATCTTCTTCTCCATCTCCTCGGTCATGGTGTGACCGAAGTAGCGCAGGTGGGTCTTGGAGGACTTGTAGGAGCAGTGCTCCGACCACATCACGGAGTACAAGGTGAGCTCCGCGTCGGTCGGGCGGCGGCCGAGGATGGCCTTGATCCTTTCGTACTCGTCATCCTTCAGGCCCAGCTCGACGTACGGCTGGTCGAGGTTCGGAGAGTCGAAGGCGTTTTCAACAGTGTCGTTGTGCACAGTCATCTTGGCGTTACGCTCCGATCTTCGAGATAGCGTCGATGGCGGAAGTGAACAGGCCGAGCCCGTCCGTGGAGGGGCCGGTGAGCGTTTCAATTGCGTGCTCCGGGTGCGGCATCAGACCGACGATACGACCGTTTTCACTGGTCACACCGGCGATGCCGTTGATGGAGCCGTTGAAGTTGTCGGTGTAGCGGAAGACCACGCGGCCTTCCTTCTCCAGCGCCTCGATGGTCTCCGGCGTGGCTTGGAAGCGGCCCTCGCCGTGCTTGGCTGGAACGTAAACGCGCTCACCCAACTGGCTGGTCCACGCGGTGTCGTGGCTCGCCACCTCGAGGTAGGTGTCCACGCAGTGGAAGTCCAGGTTCTGGTTACGCGTCAGCGCGCCCGGCAGCAGGCCGGACTCGGTGAGGATCTGGAAACCGTTGCAGATGCCGAGCACCGGCATCCCCTTCTTCGCGGCCTCGATCACAGCGCCCATCATCGGCGCCTGCGCGGCGATCGCGCCGGATCGCAGGTAGTCGCCGTACGAGAAACCACCCGGGACGACGACGGCGTCGACGCCGGTCAGATCATCGTCGGCGTGCCACAGTTGCTTCGGCGTGGCACCGGCGAGACGGACGGCACGCAACGCGTCGACGTCGTCAAGCGTGCCGGGAAAAGTAATGACTCCGATAGTTGCGCTCATCGCACAACCTCGAAGTCCTCGATCACAGTGTTAGTCAGCAGCGTCTCCGCCATACGGTGCAGCTCGGCGTCGGTGACGGTGTCGTCCACCTCGATCTCAAAACGCTTGCCTTGGCGGACGTCACTCACCCCCTCGACACCAATGCGGCCCAGTGCCCGCAGCACCGCCTGACCCTGCGGATCAAGAATTTCGGCCTTGGGCATGACATTAACGACGACTCGTGCCATGAGAATCCTTCACAAATTGGGAGGTGGAACGACCTTTGCGGTACGCGCGTCAGTATATCGAACGCCCCGACACGGCCCGAAACCCTTGTTGACCGGCCGAAAGTAAACGACGGGTGAATTTTCGGCAAAACATCGCTTCTCGACGAGCACGTGCCTGTAACTAGCGTTAACTTATCCGGGCTTCAGTAGTTCCTTTATCTTTTCCAAGAGGTTTCTTATGCGTCACCCACGCAAGGCGCTGAGCGCGTCCTTCATCGTCGCGCTCGCCGCCGGCACCGTCACCGTCGCCGCACCGAATGCGTCCGCAGCTCCGGACAACTCCAACGTGGTCATCAACGAGGTCTACGGCGGTGGAGGCAACAGCGGCGCCACCGTCAACGCGGACTTCGTCGAGCTCTACAACCCGACCGACCAGCCCATCGACATCACGGGCTGGACAATCGAGCAGCGTTCCACGGGCGACAACGTCGGCAACACGCACACGCTTTCCGGCGTTGTGCCCGCGAAGAGCACGTTTTTGATCACGAGCACACCCGGCTCCAACGGTGACGCGATTACCGGCGCCGACGACACGACCGCCAAGTTCAACTTCAGCGGCAAGGGCGCGATCGCCGTCTTGCTCGACGCAAACAACAACGAAGTTGACCTCGTTGGCTGGGGCGGCGCTTCACGCGCAGAGGGCGCACCTGCAGACGGCACCGCCAACGCGACCTCGATCCAGCGCGTCACCCTCGGCGTCGACACCGACAACAACGCAGCGGACTTCACGGTTGCCACCCCGACCCCGAGCGGTTCCGGCCAGGCCCCTGTCGACCCGGCACCGACCGAGCCGGAGCCGAATGATCCGGTTGAACAGCCCGTCGCCCCGGGCGAGATCACCCCGATCGCCGAGATCCAGGGCACTGGCGACACCTCCCCGCTCGAGGGCCAAACCGTCACAACCGAGGGCGTCGTCACCGCCGTCTATGACGAGGGCGGCAAGAACGGCTTCTTCCTCCAGACCGCCGGCACCGGTGAGATCAAGAACCCGGGCGACGCCTCCGACGGCATCTTCGTCTACATGGGCGGCAACCAGAACTTCCCGCAGACCGGCGATTCCGTCCAGGTCACCGGTAGCGTAAGCGAGTACTACAGCCAGACGCAGATCACGGTGTCGTCGTTAAGCACGCTCGACGAAGCGCTGGAAGCACCGAAGGCTGTGAAGATTGACACGCTTCCCGCCGGCGACGACGCCCGCGAGCCGTACGAGGGCATGCTCGTGCGCCCGACTGGCGCGTACACGGTGACCAACAACTACACGCTGAACAACACCGGCGATCTCGGCTTGGCACCGGGCGAGAAGGCATTCCGCAACCCGACCGACGTGATCACGCCGGATGCTCAAGCGGTTTCCGAGATGAACGCAAAGCAGGCATCCGAGGTGGTCTACCTCGACGACGGTCGCACCCGCAACTACTTCCGCACCGACAAGAACACGCCGCTGCCGTACCTCGTCACTTCCGACAACGGTGTGAAGTCGATCCGCACCGGCGACCAGGTGGACTTCCAGACCGATGTGGTGGTCGACTACTCCTTCGACCAGTGGCGTTTCCAGCCGCTGCAGCCGATCACCGGCAAGAACGCCGCCGAGGAACTGCCGATCACGTGGGAGGATTCGCGCGCGACGTCCTACGACGTGCCGGACACCGTCGAAGGCGACAACTCCATCGGCTTCTTCAACGTGCTCAACTACTTCACCTCCCTGGGTAAGGATGAGTCGGGCTGCAAGTCGTACACCGATATGAACGGCACCCCGGTTGGCACCAACCGCTGCAACGTCCGCGGCGCGTACTCCCAGGACGCGTTTAACGATCAGCAGGCGAAGATCGTCACCGCGATCAACAAGCTTGACGCGCACGTGCTCGGCCTATCCGAGATTGAAAACGGCGCCCGCGTCACCGGCGATGTCCAACAGCGCGACAACGCGTTGTCCAACCTGGTCAACGAACTGAACAAGGCCGCCGGCGAGAACAAGTGGGACTACGTGAAGTCCCCGTCTGCGCTCGGCACCGCCGAGGACTTCATCCGCGTCGGCTTCATCTACCAGCCGGCCGAGGTCGAGCCGGTCGGCGAGTCCCGCATCTTCGACGACCCGGCCTTCACCCGCATGGCGCGCCAGCCGCTGGCGCAGGAGTTCAACACGGTCAAGCGTGACGACGACGACAACTTCGTCGCCGTGGTCAACCACTTCAAGTCCAAGGGCTCGGTGGCCAATGGCGACGAAGCCACCGGCGACGGCCAGGGCAACAACGCCAACGTCCGCGTTGCACAGGCGCAGGCGTTGCTCGACCACATGAGCAAGCAGGACGATTGGCAGGAACTGCCAACCTTCCTCGTCGGTGACTTCAACTCCTACACCATGGAAAACGCGCTGAACACGCTGCGCGGTGGCGGCTACTCGCTGGTCCACCACGAGAAGGACTTCCCGCAGGAGTCCTACCAGTTCGACGGCCAGCTCGGCTCCCTGGACCACGTCTTCGCCAACGAGGCGGCCAACGCGCTCGTGCAGGACTCCGCGGTGTGGAACATCAACGGCGACGAGTCCGTCTCGTTCGAGTACTCCCGCCGCAACTACAACGCGCAGGACTTCTTCGGCGACGGCGACGACCCGCTCTACGGCTACGGCAACCCGTTCCGCTCCTCCGACCACGACCCGGTGAAGGTCGGCTTCAACACGACCAAGAAGGCCGAGCAGGACGCCGACAAGTTCGACCCGCAGGCCACCGAAACCATCACGGTCGAGCAGGGCACCGCGCTTCCCGACGCCGCCTCCGTGTTCACTGACGCAGACACCCTCCCGGAGGGCACCACGTTCGAGTGGACGACCCCGGTAGATACCGACACCGTCGGCGACAACCAGCGCGGCGAGGTGACTGTCACCTACCCGGACAACAGCACCGATGTCGTTGAGGTTGTCGTCAACGTCACGCCGCTGGCAGGTGAAGACGACAAGCCGCGCTACATCGTCAAGGCTGAGGTCAACGACAACGGCGAACTCGTTGTCACCTACGACAATGGCGAGACCGAGAACCTCGGCAACGTGACCGGTGCTACTGGCGAGCGCGGCGAGCAGGGTGAACCTGGCCAGCGCGGCGAGCAGGGCCCCAAGGGCGACAAGGGTGACACCGGCTCCAAGGGCGACAAGGGCGACAAGGGTGACACCGGCTCCAAGGGCGACAAGGGTGACACCGGCGCCAAGGGCGACAAGGGCGACAAGGGTGACACCGGCGCCAAGGGCGACAAAGGCGACAAGGGTGAAACCGGCTCCAAGGGCGACAAGGGCGAGCGCGGCGAACAGGGCCCCAAGGGCGACAAGGGCGAGCGCGGCGAGCAGGGTGAGCCTGGCCAGCGCGGCAAGGACGGTCGCGGCGTGAAGTCGTTCGTCATCGATGACAACGGCCACCTGGTTGTCACCTACTCCGACGACACTGTTGCGGATCTGGGCAAGGTTGTCGCTGACACGGTTGTTAACCAGGAGGGTGAGACCACGGAGCCGCGTGGCATCGAAAACGTCAAGGTCAACGAAAACGGCGAACTCGTTGCCACCTACACCGACGGCACGAGCCAGAACCTCGGTCGCGTCGCAGGCAAAGACGGCAAGGACGGCAAGGACGCCCCGGCACGCGAGGGCTCCAGCGTGAGCGATCGTTGTCTGCCGGCCGCAGGCCTGCTTGCGGTGCCGCTGCTGGCGCTGATCCCGCTGGGCCTGGCCGTAACCGCAGATATTCCGGCGCTTGCTCCGGTGAAGGAGCAGATCAGCAAGATTGGCGCGCAGCTCCCGGTTTCCGCGCAGGCCGGTGGTGTGGCTGGTACGGCGCTGGCTGTCGCGGCGATCGCGACGTTGGCAACGCTGTGCTCCTCCAAGTAGCGTGACCTGAATTCTGCCCCGTCGGCCTCCTGCCGGCGGGGCATTTTCATCCCATTTTCAAATTGAAAACGATTCCCATTAGTGCTTAAATTCCGCTTATGGAAAATCGTTTTCACTTCAGAACACTCGCAATCGCAGCCACCACTGCACTCGTCGGCATGACGCTCACTGCCTGCTCGGAGGAGTCGCAAGAGGCGTCCGGCATCATCGCAACCACCAGTGTGTGGGCCGACGTCGCCTCGGCGGTTACCGGCGAAGACGTGGAAGCGATCATCACCGGCGACGCGGTTGACCCCCACCACTTCGAGCCCTCGGCGAAGGACCTCGCACGCATCAAGCAGGCCGAGACCGTTGTGGCCAACGGCGGCGGGTACGACGCGGCGCTTTACACCGCCGCCGAGCAGGACCGCATCATCCACGCCATTCCGCTTCTCGACAACGACCACCACGACCACGATCACGACCACGATCACCACGACATCGAGCACGCCTGGTTCGCTCCAGAAAAGGTCCGCCAGGTCGCAGATGAGGTGGCGGGACGTGTTGGGGGCGATGCTGGGGTCGTCGATAAGCGAATCAGCGCAATCGAGGACAAGCTCAACGCCGCGCAGCTCAACGTCGCGATGACGGAACCGATCGCCGCGGGCCTGGTGGGAGCCAAATTGATCGACGTCACCCCGGAGGAATATGCGCACGCGAGTGTGAACCACCAGGAGCCGTCGGCCTCTGCGGTCGCCAAGTTCTTGGAGCAGATCGAAACCGGCCAACTCGACCTGTTGTTCGTCAACCCGCAGAGCACGAACAGCGCGACTGAGCGCTTGGCGGACGCGGCGAAGGCGCATAATGTTCCCGTTGTTGAAATCCGGGAGACACCCCCGGCTGGCGTGGACTTCCTCGATTACTTTGAGCAGGTCGTGGACCAGATCGCGGAAATAACGAAGTAGGACAATTGTGATCGCTGAGCTGCGCGACGCCGCCGTCGCTCCCCTGTGGTCCGGGCTCGACCTCGCCGTGGACAAAGGCGAGTTCATCGCGGTCCTCGGCCCGAACGGCGTGGGCAAATCGACTTTGCTGGGCACGCTGCTAGGCACCCGCAAACTCACCCACGGCAGCGCGCACGTCAACGGTCGGGTCGGGTTCATCCCGCAGCAGCACATGTTCCCGAAGGATCTTCCGGTGCGCGGGCGCGACCTCGTCTCTTGGGCGATGGGCAGGCGCACCCCGAAAGCAGACGTTGAGGCGCAACTCGCTTCCGTGGGCGCGGATTCGTTCGCGGACCAGCGCGTCGGCCTGCTCTCCGGCGGCCAGCAGCAACTCATCCGCCAGGCACAGGCGTTTTCCCACAACCCCGAGCTCTTGCTTGCCGACGAGCCCCTGCTCTCCCTCGACCCCGCCCGCGCCCGCGACACGGTCGCCAGGTTGCACGAGCACCCGGCGGCGGTGGTGTGTGTGACGCACTCGATCAACCCGGTGCTCGGCGTCGTCGATAGGGTGCTCTACCTCGGCCCGCAGGGCCACGTCATCGGGGATGTTTCTGAGGTCATGCGCTCCGAAGTACTAAGCGAGCTCTACGGCACGCGCGTCGATGTCGTCGAAGTGGACGGAAGGATGGTCGTGCTGTGAGCGACACCTTGTTTCTGCTCAGCCAGGATTTCGTGCAAACCACGCTCATCGCGTGCGCGCTGCTCGGTATCCTCTCCGGCGTGATGGCGCCGCTGGTGGTGCTGCGCCAGATGTCGTTTTCCGTCCACGCCACCTCCGAGCTCGCCTTGATGGGCGCGTCGGCGGCCCTGCTGTTCGGTGCCAACGTCGGCTTCGGCGCGGTCGCGGGTGCCGTCGTGGCCGCGCTCGTCCTCGCTGCGCTGGGGCTGAAGGGCCAGCAAGACTCCGCCGTGGGCGTGGCCATGAGTTTCGGCATGGCACTGTCCGTGCTGTTTATCCACCTCTACCCCGGCAACTCCAACCGGGCGCTTGCGCTGCTCACCGGACAGATCGTCGGCGTGTCCGCACAGAACGTGGTGCTACTCGGGATCACGACCGCCGTCGTCGCGGGCGCCGTCATCGCCTTGTGGCGCCCGCTGCTGTTCGCCTCGGCCGATCCGGTGATGGCTGCGGCATCAAAAGTGCCAGTGCGCGCGATGGCGCTGACGTTCGCGGTGCTCGTCGGTATCGCCTCGGCGCAGTCGGTGCAGATCGTCGGCGCGCTGCTGGTCATGTCGCTGCTGATCACGCCCGGCGCGGCCGCTGCCCAAGTCACTGCAAACCCGGTGCGTGCGGTGTGGCTGTCCATCCTGTTCGCGGAACTTTCCGCTATCGGCGGCATGGTGCTCTCGCTCGCCCCCGGCGTGCCGGTGAGCGTGTTCGTGGCCTTTATTTCCTTCGGCATCTACCTCGTGTGCCGAGGGTTCGCCTACCTGAAGTCGCGGTAGTCGGCCGGTTCCGCGCCGGCCTCCACGGCTGCAGCGGCCGCGGCGAGGAAGTCGCGGCGCACCTTCTTCTGGTCAAGTTCGCGGCCGGAGGCGGATAGACGGATCGTGTTGCCCTTTTCGGCGCCGCGCTCGGCGGCCTTAATCACGTTGCGGCGCCACCACTTGGCGGCGCCGTAGCCCTCGCCGACGGACAGGTTGCGGGCCTGGGCGAACTCGTCGCGGTGCAACCGGTAGATCCCCTTCGTCGACGCCGCCACGGCAAACCCGAACTCGCCTAGCACCTCGAGGGTGCCGTCCGACATGCGCCAGCGCGGTGGGGCGAACATGTCCAGGTCGAAGCCCAGCGCGGACATCTGCCGCGTCGCGCCCTTCAGCCGCAGCCGCGCTTCGTGGGTGCCCAAGTTCGCAAATTCGCTGCGCCGGCCCTGCACCGGCTGGTCAAAGCCGTTGAGCATCAGTGCGCGTTGGCCGACCTGGCCCAGCAGCCACTCCCGAGTGGTGTCGTCCTTGGCCAGGTGCCACTTCTTGTCGATGTGCGGCGCCACCAGAAGCGACACCGCCACCCCCTCCCGGTCCAGGTCGCGCACCATGGTTGTCACGTTGTCCAACGTGGCGTCGAAGATGGACGAGATGGAGACGAGCAGGCGGCCGGGCATAAGGGGAATTATCGCACAGGAGCCTCGACCGCGCCGGACTTCACCAGCGTCCACGAGTACTCGAAGGCGGTCTGCTTCCACTTGGCGTAGCGGCCGGACACACCGCCGTGGCCGGCGGACATTTCCGTCTTCAGCAGGATCTCACCGCCGGTGGCGACCTCACGCAGTTTCGCTACCCACTTGGCGGGCTCGACGTAGAGCACGCGGGTGTCGTTCAGGCTCGTGACCGCCAGAATGTCCGGGTAATCCTGCGCCGCGACGTTCTCGTACGGGGCATAGGTTGCCATGTAGTCGTACACCTCGGGGTCGTGGTACGGGTCGCCCCACTCCTCCCATTCGCCGACGGTCAGCGGCAGCTCCGGCTTCAAAATGGAGGTCAGCGGATCCACGAACGGCACGATCGCCTGGATGCCAGCGAATTTCTCCGGTGCCATGTTCGCCACTGCACCCATGAGCAGGCCACCGGCGGAACCACCTTCCGCAACCATCTTGTCGTGCTCGGTCAGTCCCTCGGCCACCACGGCGTCGGCGCTGGCGATGAAGTCGGTGAAGGTGTTGACCTTGTGCAGCATCTTGCCGTTGTCGTACCAGGCCCGGCCCATTTCGCCGCCGCCGCGCACGTGGGCGCACGCCCAGATCATGCCGCGATCGAGCAAAGACAGTCGCGCGACCGAAAAGCCCGGGTCCATCGACGCCTCGTAGGAGCCGTAGCCGTACAACAGCAGTGGCGCCGGACCTTCGACACCTTTGCGACGCACCACCGAAACCGGCACCTGCTCACCGTCGTCAGCCTGTGCCCAGATGCGGAACGCCTCGTAGTCGTCGGCGTTGTAGCCGCCTTCGACCTCCTGCTGCTTCAGCAGCGTCTTCTTGCCTGTGGCCACCTCGTAGTCCAGCACCTGCGACGGCTGCGTGTACGAGGAGTAGCCGAGCCGCACCACCGGCGCATCCCACTCCGGGTTGCCGCCGAGCCCGACGTTATAGAGCTCCTCGGAGAACTCCAGCTCGTCAAACTCGCCGAAGCCACCGCTTAACGACGACACCGCGAGCCGCGGAATCCCACCTCGGCGATACGCCATGAACATGAAGTCGCGGTAGGTATCGATGCCCTCGATGCGCACCGTGTCAGAGTGCTCGACCAGCACGTCCAGCTCGTGAAGCGGCCCAAGCTCGCCGACGGGTGTCGTCGCCACGCAAAAGTTCGCGCCGTGGGCGTTGTGGGTGATCACCCAGTACTCGGTGCCGTCTACGACGCAGTAGTCCGGGTGGTACTCGATGCCGGCATCGCGCGGCCAGAGCACCTCGAACTCGCCGGTCGGATTGTCCAGGTCGAGCACACGGTACTCGGAGGTCAGCGAGGAGGACGCGACGATCATGAGGAAGCGCTCCGCGCGGTCCGCACCGACCCCGACGCCGAACTTCTCGTCCGTCTCCTCGTAGACCAGCACGTCCTCGTCAGCTGCGGTACCGACCTTGTGGCGCCAGATCTGGTGGGGACGCCACGCGTCGTCGCAACGCACGTAGAACAGGTAGTCCTCGCCGGCCCAGGTGGCGCCGTAGAACACGCCGTCCAGCTGGTCGTCGAGAAGCTCGCCGGTCTCCAGGTTTTTGATGCGCATGGTGAAGCGCTCGTCGCCGGCGGTGTCATAGGAGTATGCGAGCAACCGCCCCGAAGTGGACACCGACGACGCGCCCAGCGAGAAGAACTCGTGGCCGTCGGCCAACTCGTTGACGTCGAGCAGCACCTGCTCATCCGACATGTGCTCCGACACCTCGGGCGGGGTCCACGGATCGTCGGCGGTGGGCACGCGGCAGGAAATGCCGTAGTTCTTGCCCTCGACGGTGCGGCCGTAGTACCACCAGTCGCCCTGGCGCTGCGGGACGGACATGTCCGTTTCTTTGATACGGGACTTGATCTCGGCGTAGATGTCGTCGGCAAGCCCGCTCCACGCGGAAGTCTTCTTCTCCGTGTAGGCGTTTTCCGCCTCGAGGTACTCGATGACCTCCGGGTTGTCTTTGTCGCGCAGCCACTCGTAGTCGTCGTGGAAGTCGCGCCCGTGGAAGGTTCTTATGATCGGGTGCTTTGCTGCCTTCGGTGCGGTCATGCGTGCTGACCCGGCCACTCGGCAAAGCGTCGACCACTGAGGCGCTCGTAGGCCTCGATGTAGCGGTCGCGGGTCGCCTCAACCACCGAGCCCGGCAGCTCCGGCGGCAGCGAACCGTCGGACGGATCCCAGCCGGACTTCGGGCTCTTCAGCCAGTTGCGCACATACTGTTTATCAAAGCTGGGCTGGTTCTTGCCCTCCTCGTAGCCGTCCGCGGGCCAGTAGCGGGAAGAATCCGGTGTGAGGACTTCGTCGGCAAGCACGAGCTCACCGTCCTCGTCCAGGCCGAACTCGAACTTCGTGTCCGCGAGGATGATGCCCTTGGTCTCGGCGTACTCGGCGGCACGCGTGTAGACCTCGAGGGTTGCGTCCCGCAGGCGCCCGGCAAGCTCGCTGCCCACCTTGTTCGCCACAAAGTCGAACGTGACGTTCTCGTCGTGGTCGCCCTGCTCCGCCTTCGTCGCGGGGGTGAAGATCGGCTCGGGCAGCTTCGAGGCCTCCTCGAGCCCGTCGGGCAACTTAACGCCACACACGCGCCCGGTGGCGTCGTACTCCTTCTTGCCGGAGCCGGTGAGGTAGCCGCGGGCGACGCACTCGAACGGCACCATGTCCAGGCGCTTGACCACCATGGCGCGACCGAGGACGTCTTCGGGGATGCGCTCGTCGTCGATCGGGCCTGCGAGGTGGTTCGGCACATCAGAAAGCAGGTCGAAGAAGAACATCGAGGTCGCCGTGAGAATGCGGCCCTTGTCCGGGATCGCCGGCTCAAGCGAGTAGTCGAACGCGGAAATCCGGTCCGACGCCACCAAGAGCAGCGTCTTGTCGTCGACTTCGTAAATCTCGCGGACTTTGCCACCGGCGAGGTGGGAATAATCGGATAGCTCTGGACGCATGCGCGCTAGTATATGCCCCGTGAATAAACGCGCGACCGCAGTCCTCATCCCCCTCGTTTTGGCTGCGTGCGACACCCCTTCCGCGTTCGACGGCGACATGCCGGCCTTCACCGAAACCCGCGACGGCGCCACGTTGCGCTACGGCCAAACCGCGAAACTTGTCACCAAAGACGTCCAGTTCGACGTGCCGGTGCAGTGGGAGATCACCGTCGACGAGCCGGAAACCGAGCGCGCCCCGCGCAGCGCGAGCGAGGCCGCCGAGATCGTCTGCTTCCCGGTCACGCTCACCCCGGTTGCGGTGGGCGAGCACCCCGTCGACATCACTGTGGCTCTGCCCGAGCTTTCGCTTGTCGACGACACCCTCAACGCCAACACTGCCTCCAGCCAATACTGCGGCGAGTCGGCGTTCAGCGGCTACACCCCGGACCTCACCGGGCCCCAGCACGGCTTCGTCGCCTCCTGGGCCGGTACTGCCGAGCCGGGTGTTGTGGCCACCGGCGTCGAGGTGAAAACCCGTGACGCGACGGTGACCTTTCAGTAGTTAGAGGATGTCGCCCGGGGTGTAGTCAGCGGCCTCGGGGTGGGCCTTGACCAGTTCGTCGATACGCGCGAGCACCCGGTCCACCTGAGACTCGGCCGCGCCGATGAAGGCGGCCTTGTCCTCCAGCGCTTTATCCAGCTGCGCCTTGTCCAGCGGGAGGCGATCGTCGTCAGCCAAGCGCTCCACCAGGTTCTGCTCCGCGCCGCGCTCGCGCATGTCGAGAGCCATGGCGACCGCATTTTCCTTGATCACCTCGTGCGCGGTCTCGCGGCCGACCCCGGCGCGCACGCTTGCCATGAGAATGCGCGTCGTGGCCAAAAACGGCAGGTAGCGGTCCAGTTCGCGGTTAATCATCGCCGGGAACGCGCCGAACTCGTCGAGCACCGTGAGCATGGTCTCCAGCTGGCCGTCGATGGCGAAGAACGCATCCGGCAGTGCGACTCGACGCACCACGGAGCAGAACACGTCGCCCTCGTTCCACTGCTGGCCGGCCAGGTCGCCCACCATGGTGAGGTAACCGCGCAGGATCACCTGGAAGCCGCCGACGCGCTCGCAGGAACGCGCGTTCATCTTGTGCGGCATCGCGGACGAGCCGACCTGGCCTTCCTTGAAGCCCTCGGTGACCGTCTCGTTGCCGGCCATGAGCCGGATGGTAGTCGCAAGCGACGACGGGCCCGCGCCCAGCTGCACCAGCGAAGAGACCACGTCGAAGTCGAGCGAGCGCGGGTAGACCTGGCCCACCGAGTCAAAGACGCGGTCGAAGCCGAGACCTGCGGCAATCCCCTGCTCGAGCTGCGACAACTTTGCTTCGTCACCGCCCATGAGGTCCAGCATGTCCTGCGCAGTGCCCATCGGCCCCTTGATGCCGCGCAGCGGATAACGCTCCAACAGCTCCTCGATGCGCTCAACGGCGACCAGGATCTCGTCGGCAGCAGAAGCAAAACGCTTGCCCAGCGTCGTGGCCTGCGCTGCGACGTTGTGGGAGCGGCCGGCCATGACCAGCGACTTGTACTCGCCGGCGCGGTTGCCCACCGCCTTGAGCAGCGCGACCGCCTTGTCGCGAGTCAGCTCAAGCGCCTTGCGCACCTGGAGCTGCTCCACGTTTTCGGTCAGGTCTCGCGAGGTCATCCCCTTGTGGATCTCCTCGTGGCCCGCCAGCGCGTTGAACTCCTCGATGC
>ERZ1029878.128-NODE-128-length-15342-cov-40.527572_pt1 | contig 15342 bp, 16 predicted proteins | sample MGYA00519234_ERZ1029878 | MGnify/ENA primary metagenome ERZ1029878 (study PRJEB33666, sample SAMEA4610928) | skin metagenome | biome: Human-associated habitat; feature: Malodor aspect; material: skin | place: Philippines | collected 2015-08 ... | reverse complement strand
ACTCCGCGGCGAACAAGAAGTCCAACATGGCTCGCGCCCTGAACAAGATGGACTAATATCGCCATCGCCTACAGGTTGAACCCGCCCGCAACCCGGGCGGGTTCACTTGTCTGTAACGCCGATTGCGGCACCGACGAATAGGACAAACGTGAAAATCAGAAAACGCGCGGTCGCAGCCGCGATCACCTTCAGCCTGATGGCCGCCCCGATCACTCCGGTGGCGCAAGCCCAGACCCCGTCCGTGTCCACCACCACGGAGGCCGCCGAACTGATCGGCATGCTGGCGCAGATCTTGCCGGCCAACAACAAGCAGATCACCCAGGCGCTCACCGCCCTAGCGCTGGTCATCGCCGGTATCGCGGTGGTGGCGCCGTTGGTGGAGGCGGGGTCGTCGATACGCAACGGCACCGCGGTGTCGCAGGGTGTGAAAACGCGCCGCATCACCGTCGGCGGCAAGACCCGCTCGTACGACGTGGTACTGCCGGCGGGGCATTCCGCCGACAAGTCGTACCCAGTGATCATCGGCTTCGGCGGGTGGCAACACGACGCGGCCCGCACGCGCGACTACGAGCGGTTCGAGACCGCCACCGACGGCGCGATCGTGATCTACGCACAAGGCGTGGACAACGCGTGGGCGGGCGCACCGTACGCGAAAACCAGCATCGACGAGGACATTGCGTACGTGCGCGCGCTTATCGACGACGCCTCGCAGACCTTTGGCGCCGACCCCGACCGCGTCGCGGTAGCCGGGTTGTCCAACGGCGGCGGTTTTGCGGCGGCGCTGGCGTGCCACGCGCCGGAGACCATTACGGCGGCCGCGGCGGTGGCGGGCGCCTACTACTCGCCCACCGTCACCGGCTGCGAGCGTGGCGCGGTTCCGGTGCTTTTGATGCACGGCACGAACGACGACATCGTCGGCTACGACGGCGGGTTCCGCCACGGCGCGTCCTTTGAGGCGGTGAAGGACGTGTTTGGCACGCTGGGGCGCAAAAACGGCTGCGTGATGCTCCCGCGCGAGTCGCGCACCGGCAACGTGACCACGATCGAGCCGCTGAACTGCGACACCGAGACCCGTCTGCAGCGCATCGAGGGCGGCGGGCACACCTGGTTCACCAACCCGAGTGCTACCGCCGAGACCGCACGCTTTTTGCTGCAGTACCTCTAAAGCGTCAGCGCGCCGCGCACGATCAGCGTGATTCCCACGACGACGAAGAACGCCCCGGCGCCGATGTCGATGTAGGGCCCGGCGCGCAAGAACTTACGCCGTACCCGATCGGTGGAGACCACCTGGACAAACACGGCGAACAGGGCGAACGCGCTGAGCCACAGCGCGACGATCACCACCGCGGCGGTGCCGAGGCTCGGGCTCGGCGGCAAAAGCGGGGCGATCATGGCGGACAGGGCGACGACGATTTTGGGGTTGGCGAGGTTCGTCGCTAAGCCTGTGAGGTACGACGCGCGCACGCTGCCGAGCCGCTCCTCCGCTTCTGCCAGGCTCGTCGGCGGGTAGTGGCGTTCCTGGACACCGGAGCGGACGTTGCCCACCCCCATCGCGATAAGGATCGCCCCGCCGACGATCTGGATGTAGGTGAGCACGTGCGGAAACGCGTTGAGCAGCGCCGTCGCCCCGAAGACGGTGAGCGTGCACCACATGAGCACCCCGGTCTGAATGCCGAACGCGGTGGCCCACCCGTGGCGGCGCGAGCGGGTGGCGGTGCGTGTCACTAACACCACGTCCGGGCCGGGTGCGGCAGCGCCGAGAACGTTCAGCCCGACGATGACGGCGAGGTCCCCCGGCGAAATCACACGAGCTCCGCGATGCGCCGCACGGCGTTTTCCAACGCGAATTCCTCGTCGCCGCCTTGGCCTTTCACTTCGGCGTCGAGGTCCGCGACGATGACCACAGCCTCCGAGACCGCGCGGCCCGACCACTGGCGGGCGACTTGCATCGTTTTCTTGGCGACGAACGGGTGCATGCCCACCGTGCGCGCAATCTGCTCCGGGTTGCCGCGCACGCCGTAGAGTTTCGCGATGTCGCCGACCTTGTGCGCGAGCGCCGCCGCGATGGTCACCGGCGAGATACCCAGCTGCAGCGCCCGGCGCGTCGACGCGAGCGCCCTGTCCGCGCGCCCTGCTACCGCCTGGTCAGCGATGTCGAAGCCGGCGACCTCCGCCACGCCGACGTAGTACTCGCGCACCGCGGCGACCGTGATCTCCCCGTCGGTGTCGGCGACCAACTGGCTGACTGCCGAGGCCAACTCACGCAGGTCGGAGCCGACCGATTCGAGCACCGCCGCCACCACGTCCGGGGTGGGGCGCACGCCGTGGGAGCGAAATTCTTCGGTGAGCCAGGTGCGGCGCTGCCCGTCGTTGAGCGGGTTGACCTCGTGGACCTCGGCGATCTTCTTGAACTTGGGCACGAGCGATTTTTGCCGCCCACCGCCGGTGTGTTGGATGATGAGCACGATGCCCGGCGCGGGGTCCACGCACGCGTTGAGCAGCACCTCGGTGGGTTCTTTGCCGGCCAGTTCGGTGTTTTTCACCAGCACGACGCGGTCCTCGGCGAACAGCGACGGGCTGGTGACCATCGCGATCTCGCCCTCGGTGACCTCCCCGGCGCGCAGGGTGGACACTTCCACGCCGTCACCGGCTTCGGCGATGATCTTCTTCGTGGCGCGCTCGGCGAGGAACTCGTCTTCGCCTAGCACGAGGTGCACGGGGTTGAGCATGCCGATCATCTTAAAAGGCCCGCCGAGGAAGTACTTGGGTGCCGTCGGGGTAGATCGTCGCCACGCCGTCACGGTTCGGGAAGATCACGGGAACACCCTGGTCAGTGACCACGGGACGCGTGTGCGGGCGCCCCTGTTCCAGCACGACCACAAGTTGGGTGCCGGGCGGGACGGGCTCGACGTCGTCTTTGGTCGCCACAACATGCGCGCGCAGGTTCTCCAGCTCCACTGCGGGCGGCTGTCTGACCGCGACCAGCCCGAACACTACCGCCACCACCAAGGTCATCCGCGGCCGACCGCACAACACGCCCGCGAGGAACCAGCCGTAGACCACCAGGACGTAGAGCGGGGCGGCGTTGATCGTCGCGACGGGAAGTCCTGCGCCAACGTCAGCGACAAGCCGCACCCACCTGGCGAGCGGCTCGACGATGAAAAGTGGCACCGCTTCCATCCCGCCGGGTGCCAGGCTGCACACCGCCGCGGCGAGCCCCAGCACGGTCACCGGTCCGGTCACCGGGGCGACTAGCACGTTGGCGACCACCGACACGAGCGAGACGCGGCCTGCCATGAGCGCCACGATGGGCATCGTCGCCACGTCAGCCGCGACAGCCACAGCCAGCGCGCGCACGAGGATGTCCGGCCACCCGGTCTTCGCCAGCGCCCGGTACAGCAGCGGAAACAGCGCGACGATCCCCGCCGTTGCCGCCACCGACAGCGCGAACCCGTAATGCACGGCCAGGTTCGAATCGATGAGCACCAGCGCAATCACCGCAAGGCACAGCGCGTGCACCGGCTCCGACTGCCGCGACGCCAGCACCGCTGTAAGCCCCACCAGCCCGGTCACCGACGCGCGCAGCACACTCGGATCCGGCCCCACGAGCGCCGCATAGAGCAAAAGCGCGCTTGCCGACGCCACCACCCTGCCCCGCAGCCCCAACCCCAACGCTGCTGCCAACACCGCCGCGAACGCGGTCACGATCGCTATGTTCGCGCCGGAGACCGCCGACAGGTGCGACAGCCCGGTGTCGACGTAGGCCTGCTGCTCACCTGCCGACTGCAACGAGGTATCGCCTAGCACCATGCCGGGGATGAGCCCCTGCGCCTGATCGCCCACGGTGCGCTCAACCGCCGCGGCGAACGTCTCGCGGGTATGCAGCGCGAAGCGCGCAAACCCCTCGGGCGGGCCGGTGGCCTGAACCGTCCCGTTGATCGCGTACGGGTTGATGCCAGCCACCCCGGACTCGCTTACCGCCCCACGCGCCACCACCTGTGCGCCGGCGACCACGTCGTCCGGCACCTCGTCGGTAAACACCGGCGTCGGCGACGGGACGCCCGCCACCTGCACACGCACGAGGTACCCGCCTGAGGCAATCTGCTTCGGCGCGCCCGCAACAGTGCCCGTGATCTCCCCGGCCGGGTCCCACCGATGCGCGGTACGCAGCCGCAACCACGCCACAATCGTCGACGCTGCGCCCAGCCCCGCGACCATGAGCACCTGCCCCCACGCCCGCCACACCGCCGCGATCCCCGCGCACAGCAGCACCACGGCCACCGCCGCGCGCACCCCGAACACGATCGCGCACGCAGCCGCGGCCCACACCGCGACCGCCGCCGGAACCAGACGCAACTCCCCCACCGCTACAGCCCCACCTGGTCGCGCAGCGCTTCGAGCTTCGCCGGGCCGATACCCTTGACGTCGGTTAGCTGGTCCACCGTGGCGAAAGGACCGTTCGCCTCCCGATGCGCCACGATCGCCGCGGCGGTCGCCTCCCCGATGCCGCTCAGCGTGGTCAGCTCCGCCACGTCCGCCGTGTTGATCGACACCACCCCAGGCGCGCCCCCACCAGGGGCGGCCGGGGCGGCGCCGGCGGCTTGGACGTGGATCTGCTGGCCGTCGACAAGCAATTGCGCATGGTTGATGGACACCAAATCCGCGCCGGGCAGCGGGCGCGCCACCTGCAGCGCATCCGCCACGCGCGCGCCGTTGTTCAGCGTGATCAGCCCTGAGTTTTCCACCTCCCCGACCACGGAGACCACCACAGAGCCGGCGACCTCGGTGGGGTCAGCGACCTGCTCCCACGACGGCCCGTCTGTCTCCGACGGCCCCGTGCGCGTGGCGGCCCACCCGCCGACGGCGAGCAGCACAACCCCGGCCGCGGCGGCAGCCTGCTTCACCGGGATGCGCACCCGCGGCTCGGGGTAGCGCACGGCGAGCAGATCTTCCTCCCCCGTCGGCCGGGTCAATTCTTTGATGCGTTCTGTGGCGTTCACACCTGGCACGCTAAAAAGCCGCCCCGGGCTTGCCAAGAGGCGGCGAAAAATCTGTGGATAACTGGGCTAGTTAGGCCCGAAAGTTATCCACAGTTCGAGAAGAAAACACGACAGATAGGCCAATGGCGCCCGCGCCGGTGTGCAACGCGATAACGTCGACAAGCGGCTCAACCATCACCCGGGAGCCTTCCGGCAGGGCCTCGCGCAGCATCTCAGCGAGCTGCTCGGCCGCCTCGGAGGCATCCGCGTGCTGGATGGCGACGAACACCGGCTCGCCGCCTGCCCGCTCCCCGACCAACTCGGTGAGTTTTGCAAACGCCTTCGACTGCGTGCGCGTCTTCCCCGCGAGCTCGAACTTGCCGTCCTTGATGTGCAGGATCGGCTTGTTGGCCAAAAGCGCCGCCGACAACATCGCGGTGCCGGTGGGCAGACGGCCGGATTTGCGCAGGTCGTCCAACTGGTGCACGTAGAGCCACGTCTCCGAGCGTGCGATGGTGGATTGCGCCATCGCCTCGCACTCGTCCAACGTGCCGCCTTCCGCGGCCACGGTCGCCGCCGCCATCGCCGCCGCGCCGACCGACATTCCGGCCGCGTCCGTCTCTACGACGCGCACGGTGTCCGGAAACACTCCCGAGGCGGCCACGGCGGCCGACCAGGTGGAGGAAAATGTTTTGGACAGGTGCAGCGCCACTACCCCGTCGTCGCCGCCGCGCTCGAGTTGGCGCGCGTAGGCGGCGGCGAGTTCGAGGGAGGTCAGGCCGGAGGTGGTTTCGTCGTCAAGCACGTGCAAGTCGACGACCGTGATGCCGAGCTCGCGGACAATCTCGTCCGGCAGCCCGGCAGACGAGTCCACCACAACGCGCACGGCCATCAGTTGCTGCCCCGATTCCAGGCCTCAAGGTACCACTGGGTGCGGGTGGGATCGTCGACGCGCGGCATCGCCACCAGCCGCGACGTGTTCGCGTTGCCGAGGCCTTTAAACAGCGGATACTGCGCCACCTCAAGGCCTAGTAGCGCAGCCGTGAGCGCCGCGATCGTGCCGCCGTGCGCGACGAGCAGTACCGCCGAATTGCCCCACTCGTCGTAGGTGTCCAGCAGCTCGTCGACCACCGCGCGCGAGCGCTGCGCCACATCAATGCGGCTTTCGCCCTCCGGCGGCGCCCACGTCGGGTCCGAGCTCCACACCGCCCGCGCGCCGTCGTGCTCCGTGTCCACTTCGTCGTGGGTTTTGCCCTGCCACTGGCCGAGGTGGGTTTCTCGCAATCGCTTATCGACGACCACCTCAACGCCCAGGTCATCTCCCACCACACCGGCGGTGTCGCGGGCGCGCGTGAGATCCGACGAGATGATCTTCTTAATGCCGAGGTCGCGCAGCTCCTTGGCCGCCGTGTGCGCCTGGGCGATCCCGCGCTCGGAAAGATTCGTGTCTAGCTGCCCCTGCATGCGGCGGGTGGCGTTGTACTCCGTTTCGCCGTGGCGCAGCAGGATGAGTCGGCGCTGCATTTAGTACTCGTCGTCCGCGGACTCGGGGCCCTCGCCGGCCAGCGGCAGGTCCTCGAGGTTCTGGGCCTTGCGCAGCTCGTCTTCGTCGCCAAACGACGCCGGGCGCTCGTACGGCTCGAGGCCCTCGACCTCGATGGCCGGGCAGTCGGCGTACAGGCGGTCCAGGCCGTAGAACTCGCGCTCCGCCTCACGCTGGATGTGCACGACGAAGTTGCCGTAGTCGAGCAGCACCCAGCGGTTCTCGCGGTTGCCCTCGCGGCGCTTCGGCTCCACACCCAGGTCGGTCAGGTCGCCTTCGACCTCTTCGACGATGGCGGCAACCTGGCGCTCGTTGTCGGCGGAGACGATGACAAACACGTCGGTAATAGCCATCACGTTGGACACGTCGATGACGGCGATGTTGGTGCCAAGCTTCTCGTCGGCGGCCTTGGCGGCTACCTTGGCGCGGTCGATGGAGATCTGCGGAGCAGTCAAGTGGGAACCCTTCGGCTATCGGACAAACAGACTTGGCCATTGTCCCACGACAATGGCCGTGATTGCCAGCTAGGCGTACAGGTCGTTCTTGGCGATGTACTGCACCACCCCGTCCGGCACGAGGTACCACACCGGCCGGCCCTGCGAGGCGCGCTCGCGGCAGCCTGTCGACGAAATCGCCATCGCCGGGATCTCCACCAAGTGCACGCGCTCCTGGATGTCGGCGGGCAGCATGTCCTCGCGCAGCTCGTAGCCGGGGCGGGTCACGCCGACGAACTCGGCTAGCTCGAACATTTCCTCCCAGTCGTGCCAGGACATGATCGACGCCAACGCATCCGCGCCGGTGATGAAGTAGAGCTGCTCGTTCGGGTACTGCTCGCGCAGGTCTTTGAGCGTGTCGATGGTGTAGGTCGGGCCGCCGCGGTCGATGTCCACCCGCGAGACCGAAAAGCGCGGGTTGGAGGCGGTGGCGATGACCGTCATCAGGTAGCGGTCCTCCGCGGGCGTGATCTGCCGGCCCGCCTTCTGCCACGGCTGGCCGGTAGGCACGAACAGCACCTCGTCGAGGTCGAACCGGTCCGCAACCTCGCTTGCCGCCACCAGGTGGCCGTGGTGGATGGGGTCGAAGGTTCCGCCCATGACGCCGATACCCATGCGCTTTTACCTCCCGGCCGGCAAGAAGTGCACGTCGACGGACTCGATGAACAGCAGCGACATGCCGATCACGCCGGCGACCAGCGCGCCGACGATGCCGAGGATGGCGCCGAGTGCGAGGTCACCGGACTCCTCGTCGACCCACTTCGCCTTGCCGGAGCTGCCCGGTGTGCCGACTTCTTCCTCGACGCACTTCTGCTTCACCGGCTCGCCGTTGCTGTCGAGGATTCGGTTGCCTTGCTCGTCGACAAGCCACGTGCAGGTTTCTTTAACCCGCTTTGTCTCCTCGGTGTCGCGTACGAGCACATCGGCCGACGCGCTGGCAGGCGCCGCGGCAAGCAGCAGCGCGGCGGCGACGGAGGTGGAAATGGTGCGTTGCATTAGCGGTATCGTACTTGATCCACAAAGCGACCGAAAGAATCCGAAACCTGATTGTCCCAGCGCGAGTGCCAGCGGAAGTAGCGCGCGTGGTTGCCGCCGGTGGGCTGGGCAGCTTGCAGCGTCTGAACGGACAGGTCGCACACCGCGTCCAGCGGCAGGCAGTAGTTCACGCGGTTGCGCGTCGCCGCCGCCGTCTTGGTGTTAAACGGCAAGAAGCCCAGGATGCCGCCCGCGCCGCCACCCGGCACGCCGACGGTGGACCAGTCACCTCGCGCCGTGTTCGGGTTGCCGAAATACACCACGCCCGCCAGCTGCCCGCGCCGCGCCAGTTCACGCTCGTGCTCGAGCAGGATCATCGCGCCCTGGGAGTAGCCGGACAGGACATACTTCGGGTGGCAGCCGGTGCGGCGCTCGTAGTTGTTCACCATCTGCATGACACCGGTGCGGCCGATCTGCACGGAGTCGACGAACTCGGTCGCCGCCCGGCGCGCCATGAGGAACACCGGGTTGGCGTACTGCAGCGCGAGCGACAGCGCCTGGAGCACGGTGCCCGGCACGGCGACCTCCGGCACGTCGTACTCGGGGAACGTCGCCGGGTAGTAGCGCGGCTCCAACCCGATGACCTCGACGTCCTTCATCAGCGAGTTGCCGCCGTGCGTGGCAGCGTAACGACGCTCCGCGTGCTGCAAGAACGCACGAATCGTCTCACCCTCCCAGCCGTTGGAGGTCCACGGTGCGCCGTAGGAGTACTTCGTGCGGTAGATCTGCGTGTTTTGACCCGATCCACGCGCGGCGATGACGGCCACGGCCGGGCAGCGGGTTTGCGCCTCAGCTTCGGGCGCGGGGGCGACGGGCGAGAGCGTTGCCGCAACAGCTGTCACAAAAGCGACGGTGAGCAGAGCGAACTTGGTGCGCCAAGAGGTCGAGGTTTTTAACACGCGGATAGACTAGCGCACCTGGCCCGACCCTTCCAGGATCCATTTCGTGGTGGTCAACTCCGGCAGCGCCATCGGGCCGCGCGCGTGCAGTTTCTGGGTGGAGATGCCGATCTCCGCGCCCATGCCGTACTGCTCCCCGTCCGTGAACGCGGTCGAGGCGTTGAGCATGACGGCGGCGGCGTCGACGCCGTCGGCGAATCGTCGTAAAGCATCCGCGCTTTGCGACGCGATCGCCTCCGTGTGCCCGCTCGAATACCGCGTGACGTGCGCAATTGCACCTTCGACGCCGTCTACGATGGCGCTCGCGATGTCCATGCTGAGGTACTCCTCGGCGAAGTCCGCCTCCGTCGCGGGCACCACTTCCGCGCCGAACGCGGCGTGCGTATCGACGTCACCGTGCACCTGAACTCCAGCCCCCTGCAGCGCCTCGATGACGGCGAGTTTGTCGTGGTCGGCGAGAGCTTCGTCGAGAAGCACGGTCTCTGTGGCGTTGCACACGCTCACCCGGCGGGTCTTGCCGTTGAGCAGCATCGCGATCGCCTGGTCCAGGTCGGCGTCACGGTCGATGTAGAAGTGGCAGTTGCCCGTGCCGGTCTCGATGGTGGGCACCGTCGCGCCTGTGACCACCGCGTCGATAAGTCGGGCGCCGCCACGGGGAATGACGACGTCGACAAGCCCGCGCGCGGTGATGAGCTCGCGCACCGAATCGTGGCTTTCGCTCGGCAGCAGCTGCACCGCCTCGCGCGGCAGGTCGTGCGCGGCGAGCGTGTCCTGCAGCACCGTGACCAGCGCCTCGTTGGAATGCCGCGCCGTCTTCGAACCCCTCAGCAGCGCCGCGTTGCCCGATTTGAGCGCGAGGCCGAACGCGTCGACGGTGACGTTGGGACGCGCCTCGTAGACCATGCCCATCACGCCCAGCGGGACGCGGACCTGCCGCATCTTGATCCCGTTCGGCAGCGTGCGGCCGGTGAGCACCTCGCCCACCGGATCCGGCAGGCCGGCGACCTGACGCAACCCGCCAGCGATACCCGCGATGCGCTCGTCATCCAGCGCGAGGCGGTCCAGCACCGACTCCGCCAGCCCGGCGTCGCGGCCGGCTGCGAGGTCGCGCTGGTTAGCGGCGAGGATATCGTCGGCACGCTGCTCGAGCGCCTCGGCCGCCGCGCGCAGCACCGCATCCTTGGCCGGGGTCGGCTGTACTGCGAGCTCCGGGGCGACGGCTTTCGCGCGGCGGGCCTTGTCCAGTACCTCGCTCACGCTAGTACCCCGCCTCCACGTCGACCTCGGTCGCCATTGTCTCCCCGGCCGCGAACTGCTGCCAGTTCGTCGCTGCCAACCCGCCGATGCGGCGTAGCGTGAACCGCGGAATGTTCGCCACGTGCGGGGTGATTACGCAGTTGTCCATGTCCCAGAGCGGGTGGTCGTCGTTAAGCGGCTCGGGCTCCGTGACATCCAACCCGGCGCCGCGCAACGTGCCGTTTTTCAGCCCGTCCGTGAGCGCTTGCGTATCGACGAGCGGCCCCCGGCCCACATTCACCACCACCGCCGAGTCCTTCATCGTGGCGAGGCGCTCCGCGTCGATCATGTGGCGCGTCTCCTCCGTCAGCGGGGTGATGAGCACGAAGTAGTCGTTGTCTGCCCAGACATCCGCGGCGTCCTTCATCGCCACGGTGCGATCGGCGCCGTCGACCGGGTTGCCGGAGCGGTTCACCGCGGTGATCTCCATGCCGAACGGCTCGAGGAAGCGAATCAGCGTCTTGCCGATCCCGCCCGCGCCGATCAGGGCCAACTTCTTGCCGTCGAAGAGGTACTCCTTCTCCTTGAAGATCTGCTTGTTGTTCCACTCACGGTCCACCGCCTTCATGCGGTGCTCGACGGCAAGCAGTAGGGCGAGGGCGGATTCGGCGACGGTGTCGTCGAAAAGCCCGCCCGCGTTGGCGAAACGCACGCCGTTGTCCGCGTGCTTGGCCAAGATGCCGGCCTCGAGTAGCGCTTCCACGCCCGCGTACATGAGCTGCACCACCTTGACGCTGTCCGGGAGCGTGTCCGGGAAATCGTCCGGGCCGCCGCCGAACAGAATCATGTCCGGGTTGCCGTCGATGCCGACGTGCTCGTGGCCTTCCGCCTCGAGGGCGGCAATCGGCTCATCTTTGGGCTTGGGCAAAATCGCGAACTTCATGCCCGCCCAGGGTAGCCATTACAACCGTGAGGCGTAGTTGCTCAAGTAGTCCGCGTGGACCACGGGGCGGCGCTGGTGCTCGGCTAACTCCTTGGAGTGCTTGCCCAGCATGGTCGCAAGTTCGGCGGCGTCGTAGGCCACCTCGCCGCGGCCGATCGCCTCGGAGTCTGGGCCTAAGATCTCGACGATGTCGCCGGCGTGGAACTCACCTTCGATGCCGGTAATCCCCACGGCGAGCAGGCTGGTGCCGCCGCGGGTGACGGCGTCGACGGCGCCGGCGTCGAGACGCAACACGCCCTCGGCGTCAGCGGCGTAGAGCGCCCAGAACTTCCAGGCGTTGAGTTTGCGCTCGGGTCGGGTGTGGAAGGCGGTGCCCACCTGGGCATCGCCGAGCGCGGCGTCGATGTTGGCGGTCGCGGTGAGCAGCACCGGCACGCCCCCGCGGGCGGCGAGGCGCGCGGCGGAGACCTTCGCGGCCATGCCGCCGGTGCCGAAGACGCCGCCGTCGCCGGCTTGGACGTCGGTGAGGTCGTTGCCGGTGCGGACTTCGTCGATACGCTTTGCCCCGGGCTCGGCGGGGTTGCGGTCGTAGAGGGCGTCGACGTCGGACAGCAGCACCAGCGCGTCCGCCGAGATCAGTGTTGCGACGATCGCGGACAGCCGGTCGTTGTCACCGAAGCGCATCTCGGAAGTGGCCACCGTGTCGTTCTCGTTGACAATCGGCACCGCCCCCATCTGGCGCAGCCGGTCGATGGTGCGCTGGGCGTTGCGGGCGCGCTCGCGCGAACCGGCATCGGCCTGGGTGAGCAGCACCTGGCCGACCGTGCGGCCGTAGCGCGCAAAGGACCTCCCCCACACCTGCGCGAGGTGGATCTGGCCGACGGACGCGGCCGCCTGCTTCGACGCGAGATCGCGCGGCCGGGCGGTCAACCCGAGCGGCCCCATACCCGCGGCGATGGCGCCGGAGGAGACGACAATGACTTGGGAACCGCGCGCAATCCTATTTTCAATAGCGTCGACGATTCGGTCAATTTTCGCCGGATCGAGCGCGCCCGACTCGTTGACCAGGGAACTTGTGCCGAGCTTAATGACAATGCGCCGGGCGTTCGCTATCTCTTCGCGCAGGGAAACCATGCCGACTAAGCGTACAGCCTGTGGATAACGTTTCGAGGGTTATCCACAGGCCGTTGTCCGCTTCGCGTTTTCAGGCAATGATCACGGCATGAACGAATTTGACACACTCCTCGCCGCGAGCGGCATCGCGCTGGTTGAGCATTTCGACCGGCAGCGGCTTCTCGACGCCGGCTTCAGCCCGCGCCGCATCGGCGAATGGCGCATGGTCCACGCCGTGTACTTCGGCGCCACCAGATGGACCGCGAAGCAGCGCGAAGCCCTCGCGTTGGCGCGCGGGTCGGGGTTTACGTTGGACCAGCTGGTGCTCGTCGAGAAGCAATTGCGCCCGCTTGACGACGACACCACCCGCTGGAAACTCCGCCACACCCTCCTGCAATTCCGCGGCTCGTACGAGGCGCTACGCCGGCACGCGAAGGAGATCGTCCCGCAGCCGCCGAAGAAGAAGCCGCGCGCACAGGTGATCTTCTTCGCCGCGCAGATGGGGATGCGCACGATGCTGGTCACCGCCCCCGAGCGCGACATCACGGACATCGAGACGGCGCTGCGCACCGGGCTCGACCCGACGCTGCCGGAGGCGCCACAGATGGTCGGGCCGCTTCTCGACGCCATGCGCTCCGAGTCCGGCATCCCCCACGCGGTGCCGCGCCCGGCGGTGCTGGTGCCGCTGCCCGAGCACCTCAAGATCCTGGGCGGCGACGGCGACGAGGTGCTGCTCGGCTGCTCCGACGGCACCACCATGACAGGCGCGGAATACCTGCAGCGCTTCCACGGCGCCGAGTTAGAGGTCGCGCTGTTCCACCCCGAGGCGGGGCCGGTGAACCTGTACCGCGGCGCGCGGTTTGCCAACCAGAAGCAGCGCGACCTGCTGCGTCTCGCGCAGCCAGTGTGCGCCGCGCCAGACTGCAAGCGCGCCGCCGACCACTGCGAGGCCCACCACATCACCCCGTGGGCGCGCGGCGGCGAGACCAACCTGGCCAACCTCGCGCCGCTGTGTCGCTACCACAACCGGGTCAACGACGATGTTGGCACCGGCAGACGCGGCCATATCGTGCGCCGCCGCGGCAGGCTCTACTGGCGCTCCCCGCGCGGTTACCTCGTGGCGAACCGGTGCGGCAACCGCGGCGCGATGGAGCTGCTGTTCGCTTAACGACGACCCCACGCAGCGGGGCCTCCCCCGCTGCCACTTTGGCATGCCGTTTTAGCCCTGCCAGCGCTCGCGGTCGGCTTGTTCGCCGGTGCCGTAGTCGTATTCGTCGATAAGCCCGCGCCTTGCCTGGGACGCGCGCTTGCGCTCGGCCGCCGAGACGCGGTCGGTGCCGCCGAAGCGGGCGTCCTGGCCGCGGCCGGCAAGGGTCGGGTCGCCGCCGATGGACGGCTCCCAGTCGAAGGAGATCTCGCCGATGGTGACGGTATCGCCCTCGTGCGCGCCGAGTTTGCGCAGCATGTCCTCCACGCCGGCCTTGTTCAGGCGGTCCGAGAGGTAGCCGACGGCCTCGTCGTTTTCGAAGTCGGTCTGGCGCACCCAGCGGTCCACCTTCTCGCCGGTGACCAGCCAGCCTTCCGGGTAGTCCGGGTCGCGCACGACATCGATACCGGTGGAGCCGGAACGGCCGACGGCGTGCGGACGGATGACCTCCGGCTCGGCGGCGCGGGTGGCCTTCGGTCGCGCCTTGCGGGACGCCTTCACGATCTCCCACATCGCCCACTTCAATTCGTCGAGCCCATCGCGGGTGGCGGTGGAGATCATGTAGACCGGCCAGCCGAACTTCTCCTCGATGTCCGCGCGCAGGAACTCGGCTAACTCCTTGGCTTCCGGCACGTCCATCTTGTTCAGCACGACGATGCGGGGACGCTCGCGGAGGTCGCCAAGCCCGGAGTCCATGTCCAGCGCGTCGGCGTAGGTGTCCAGTTCGTGCTCGAGCGCCTCGATGTCGGAGATCGGGTCGCGGCCGGGCTCCATCGTCGCCACGTCCACGATGTGCGCGAGCACCGCGGTGCGCTCGATGTGGCGCAGGAAGTCCAGGCCAAGCCCTTTGCCCTGGCTCGCGCCCGGGATGAGCCCCGGAACGTCGGCGATGGTGAACGTGTCGTGGCCGACGGTAACCACACCCAGGTTCGGCGCGAGGGTGGTAAACGGGTAGTCCGCGATCTTCGGCTTCGCGGCTGAGAGCACGGAGATTAACGACGACTTCCCCGCCGACGGGAAACCAACCAACCCGACATCCGCCATGGACTTCAGTTCCAGGATGAGGTCGTGGGCCTCGCCCGGCTCGCCCTTGAGTGCAAAGCCGGGGGCCTTGCGCTTCGCATTCGCCAGCGCGGCGTTACCCAGGCCGCCGTACCCTCCCTCGGCAGCGATAAAACGGGTGCCGGGCACGGTGAGGTCCGCAAGCACCTCGCCCTTCTCGCTTCGCACCACAGTGCCCACCGGCACCTCGAGCACGAGGTCCTCACCGCGCGCGCCGTTGCGCATGTCGCCCTCGCCGTTGCCGCCGCGCTTCGCCTTCACGTGCGGGCGGTACTGGAAGTCGAGCAGCGTGTGCACCTGGTTGGACACCTCAAGAATGATGTCCCCGCCGTGGCCGCCGTTGCCGCCGTCGGGCCCGCCGAGCGGCTTGAACTTTTCGCGGTGGACGGACACGCACCCGTGCCCGCCGTCGCCGGCTTGCAGGTGCAGGGTGGCACGGTCAACGAATTGCGCCATGGGAACCGCCTTTCTTCACAACACGGACGATGATATGCAAAAAGCGCCGCCGGCCCGAATGCACGGACCCGCGGCGCCGGTAGCGTCGATACGCTTACGCGGTTGCGGTGTCTTCCTCGACAACGCCTGCTGCCTCGGCCTGCTCGAGGACCTCGGAAGCAACGCCGGCGCCATCAGCCGGAACGATGTTGACGATGCGACGCTTGCGCTTGATGCCGAACTGCACCGAGCCGGAGGTCAGTGCGAACAGCGTGTCGTCACCGCCGCGGCCGACGTTGTCGCCCGGGTGGAACTTGGTGCCGCGCTGACGGACAATGATCTCGCCGGCCTTGACCTGCTGGCCACCGAAGCGCTTCACACCGAGGCGCTTGGACT
>ERZ1029878.123-NODE-123-length-15797-cov-46.807204_pt1 | contig 15797 bp, 13 predicted proteins | sample MGYA00519234_ERZ1029878 | MGnify/ENA primary metagenome ERZ1029878 (study PRJEB33666, sample SAMEA4610928) | skin metagenome | biome: Human-associated habitat; feature: Malodor aspect; material: skin | place: Philippines | collected 2015-08 ... | reverse complement strand
TCGCTCGCATCTACACGGTGCTGCGCGAGCGCGAGCTTGGCCTGTCCGTCGTCCCCGAGTCCACGGGAGCTGAGGCATAACCATGAGTGAGGCAAACGTGACTGAGAACACCAAGGCTGTGCAGAAGCGCCGTCGTGGCTACGTCGTGTCCGACAAGATGGACAAGACGATCGTCGTCGAGGTTGAGGACCGCAAGTCCCACCCGCTGTACGGCAAGATCGTGCGTACCACCAAGCGCGTGAAGGCACACGACGAGCAGAACACCGCCGGCAACGGCGATCTCGTTCTGATCGAGGAGACGCGTCCGCTGTCCAAGGACAAGCACTTCCGTCTCGTCGAGATCATCGAGAAGGCTCGCTAAACGCAAGTCGCTTCTCGACGACTCCACCGCCCCGGACTGGATTCCAGTCCGGGGCAGTTTTGTTATTGTGCCGTAAAACACGGTGGAAAACTCGGTATTCTCCCTAGGGCTCACATACAGTCCAAAAGTATGACCAGTGATCTGTTGCGCAGTGACGTTGTAGTTGTCGGATTCGGCATGGTGGGCCACCGCCTTGCGGAGGAGCTCGCCAAGAAGCGTCCGGATCTCGGCATCACGATTATCAACCGAGAAACCGAAGACTATGCCTACGACCGCGTCCAGCTCTCCTCCTATGTCGGCAGCTGGAACCGCGAAGACCTTTACCTGGACCAGCTGCCGGACAACGTGACCGTTACTCCGGGGCGGGTGGTGTCCATCAAGCCCGACGCCCGGGAGATCGTGCTGGAAGACGGCACGGTATACGCATACGAAGAACTTGTGCTGGCTACGGGGTCACGCCCGTTTGTCCCGCGCCTGCCGGGCAACGACCTGGACCAAGTGCACGTGTACCGCACGCTGGACGACATGGACGGCATCCGCGAGGCGATCGAGCAGGCGAAGGAGCAGCACGGCGACGTCACCGCGGTGGTCGTCGGCGGCGGTCTCCTCGGTCTGGAGGCTGCAGGCGCAACCCAGGCGATGGGTGCGAAAACGCACGTTGTCGAGATGGCGCCGCGCCTGATGCCTCTGCAGGTTGACGACGCCGGCGGCGAGATGCTCTCGCAGGCCATCCGGGCGATGGGCGTTGACATTCACGTTGGTGCTGTGACCCGGGCGATTGAGCCGTCGGCAAGCAAAGAGGGCGCAGTCATGCTCGACATGGGCGACGAGGGCGAGCTCGAGACGGACCTGGTGATCTTCTCCGCCGGTGTTCGCCCGCGCGACTCGCTGGGGCCAGACGCCGGCCTGGAGTTGGGTGGTCGAGGTGGATTTCTTACCGACCGGCAGTGCCGCACGTCCATTGAGCACATCTCCGCGATCGGTGAGTGCGCGGCCGTGGACGGCAAGACGTACGGACTGGTAGCGCCCGGCTACACCATGGCGGAGATCACGGCTGCGCGCCTAGCTGGCGAGCCGGTCGACGACTTCGAGGATCCGGACATGTCCACCAAGCTAAAGCTCATGGGCGTGGATGTGGCTTCGTTCGGCGACGCGTTCTCAGAGCTTGAGGGACGCAAGGAACTGCACATCCAGGACCCGGTGTCCGGTGTGTACAAGAAGCTGATCCTCGACTCCGAGGGAAAGCGACTGCTCGGCGGCATCCTCGTCGGTGAGGCGTCGAGCTACTCGCTGCTGCGCCCGATGGTCGGCAGCGAGTTGCCTGGTGATCCGGTGAGTCTCATCGCGCCCGAATCCGGCGCTGGCTCCTCGGCGATCGGCGCGAGCGACTTGCCGGATTCGACGCAGATCTGCTCCTGCAACAACGTGAGCAAGGGCCAGATACGCGACGCCATCGGCCAGGGCTGCCACTCGGTGGAGACCATCATGGGCGCCACCCGGGCGGGCACGTCCTGCGGCTCGTGCATCCCCATGCTGAAGGGCATCCTGGAAGGCGAGGGCATCGAGCAGTCGAAGGCAGTGTGCGAGCACTTCCCGCAGTCGCGCGCCGAGCTGTTCGAGATCGCGCAGTCCACCGGCATCACGGACTTCGACGAGTTCATCGCGCGCTTCGGCGAAGGCCGTGGCTGCGAGGTGTGCAAGCCGACGTTTTCCAACATCGTCGCCTCGATGCACACGGAACAGCACGTGCTCGAGGGCCGCAACGCTGGTCTTCAGGACACGAACGACCGCATGCTGGGCAACATGCAGAAAAACGGCACCTACTCTGTCATTCCGCGTCAGCCGGCCGGCAATGTCACCCCGGAGCAGTTGGTCGAGATCGGCCGTATCGCCGAGGACTTTGACCTCTACCTCAAGATCACGGGTGCGCAGCGTATCGCGATGTTCGGTGCGCGCGCTGAAGACCTGCCGGAGATTTGGCGTCGCCTGATCGCTGTCGGCATGGAGTCCGGCCAGGCCTACGGCAAGTCGCTGCGCGCTGTGAAGTCGTGCGTTGGCACCGACTGGTGCCGCTACGGCCAGCAGGATTCGGTGGCGATGGCGGTGCGCCTCGAGCTGCGCTACCGCGGCCTGCGCAGCCCGCACAAAATCAAGATGGGTGTCTCGGGTTGCGCTCGCGAGTGTGCGGAAGCCCGCGGCAAGGACGTCGGCGTGATCGCAACCGAGACCGGCTGGAACCTCTACGTCGGCGGTAACGGGGGCGCGACGCCGCGCCAGGCTGAGCTGCTGGCGAAGGACCTTGACGACGAAACCCTGCTGCGCTACATCGACCGCTACCTGTCGTTCTACATCCGCACCGCTGATCGCCTCCAGCGCACCGCTGCATGGCAGGCGGAGATCGAAGGCGGGTTGGACCACGTGCGTGATGTCGTGGTGGACGACTCTCTGGGTATCGTCGAGGATTTGGAGCAGTTCATGAAGCACCATGTGACGAACTACTCCGACGAGTGGGAGGATGTGCTTGAGGATCCGGAGAAGCTGAAGCGCTTCGTCAGCTTCGTCAACGCCCCCGACACGCCGGACCCGACCGTACAGTTCGAGGAGCACCCACAGGGCGGCCGAAAGGTTCCGCTCATGACGCCGGTCGTGGGCGCCCGGTAACGAGCCCCGTAGCGAAAAAGGAGACAAAAGATGTCTATTACCGTGTGCAAGCTCTCCGACCTCACCGAGGGCGTCGGCGTAGCCGCGTTGCTGTCCGAAAACCGCCAGGCTGCCATCTTCCGGGTGGATACCAACGACGGCGAGCAGGTGTTTGCAGTGGACAACGTTGACCCGTACACCGGCGCAGGTGTGTTGTCCCGCGGCATTGTGGGGGAGGTCGAGGGACGCCCCACGATTGCCTCGCCGCTACTGAAGCAGAAGTTCTACTTGGATTCGGGCGAGTCGTTGCAGGGCGATAGCGTGTCGATTCGCACCTACCCGGTGACAATCGCGGAGTCAGGCGACATCACGCTCGAGGACTGACAGCGCAGCTTTTCTCGCGGGGTTCTGCAGGCGTACGATTTTTCCCATGTGTGGAATCGTTGGATACGTCGGCGCCAAAGCAGGCGAGCGCGACGCGAAGAATGTGATCATCGAGGGCCTTCGCCGCCTCGAGTACCGCGGGTACGACTCCGCCGGTGTGGCGGTCGTCGACAATGGCGCTGTGCAGTGCCGCAAGAAGGCCGGCAAAGTGGCGGACCTGGAAGCCGAGATTGCCAACAACCCGTTGTCGGCTTCCAACCTGGGCATCGGTCACACCCGGTGGGCGACGCACGGGGGCCCGACGGACGCCAACGCGCACCCGCATGTCGTCGGCAATGGGCGCCTGGCGGTGGTGCACAACGGCATCATCGAAAACTTCGCTCATCTCAAAGCGGAGCTCGTCGATAAGGGCTACGAGTTCAAGTCCGAGACCGACACCGAGGTTGCTGGCACGCTGCTGTTGGACATCTACGACACTGAGGCTGACGGCGACCTCACTCGCGCGATGCAGTTGACCGCGAACCGCCTCGAGGGTGCGTTCACGCTGCTGGCTATCCACGCGGACCACCCGGACCGCATCGTCGCCGCGCGCTGGAACTCCCCGCTGGTCATCGGCGTGGGCGAGGGCGAGAACTTCCTCAGCTCCGACGTCGCAGGCTTCATCGAATTCACCCGCGACGCGGTGGAGATGGACAACGACCAGATTGTCACTCTGACCGCAGACGGCTACCACGTCATCGATTTTGACGGCACCCCGGCTGAGGCGAAGTCGTTCACCGTCGAGTGGGATGTCACCGCCGCGGAGAAGGGCGGCTACAACTCGTTTATGGAAAAGGAGATCCACGACCAGCCGTCCGCCGTGCGCGACACCCTGTACGGACGTTTCGACGAAAACGGCAAGCTGGTACTCGACGAGCTGCGTATCGACGAATCCACGTTGCGCTCCATCAACAAAATCATCATCGTCGCCTGCGGCACCGCCTCGTACGCGGGCCAGGTGGCGCGCTACGCCATCGAGCACTGGTGCCGTATCCCGACGGAAGTCGAGCTCGCGCACGAGTTCCGCTACCGCGACCCGATTGTCAACGAGCAAACCCTGGTCGTCGCCGTGTCGCAGTCCGGCGAGACGATGGACACGCTCATGGCGGTGCGCCACGCCCGCGAGCAGGGCGCGAAGGTTGTTGCGATCTGCAACACCGTCGGCTCTTCGATTCCGCGCGAGGCTGACGCGTCGCTGTACACCTACGCCGGGCCGGAGATCGCGGTGGCGTCGACGAAGGCGTTCATCTCCCAGATCGTCGCTGCCTACTTGCTCGCGCTGTACCTGGCACAGGTGCGTGGCAACAAGTACGCCGACGAAATCCGCCAGATCGTCACCGAGCTCGAGGCGATGCCGGACAAGATCCAGCGCGTGCTGGACAACGAAGGCCAGGTAAAGCAGCTCGGCCAGGACATGGCAGACGCGAAGTCCGTGCTCTTCCTCGGTCGCCACGTCGGCTTCCCGGTCGCGCTCGAGGGCGCGTTGAAGCTCAAGGAGGTCGCCTACCTGCACTCCGAGGGCTTCGCCGCCGGCGAGTTGAAGCACGGCCCGATCGCGCTCGTGGAGGAGGGCCAGCCGGTGTTTGTGATCGTGCCGTCGAAGAAGTCGCGCAACAACCTGCACGCCAAGGTCGTCTCAAATATTCAGGAGGTGCGCGCCCGCGGTGCGGTGACCATCGTGATCGCGGAAGACGGCGACGAGGATGTGGAGCAGTTTGCCAACCACATCATCCGCATCCCGGAGTCCCCGGGCTTGTTGCAGCCGCTCTTGGCGACGATCCCTCTGCAGATCTTCGCCTGCGCCGTCGCCGAAGCCCGTGGCCTGAACGTGGATCAGCCGCGCAACCTGGCCAAGTCCGTCACGGTGGAGTAGCTGATGGTCTAGCTCCGTTGGATGCGGTGCTAGACGATCAGGCTGTTGCGTTCGCGTTTCCGCAGGTGATAATGGAGACGATTGCCGGTAAGGGCGGAATCGTCTAGCACGGCGTTATCGCAACTAGACGATCCGTCGCGGGCGCGGGGCGTCTACTCCAGCTCGTGCAGGTACGGCGTGTCTGCACCCGTACGCGAGACGGCGATCGCTGCGGCGCGGGCGGCGAAGTTGAGGATGTCGCGCCATTCGTCCTCGCTGAGTGCAAGCAGCCCCGACCGGTCGAGGCCACGCGCGTCGAATTGGTGCACGAGCGCGGCCATGACGGTGTCGCCGGCCCCGATGGTGTCTGCGACGTCGACGGCCGGTGCAGCGACTTCAACGGTGCCGAAGGGCGCGCGCACCCGGATGCCGTCCCCGCCCATGGTGGTGACAACGACGGGGACGTGCGAGGTGTCGCCGAGAAAATCGATCTCTTCGTCCGACAGTTTCAGCACCGTGACCGATTCCATCAGTCCCCGCAGAAACAACCGGTGTTTCTCCGACATGAAGGCGGGCCGCAGGTTCGGGTCCAAACAGACAATTGCGCCGTTGTCTGCGCTTTTGCGGGCCGCCTCCGCGTAACGCAGCGAAGCCGGCTCCAGAGCAAGCGACAGGGTCCCGAACACGGCGTACCCGCTCGCAACCGGTTCAGGTTTCGCGAACCGGTCCGCCGTGCCGTCGACGTAGAAGGTATAGGAAGCGGCGCCGTCGTTGTCCAGGGCTGTCACTGCCAGGGTGGTGGGTTCGGTGCCGGAGGAGCAGCGGGTGAGGTCGACGTTGTCGTCGATAAGCGATTGTCTCAGTGCAGCGCCGAAGGCGTCGGAAGACAGTCGCGATTGGAACGCGACATCTGCACCGAGGCGCCCAAGTGCGCGGGCAACGTTGAACGGGCCGCCGCCGAGTGCCGGAGTGAGTGGGGAGAGCGGCCCTGGGTTGGTGGGCACTAAATCAACGAGGGCTTCGCCGTACACCGTGATCATGGGTCTTAGAATAAACACATGTCATATCGGCCGAAGCACCACCTCACGCCGCCGCAGGGCAGGCTCAACGACCCGAACGGCATGATGTTGCTTGGCGACGAACTTCATGTGTTTTACCAACACGACCCGAGCTTTCCTGCGGAGCCGAAGCGCACCGGCTGGGGCCATGCGGTGACGACACTGGGATCGGGGGTGTGGAGCCACCTCCCGGACGCGCTCTATCCCGGCCAGCCGTACGACGTCAACGGCTGCTACTCCGGCTCCGGGGTCGTGTATGACGGCCGGGTTCGCCTGTTCTACACCGGCAACGTCAAACGTGGTGGTGAGCGGTTCACCAGCCAAAATATCGTGCGCGTGGAGGAGATTGCCGGCCCGATGGGCGGCGTGTACCACCGTCATCGGTCCAACCCGGTCATTGATGGACCCGCCGACGGCTACACCGCGCACTACCGCGACCCGCACGTGACTCGGGCGGAAGATGGCACATGGCGGATGGTGCTCGGCGCGCAGCGCGTCAACGGCACCGGCGCCGCGGTGCTGTACACCTCGGATGACTTGGAGCACTGGGAGTTCGCGGGCGAGATCGAATTCGTCGGCCTAAACTACAACACCGCCTCCGCCTACATGTGGGAGTGCCCGAACCTGCTGCGCATGCGCGACTGCGCCACCGGCAAGGAACGCGATGTGTTCGTGTTTTGTCCGCAGTTCCCGGATTCGGACGAGAGCGGGTATGTCGTCGGCAAGCTAGACGGGCTCCGTTTCGAGGTGGACCGCGATTTCACCCCGCTCGACTACGGCACCGAGTTTTACGCCCCGCAGCTCATCAGCGACGGCGACGGCGGCGCGCTCATGCTCGGCTGGATGGGGCTGCCCGCACGCGACGACACCCCCACCATGGTTGCGGAGGGGTGGGTGCACCAGCTGACGCTGGTCAGGGAGCTCTCGCTTGTCGACGACCACCTGACCACCACCCTCCAGATTCCGCAGCCGTGCGAGATGCTCGTCGATAAGCGCCAGCTCGGCGCGCAGCCGTGGTCCGGGGTGCTCATCGCCGGTGAGGACAACGTGTGCGCCACAGTCGCATGGCGGCCGGACGGGAAAGGGCGCGGCATGGTCTCGGTGGAGGCCGCTGGGCGCATCCGGTGGGCTGAATGCGCCGAAGGCGAGTTGGTGGTGACCGCCGACGGCGCCGCCGTCGAATGCACCGCTGGCGACGGGGAAGTCGCGTTTTCATTCGCTGTATTCGCGCCAGGTGGGGCGCAGTGGTCGGCGCTGACATCTCAATAGAAAGGAACGACCGTGCAACATAACGACGTAGCCAGCCGAGTGCTGACCGCTGTTGGCGGACAAGACAACATCGTGGGCGCAGCGCATTGCGCGACGCGTCTTCGCATGGTGCTGAAGGATTCTTCACTCGCGGATACCGCCGCGCTGGAAAACGACCCGGATCTCAAAGGCGTGTTCGAAACCGGCGGGATGTACCAGATCATCGTCGGCCCGGGCGACGTGGACCGGGTCTTTACCGAGCTCGACGCGATGACGACGAAGGACATCGCCGTGTCCACCGAGGAACTCAAGAGCGTGGCCGCGGACCAGGGCAACTGGTTCACCCGCTTTATCAAGGTCTTTTCAGATATCTTCGTGCCGCTCATCCCGATTCTGGTTGGCGGCGGCCTGCTTATGGCGTTGAACAACGTGCTCACCGCCGAGGGGTTGTTTGGCGACGACTCACTGGTGGGAATGTACCCGCAGATCCAGGGCCTGACCGAAATCATCAACGTGCTCGCCTCGGCGCCGTTCGCGTTCCTGCCTGTTCTGGTCGGCTTCTCTGCGACGAAGCGGTTCGGCGGCAACGAGTATCTCGGTGCCGGCATGGGAATGGCAATGGTGCATCCGGCCCTGGTTAACGGCTACGACGTTGCCACCTCCATGGCTGAAGGAACCATGCCGTACTGGGATCTGTTCGGCTTCCCGGTTGCCCAGGGCGGTTACCAAGGCGCTGTGCTGCCGGTTCTGGTGGTGTCGTGGATCCTGGCCACCATTGAGAAATGGTTCCACCGTCGCCTGAAGGGCACGGCGGACTTCCTGATCACACCGCTGGCCACGTTGCTGATCACCGGCTTTATCACCTTCATCGCGGTGGGGCCGTTCGTGCGTTGGCTCGGCGACCTGCTCATCCATGGGCTCGCGAACCTGTATGACCTCGGCGGCCCGGTCGGCGGCTTCCTGTTCGGCCTCGTCTACTCGCCGATCGTGATCACCGGCCTGCACCAGTCCTTCCCACCCATCGAGCTGGAGCTGTTCAACCAGGGCGGCTCCTTCATCTTCCCGACCGCTTCCATGGCCAACATCGCCCAGGGCGCGGTTGCTCTGGCTGTGTACTTCCTAGCGCGAAATGCGAAACTCAAGGGGCTTTCGGGTTCTTCGGGTGTCTCCGCCGTTTTCGGTATCACCGAGCCGGCCATCTTCGGTGTGAACCTGCGCCTGCGCTGGCCGTTCTACATCGGCATGGGTGCGGCGGCGATCGGCGCAATGTTCGTCGCATTGTTCGACGTCAAGGCCACTGCTTTGGGTGCGGCCGGGTTCATCGGTGTGGTCTCCATGCGTCCCGGTGACATGCCGACCTTCCTCGTCTTGGCGGCGGTGACGTTCGTGATCGCGTTTGCCGCAGCCTACGGTTACGGTCGCTACCTGGTATCCAAGCAGGGCTCCATCGACCCGGACTCGCCGGAAGATTCCCGCGCGGATGCCGCCGCTGCACAAACCCTGCGTGAAGCTTCTTCAGATGCTTTGCCGGTATCGGCACCGCTTACCGGTGACGCCGTTCCCCTCGCGGACGTGTCCGACCCGATGTTCGCGCAGCACAAGCTCGGCGAAGGCGTCGCGATCCGTCCGACGGTCGGCGAACTTCGGTCACCGCTGGACGGCAAGGTGATCGTGACCTTCCCATCCGCGCACGCGTATGCCGTACGCGGCACCGGCTCGGACGGCAAGCCTGTCGACGTGCTCATGCACATCGGCTTCGACACTGTGAACCTCAAGGGTGAGCACTTCACGGCGCAGGTGAAGAAGGGCGACGAGGTGCACGCCGGCGACGTGCTGGGCACCTTCGACATCGCGGCGATCGAGGCCGCCGGGTATGAAGTGACCACGCCCGTGGTGGTCTCCAACATGAAAAAGGTCGGCGAGGTGCTTCCGAGCCTGCTGCTGCCGGGCGCCGTCGAGGCAGGCGAGCAGCTCTTCTCCGTGGAGCCGAGGCGCGCCGTGGACAATCAGTCGGCGTCGGGTTCGACCGCGATTTCGGCAGAATAAGCGATGGTCTAGCTCCTGCGGCGGCGATGCTAGACGATCAGCACCCGCGGCGACCTACACCCCGTCAGCGAGCCGGTAGAGCCGGTGGAAATGGTGCACCGGGCCGTGGCCCTGGCCAACCTCGAGCTCGTCGGCGTGCGCAATAGCCTCGTGTAACCAGTCGGACGCCCACTCGACGGCGGCAATGTCGCTGTCGGTCACCAGGCGCGTGGCTAGTGCAGAGGAGAGGGAGCAGCCGGTGCCGTGGGTGTTTTTCGTCGATACGCGAGGCACTTCGGCGGTATGCACGTCGCCTGCGGGGGTGACAAGCGCGTTGGAAGCGTGCTCGCCGGTGAGGTGACCGCCCTTGACCAGCACGGCGACATCCGCACTCGATGCGTAGCGACGCCCCTGCTCAAGCGCCTCCTCGAACGTGGCGGCGGGGTCTTCGCCGGTGAGCACCGCAAGTTCCGGAATGTTCGGGGTGACCACGGTGGCGTGGTCGCGCACGAGGCTCCGAAGCGCCTCCTCGGCGTCCTCGGTGAGCAGGCGGTCGCCGGAGGTCGCCACCATCACCGGGTCCACCACGACGACGGGCACGTCGTGGGAGGAGAGGAAGTCGGAAACCGTGGTGGTGGTATCCACGTCTCCGAGCATGCCGATTTTCACGGCGTCGACGGTGACGTCGTCGAATACCGCGTCTAGCTGCGCGCGCAGAAACGATTGTGGAGGGGTGTGGATTTCGCGCACACCCTGGGTGTTCTGGGCGACGAGGGCGGTGACCACGCACATGCCGAAGCCGCCGGCCGCAGCGATGGATTTCAGGTCGGCTTGGATGCCGGCGCCGCCTGTGGGGTCGGTGCCGGCGATGGACAGGACTCTCGGGATACGTGCCATGGTCCCGACGCTACCCGGAAGTTAGCCAGCGGCGACGGCGATGCGTTCGGAGAAGCGGGAGTAATCCTCGCGGATGGCCAACAGCGGCTCGACCACCGTTGCTTCGGAAACGGTGGAAACTTCCTTCTGGATCGCCGAGCGGGTCCGGCGCTTCACCCCGGAACCTAGCGCGCCGCCGAACACCGCGGTGATGAGTCCGATAAGGATGCCGATGAGCAGTCCGGCCATGATGAGCAACGTCGGTAGCGGCCAGCCCTCCACGTCCGGCACGAGATCGGTTCCGAGGACTGGGGTGAGCACGCCCGGCACGAATGCGACGAGCAGGTACCACAGCACGCCGATAAGCGCCGCGAGCAGGGCGAACCATTGGAACACGGTGAGGATCGACCAGCCCTTCGACGGCTCGGCGGGCAGTTTCGCCCGGGCCACGGCGCGGTCGAGCTCGGCGGGTAGGGCGGCGGAGACCTCCTCCGAACGGTCGGCCACGGCTGCGGACCACTCGTGGGGCAGGCCCTCGCCGACGGCAGCTGCGTAGTTGCGCACACCGGTGTTCGCCACGGCCTTCGATGCGGCATCGAGTTCCGGCATGGAGGTGCGGTGCACGCCGAGTTCGTCGGCCTCCTCGCGCAGACCCAACCGGCGCAGCGGGTCGGGCTTGAACCGGGTGATCCAGGAGGTCAACAGCCACCCAGTGCGCTGACGTAGACGCTTACGGTAGGCCGCGGCGGTGATCTCGGCGATCCGGTCGGCGCCGGCGGCTTTGGTCAGCGCGGCGTCGAGGTCGCGCTTGGCGTGCTTGTCCACGCCGCCCGCGCCCGCGGCTCCGCTGTAGGGTTCGGTGACGGAGACGATGTCCGCCTCGATACGGGCGGTCTGCGCGTTGTGCGCCTTGGCGACGCGTGCGATGGCGCCGCGCAGGTCATCGATACCCGCTCCGGTGAGGGTGGAGGTGGCGACGACTTGGACGTTGGTGAGGCCGTCGTCGCGAAGCAAGCCTGCGTAGGAGTCGGCGACGGTGTCGATGTCGCGCTCCGCCAACAGGTCCGACTTGTTCAGTACCGCGAGCGTGACCGCGGAATGGTTCGCGTGCGGGCGGATGAACTGGTCGTGGATGACGCTGTCGGCGTACTTCTCCGGGTCGGACACCCACACAAGCACGTCCACCTGGCCGGCGAGGCGTTCCGCAACCGCGCGGTTCGACGCCTCCACCGAGTCGAAGTCGGGCAGGTCCAAAAGGATCAGCGGGCCGGCATTATTTGCGAATTCACCTTGACGTTCCCGGCGGTCTTCCACGCCGAGCCAATCGAGCAGCTCCTCGGATCCATCCGGGTGCCAGATCGCCGCCAGGGGAGAGGACGTCGTCGGGCGGCGCGCGGCGGCTTTGCCCAGGTCCTCGCCGACAACCGCGTTGAACAGCGAGGTTTTGCCGGAGCCGGTCGCGCCGAAAAAGCCCACGACGGTGTGCTCGGCGGACAGGGCGCGGCGTTCGGCCCCCGCAGTGGCCACGCGTTCGAGGCGTTCGCGGTGCTCGTCGGTCAGGTACGGCTCCCCGATGCGCGCGGCTTCCTCCAGCGCATCGAGGCGCTCGTTCAGGTTGGGCTTCTTCCTAAACATTGTCTGGCCCCTTCCCGAACGTGCCGCGCAGCTGGTCGAACAGGCCACGCAGGGTGCCGTTGTTGAAGCTCTCTTCGGTGCTGGTGTCGTCGTTAAGCACGGGCGCTTGCTTATCGACGACCCCCAGCAGCTTCGCATCCACCGCACGGCGTGCCTCGTCGGATGCCTCGCGGATCTGCTCCGCACTGGCGCCGTCAAGCAGCGGATCGGTGAACACGTGGTAGCGGTCACGCTCCGCGGCGAACAGCTCGCCGAGGCGCTCGTTCAAGTCGGCGCGGGCGTCGGCGACCATGCGGCGCACGGTGTCCTCACCGAAAATGGTCTCCAACAACTTCTGGCCGAGGACGGCGGAGCCGCCGGCGATGGCGACCTCGCCGCCGGTCAGGCCCGCGGTGGAGGCGAACACCGTGAGCATGAGCGCGACGGTGACCACGTTGAGGCCAAACGACATGATGCGGGCGCGCTGTCGCTTGTCGCCGGCAGTGCCTTGGATGCGATCGACCAGCGCGGCCTGCCAGTCGCGAACGAGTTTCGCGGCCTGCTCGGAGATGTCGGCGCTGGCGCGCGCGAGCGCGGGGTCGGCGTCGCCACGCAACTCCGGGGCGACGGCGCCCGTGTGCGACCAGGCGCGCGCCGCGGCAGTTTCAGCGGCGTCCACGATCACCGCGTGTAGGCCGGACTCGATCTCGGTTTCCACCTCACGTAGCGGTGCGGGCTGACCGGTGAAAAAGCTGCCCACCTTGTCCACGGCGCTGGAGAACCAGCGTTCGAAACCGCGGAACACATCCGAGGTGCCGATGACGTCCTGCCACCGGTCCATCACCTCGGAGCGCAGCAGCTGCCCGTCGGAGGTGGCGTCGATGACCTGCCGGTTGGCGGCGGTATAGAACTCGTGGATTGATTCGTCGAGTTGGTTGGCAAACGCTTCCTGGCGCTCACGCCTGACGACGAGCGCGTCCACCCGCGACAACGCAGACTGCACCGCCCCTGCGACGGTTTTGCCGGCGACGTCGCGGCGGGCGACCGTGTCGTCGGCAAGCGTGGTCAGGTAGTCGCGCAGGGGAGCGACGAGCTCGTCGCCAAGGAATTCGCTTGTGTTGTCGCCGCCGAGATCCGCGACGAATGGCACGGTGAACACGGTGGCGTCGGTGAGGCCAGCATCGTTCATCATGCGGCGCAGGTCGTCCGGCACGGTTTCCGCAGCCTTCCCGTCGAGGCGGTTGAGTACGACCACAACCTCGATGCCGCGGCCGGCAGCGTCGTTGAGGAAGTTCCAGACCAGCTGGTCGGCGTAACGCGCAGGGGTGGTGACGAAGATCCACAGATCCGCAGCGGCCAGTAGCTGGGACGCTAAGGCGCGGTTCTGGTCGTCAATGGAGTCGAAATCGGGGGCGTCGAGAAGCGCAAGCCCCTCAGGGACGCTTTGCGTATCGACGACACGCAGCGTCGTCGACTGCTCGTTGCCCGCCCCGTGGGAGCGGGTCAAACCAGGCAGGACGTGGGGTGAGTTAAACCATTCGGTGTCGGCCGGGTTGGCCACGAGCACCGGCTGGCGTGTGGTGGGGCGGATGACGCCCGGGTTGGACACCCGCTCGCGCAAAAGCGCGTTGACGAGCGTGGACTTTCCTGAGCCGGTGGAGCCGCCGATCACGGCGAGCAGCGGCGCGTCGAGATTTGCCAGACGCGGCAGGACGTAGTCGTCCAACTGGTTGACAATCGCGCGGGCATCCGGCGCGACGTCTACAGGCAAAGAAGTGTCCGCGACAAAGTCGCGGACACTGCGGACTGCTTGAAGGACATCGGGTGCTTGGGTATTCACCCGCCTCATTTTGGCAGAAACAGTCTCTGCCGGGGTGATTAGTCCTTGTAGCTGGTCTTGGTGCGGTTGAGCCAGCCGTAAATGCCGCCCATGATGAAACCGCCGCCGACAAAGTTACCCAGCCAAACGATCACCCAGTTGCGGATGACGTTCCAGTTGGTGAAGCCCTCGATGTGCTCCGGGCCGATGGAGAAGCCGCCCAGGGCGGTCAAGATGAAGTTGGCGATGGAGTGCTCGTAGCTCATGGTCGCGAAGGACGGGATGACCAGGATGACACCCCAGAGCTTGGCACTGTAGTCCTGGCCCGCCTGGGTGGACAGCATGAAGGCGATGTTCACAACCATGTTGGCCAGGATGGCCTCGACGAACAACGTGGTGCTGGACTTTGCCAGCTTGCTTACCAGCAGGGTGTGCAGGAACCCGTCGACGTCCACAGCCTGGCCCATCGTGGTGCGAGAGATCAGCCACGAGATGACGATGGCGCCGATGAAGTTGAAAATGGTGACGTATAGGACAAGCAGGAACCCCGTCCACGGGCTCACCTTCTTATGGATGGCGCCGTACGTCATGAACATCATGTTGCCGGTGGCAAGCTCGCCTTGGAGCACAATGATGATATACAGGGTGGAGGCGAAGATCGCGGCGAACGCGTACCTTCCCCAGCCGGGTGCATACCCTTCGAGCAACTCGCCCGTCGCCAAAGCGAAGGCGGTCATGATGCCGAGGTAAACACCGGCCATGATGGCACGGATCGCGATGCGAGCTGGCTCTTTGGCAAAGAGCTCGGTCTTATTCAGGATGGCCCTTGGGGCGGCTTCGTAAAAACTCACGAGGCTCAATGTACAAGAGGTAATACCTTAAGGCGAAATATAGACAAGTTTTGTGCAGCCCTCTGACCTGCACTTTTAATTTCTATAGATTGAAATGTGTCCATTTTCACAGGGTTAAAGCTGCAGCGCAGCGCGGATTTGGTGAAAGCGCGGGCTCCGTGATTGAATACTCCAGTTGTCTACTGCTGGTCGGGCGCGACACGCGTTTCCGAGTGGAGTGTCCGAGACCCTTCGACCGTCAACGGTTCGTCGATAAGCAATAGGCATAGTGAACATTGACCACGTGCGTGCAGGACGGAAATCTGGCGCACATTGAACCAGGTCAGGAGACCAACTGTGATTCAGCAAGAATCGCGTCTGAAGGTCGCCGACAACACGGGTGCACGCGAAATTCAGTGCATCCGCGTCCTCGGTGGCTCCGTTCGACGCTTCGCCGGCATCGGCGACACGATCGTCGCCTCCGTGAAGGAAGCCACCCCGGGTGGCAACGTCAAGGAGGGCGAGGTCGTCAAGGCTGTCATCGTCCGTGCGAAGAAGGAGACCCGTCGCCCGGACGGCTCCTACATCTCGTTCGGCGAGAACGCTGCCGTGATCATCAAGAACGACACCGAGCCGCGCGGCACCCGCATCTTTGGTCCGGTCGCTCGTGAGCTGCGCGACAAGCGCTTCATGAAGATTGTGTCTCTCGCACCGGAGGTGATCTAAGTATGAAGATCAAGAAGGGCGATATGGTGCAGGTCATCGCCGGCAAGGACAAGGGCGCTCAGGGTCGCGTCATCGAGGCGTACCCGCAGCGTGACAAGGTCCTCGTCGAGGGTGTTAACCGCATCAAGAAGCACGTCGCAAACTCCTACAACGAGCGCGGAGCAGAGTCCGGCGGCATTGTCAGCCAGGAAGCTCCGATCCACGTGTCCAACGTGATGATCCTGGACTCCGACGGCAAGCCGACCCGCGTCGGCTACCGCTTCGACGAGAACGGCAAGAAGGTCCGCGTGGCCAAGTCGAACGGGAAGGACATCTAAGATGACTG
>ERZ1029878.122-NODE-122-length-16046-cov-41.475705_pt1 | contig 16046 bp, 19 predicted proteins | sample MGYA00519234_ERZ1029878 | MGnify/ENA primary metagenome ERZ1029878 (study PRJEB33666, sample SAMEA4610928) | skin metagenome | biome: Human-associated habitat; feature: Malodor aspect; material: skin | place: Philippines | collected 2015-08 ... | reverse complement strand
GGGCCGGACCACCACAGGGCGATGTCGCCGCGGTAGCGCAGCACCGAGCCCCACAGCAGGGGAGTGCCGGTGATTTCGGCGGCGTCGGCGGCGAGGAATTTGGTGGCGAAGGTATCGGAGCCGTCGATAAGCAAGTCGATCCCGTCGAGCGCTTCGATGAAGTTGTCGGGGGTGAGGCGGTCGAACACGGCGTTCACCTCGATACCCGGTTGCAGCGCGCGCAGACGCTCGGCGGCCACGTCGACCTTCCTGCGGCCAACGTCCTGGGCGCCGAAGAGGATCTGGCGGTGGATGTTGGTGACGTCCACGTGGTCGTCGTCCCAGACCGTGATGTGGCCAACGCCCGTGGCGGCGAGCGTCTGCATGACGGGGCAGCCCAGGCCGCCGGCACCGATGACCAGCACGCGCGCGTTGTGTAAGGCTTCTTGCTGCTCCGGGCCGAAGCCGGGCAGGTTCATCTGGCGCGCGGTGCGTTTGAGTTCGTCGTGGGGGAGCACTTAGAGCACCTCGTCAGCCCAGCTGGCCAGGCCGTCGAAGGTTGAGGACGCCACCGCGTGCTCCCGCTTCGGAATCCGCCCCGCGCTACGTGCGAGCCGGCCGGCCTCCACCGCGTGGCGCATCGCGTGGGCCATCGCCTCCGGGTCCTGGCAGCGATTCACCGCGCTTGCGAGCAGCACGCCCGAACAACCCAGCTCCATGGCGAGGGCGGCGTCGGATGCGGTGCCCACGCCGGCGTCGATAAACACCGGCACCTCCGCACGCGAGCAGATCAGCTCGATGTTGTGCGGGTTGAGGATTCCAAGCCCCGTGCCAATCGGCGAGCCCAACGGCATCACCGCAGCCGCACCTAGATCCTCGAGGCGCTTCGCCGCCACCGGGTCGTCGGAGGTGTAGGCGAGCACCGTGAAGCCCTCGTCGATGAGCATCTCGCACGCGTCCACCGTCTCCACCACGTCGGGCAGCAGCGTGCGGTCGTCGGCAATGACCTCGAGTTTCACCCAATCGGTGCCGAGCGCCTCGCGCGCCAGTTTCGCCGTGATCACCGCGTCGCGCGCCGTGCGGCAACCCGCGGTGTTCGGCAACGGGCGGATATTCAGGCGCTTCAGCAGGTCGAACACGCTCTCGCCCGCGCCCGTGGTGGCGGCGTGCCTGCGCATCGCTACCGTGGTCAACTCCGTGCCAGAGGCCACGAGAGCTTTTTCCAGCATGTCGAAGGAACTCGCCCCGCCCGTGCCCATGATCAGGTGCGAATCAAACTGCTGCCCGGCAATCTCTAACACGGCTAGCCTCCTTGGACGGCGGTGAGGATGTCCACCTGTGCGTCGTCGTCAAGCACCCGCCCCCACTGCGAGCGCGGCACGACCTCCCCGTCGACAGCCACCGCGGTGCCTGCCTCGGGCGCGCCGACCTCCGCGACCAACTCCGCGACGGTTGTGGCCTGCGTGGTGGTCTTCTCCCCGTTGAGCGTCAGATTCATTCATGCCTCCTCGGATCGCATGCGGATAAGTCTATTGAGGGCGCTTGCTTTTCGACGACCTCAGCACCGCACCGCGCCCCAAGCCCCGCAAGCAGGATCCCGTGGCGGAAGTAGCCAGTGGAGACCACCGTGCGCTCGTCGATGCGGCCCAGATACGGCAGGTCGTCCGGCGTGCCCGGTCGCGCGCCCGCGGCCGCCTCGAGAAAGTCGCACTCCTCGATGGCCGGGGCGATCTCGATGGCGTCGCGCAGCAGCTGGAACACGCCCTGGGCCTGGGCTTCGGCGCGACCGTCCTCGCGGGTGGTCGCTCCGATAGTCAGTGTGCGGTCCTCACGCGGGATGAGGTAGACGGGGCGGTCCTCCACAAACCCGCGCACCACGTGATCCAACAGCGGGTACTGGTGGTCAGGCACGCGCAGTTGCAGCACGTCGCCGTACACCGGGCGCAGGTCCAAATATGGCACGAGGTCGCGGGCACCCAGGCCATTAGCGACGACCACTTGGTCCGCTTCCAGCCGATCGATGTCGTCAATTTTTTCGTGTGCGAAGGTGACCCCGGCGTTGTGGCAGGCGTCGATAAGCGCCTTTGTGAACAGTCGCGGCTGCACCTGGTGGTCGCCCGCGATGCGCACCGCGCCGCTGATCGCAGGCGACAGCGCCGGCTCGTATTTGCGGGCCTGGCGGGTGGTCAGCGTTTCCACCTCCATGCCGTGCTGCTCCTGGTACTCGCGCAGTTCGGTCAGGTGCGTCTTGTCGGCGGTGTCACGCGCGACCACCAAGGTGCCGTCGGTGCGGTAGCCGGTGGGCTTGTCGGAGTACTTTTCCGTGAGTTTGATCAGGTCCGGGTAGTAACTTGCCGACGCCTTCATCAGCGGAAACAGCGGATCCTGCTTATACACCACCTCAGCAGTGGGGGCGAGCATGCCGCCCGCGAAATAAGTGGCGCCGGAGGCCGGGTCAGGGTCGTGGACGGTGACCGCATGCCCCCGGTCCGCCAAGGTGAGCGCAGTGGTGAGGCCGATAATGCCTGCACCGACGATCGAGATAATCACACCAATAGGGTAGCCCTTATGCGCGGGCTTGTCGGCCCCTTTCGAATTCCTCGATCACGCGCTCGCAGTAGCGCTTCGGGTCGTCCGCGTGCATGATGCCGCGCACGATCGCCAGCCCGTCCACGCCCTGGCGCGCGAGGTCGTACGCGTCGTCGGCGGTGACATCGCCGATGGCCACCAGCGGCACCTCCGACGCTTCGACCAGGGCGGGGTAGCCGTCCAGGCCCAGCGGTGTGCGGCCGGAGTCCTTCGTCGGGGTGTCGCGGAATGGCCCGCAGCCGATGTAATCGATCACGTCCTTGTGCTCGTTCGCAGCCTGCACCAGGTCCATCGTGCCGGTGGTCAGACCGATGATGGCGTCCGGCCCGAGCAGGTCGCGCACCACGCGCACGTCCAGGTCGTCCTGGCCGACGTGCACCCCGGCGACGCCGTGGTCGCGCAGGGCGAGGGCGACGTCCACGCGGTCGTCGATAAGCACCCGCGTGATCGGGTTCGCTTCGTGGACAGCCTTGGCGACGTCGCGTGAGAGTCGGTACAGGTCGCGGGCGCTAATCGGCTTCGAGCGGACCTGGATGACACCGGCGCCGCCTGCCGCGGCCGCTCGCGCTCGCTCGACCACGTCCGAGCCCTGGCCGGTGACAAAGTAGCAGCGCAGGTCGAGTTCAGGTTTCTTCATACGCGGGCTAGTCACGCAGGGCCTCAATCAGCTCGTCTTTGGTCATCTCGGAGCGGCCCTCGATATCGAGCTCTTGAGCGCGCTCGTAGAGTTCCTCTTTGGTCCAGTCTTCGTATGCGTCGGATTTACCGCCGCGCTTGCCCACCGTGGAGCGCCCGTCGCGTGCCGCCGCGTTGGCGATGGCGGCGGCCTTGGACTTCGAGGCGCCGTCGTCGAGAAGCGCTTCGTAGAGCTCTGGATCCTTGATTGCATCAGCCATGGGTCCAGCCTATGCGGTTTCGGCGGTGCGGATTCGCGGATCTGCTAGTTGCGCTGCGGAGGTGCTAGCAGATCCGGCAATTAATGACACTCGTTTGCAATATCACCTGGGCAAACGTGAAGTTGAACGCGTGATCTGCTAGTCGCGTCGGGGCGGGCACTAGCAGATCTGCAAGGGGGTTACTTCGACGCGCGACGCGCGAGCCAGCGGTCGATGCCCCACCACATCAACGGCGTGAACGCCACGGCGATGAGCCAGTACAGCAGCCAGAAACTTCCACCGAAGCCCGTGATCACGATGAGGCCGACCAACACGAGCACCGTGATGGCGCTGGCGAGGACGCACTTGCTCAGGCTGGCTGACTGCTCCGGCTTGCGATCGGCCCCGGAGAACCTCCGGTCCATCGTGGCGATGAGATCCCGGCCGAACACTACCGAGAACACCACGTAAAACGCCGAGAAGCCGTGAAAGAAGTCAGCCTGTCCCGATTTATGCAAATCGTAAGCTGCGTAGATGAGCAGCAGAAAGTCGATTGCCGGTGTCATCGCGAGTAGCCATAAGCCGAGCTGTTGCTTTTTGAAGGTGTAGCGCATGAGCAAGCCAAGGAAGAGACACCCCCAAAATGCAACCTCAGCGATAAGCAGTGCGATGAACATGCCCGCGAGACTAACAGCGCGGTCCTACCCCGTCATGGGGCCGGTGCGCGTGGGGTGGCCGAGCGGCTCGATGTGCACGATCGTCTCCGCACCGCCGAGGGCTGCGGCGATGCCGGTCTCCACCTCGTCGGCACGGTCGTGCGAGCGTGCCACCGTCCACTCGCCGGGGACCTGCATGACCAGGTTGACCATGCGCTCGCGGCCAGCCTCCACGGTGCGCACGGAGGTGAACTCCACGCCGGTCTCGGTCGCATAATTGTCCAGGTAGCCGTGCAGCACCTCGCGCTCCTCATCGGGCAGAGCGTTGGCGAGCAGGCTCAGCATCGCGCTTTTCAGCAGCTTGTAGCCGGTGATCAGGATGTTGATGCCGACGACGAGTGCGACGATCGGGTCGAGCGGTTGCCAGCCAGTGATCCACACGAGTGCCATGCCGACGATGACGCCGACGGTGGTCCAGACGTCGGTAAGCAAATGGCGCCCGTCGGCATCCAGGGTGGTGGAGCGGTACTTCTTGCCCGCGCGGATGAGCACGACGCCGACGACGCCGTTGAGGATCGTCGCCACGATGGAAAACGCCAGGCCGATGCCGACTTGCTCAACCGGAACCGGGTTGATGAGCCTGCCCACGGCCGTGTAAATAATTGCCACCGAGGCGAGCAGGATGAGTGAGCCCTCCACCTGGGCCGCGAAGTACTCGGCGCGGGAGTGGCCGAAGTTGTGGTTCGCGTCCGCGGGTTTTGCCGAAAGCTTCAGTGCCCACAGGCCCACACCCGCCGCGACCAGATTAATCATGGATTCCAACGTGTCCGAGAGGAAGCCCACCGAACCGGTGACCCACGCTGCGGACGCCTTGAGCAGAATCGTCAGCACCGCCACGCCGATGGATAGCCACATGAACCGCTCAAGCAGTTTTTGTTCGCCTGCTGCGGCGCTGGCAGTGGCGGGTGCGTTCGTATTCATAGGGGCAAAGAGTAACAAATCGGTACGCTGGTTGCCCACGTTGAAGTTTGCCCTTTGAAGAAAGGAAACCTCCATGGGACGTTGGGTCGTCGCAATCGCCGGTGCCGTTGTGGGCGCACTGTTTTTCGGCTGGCTGCTCCAGATGCTCGGAGTTACCGGCATTCTCTACACCGTCGGCGTGCTCGTCGGATCGGCCGTGACCTCGTCGGCCGCCGGCGCACTGATCAAACCTGGGCGTTAGGGCGACTTACCGTTTCAGCCGCATCCTGCGGTGCGGGACGCCGGTGTCCAAAAACTCTTCGCCCTCGGCAACCAGGCCGAACTGCTCGTAGTAGCCGACAAGCCCGGACTGGGCCTCCACGATGAGGTCGCCCGGAAAGCGCTCGGTGTATTCGATACCGGCGCGCACGATCTCCGGGCCGATCCCGGAGCCCCGGTGGTCGGGGTGGACCACAAACCGCCCGAAGCGCGACCCCGTCTCTGTGGGGAAGACGCGGGCGCAGCCGGCGAGGGTGTCGTCGTCAAGCAATGCCAGGATGTGCTTGGTTTCTGCGGCGGCGTCCTGGTCGTCGATTTCGTTGAACGGGCAGTTTTGCTCCGCGACGAACACGTCCACGCGCAGCTTGTACAACTGGTGGACCTGCTGCGGCGTCATCTCACTGAGTGATTTGAAGATCATGCTTCGGCTCAATCCTTCCCGTTTTGCCGTAGGACAGGCGGCGGTGCGCCCACTCGAACGGGCCCTGCTTGCCTGCGCGGTCCAGCACCACCGCAAGACCCAAGGTGATCAGCCAGACCAGCAGGCCCGCTGCCAGCTGACCGCTGACCGAGGCATCCGCGCCCAGCCCCAGCGTAAATGGCATCACCAGCGCAATGAACAGCACCGACTGCGCCAGGTATCCAGACATGGAGCGCTTGCCCAGCGCCACAAACGCGCGCGCCCAGCCCGGCACCTCGTTGTTGAGCGAATCCGTGGCCAAGGCGAGTGCGGCCAGAATGCCCGGGCCGGTGAAGAGCCCCACGGCCTGGTTGAGCATCATCAGCGGCAGCTCCCACTCGGTGGGCAGCACGCCAATCGCGGACAGGCCCCAGGGCAGACCCACACCGACCACGATCACCGCGGCGATGACGGTCCAGGTGATTAGGGTGCGGCGGTGGCGTTGAACGTCGATAAGCACCCGCTCGCGCGCCCACAGGTAACCGATTGTGGCCAGCGCGCCGAGCTGAATCACCGCGAACGGTTGGCTGGCCAGCATGATCAACCCGCCGTCGAAATTCCCCGCGAAGTACGCGCTTAACGACGAAAAATCCCCCGGCCTATCCATCGCCCCCGAGTCGCCCTCGAAATACAGCGTCATATACGCGCCCGCGACCCCCATCGCCGAAAGCAGCCCCAGCACGAGGTACGAAATGATCCGCAGCGTCTTGCCCGACCACGTGAACCCCACCGCGAGCAGCATGCCGATCAGCCCGTAGGTGAGCATGATGTCGCCGTAGAAAATGAGCATCATGTGCACCAGGCCGAACACCGCGAGCATTGCGTATCGACGAACCAGCACCCGCCGCGCTTCCTTCGCCGAATAGCCCTTGCGCGCCATGCTGGCCGCGACCAGGCCGAAGCCGAAACCCAGCAGAGTCGAAAACATCGGCAGGCCGCGCACGTGGATGAACATGGCTGCGAAGACGGCGCTGATGTCGTCGATAAGCGAGCCCTCTTGCACCCCGCCAAGCGTCCAGCCGGGAGACGACTTGTCCTGGGAGAAGTCGTTCACAATCCAGGCTGACGTCACGTTCGCCAGCGCGATGCCGAGAAGCGCTGTGCCGCGCGCCAAATCGGGCACGATGAGGCGCTGCCGAGTTCTTGCAGGTGGAGCCATATGTTGATCCATGCGGCTCAAGCTACACCCCTACCGCGACATCAGCCACGGGGAGACGCCGACCAAGATGGTGCGGGTGGTCAGGTCGAGTACCGGGTCCAGATCCGGTGCGAATTTGGGGGAGTGGTTGTACGGCTCGCCCGCGATGTTTTGCTTGCTGCCGACCGCCCAGTAGAAGTACGGCGCGCCCCAGGCCTCCGCGATGGTGGGGAAGTCCTCCGAGCCGCACAGCCGGCCGAAATCGCCCACGTACTCGCCGAACTGGTCCTTGAACGCTTCCATGACGGTGTTGGTCGGTGCCTCGTGGTTGCTGAACACCGGGGCGCCGCCGACGATCTCGAAGGTCGGCTCGCGGTCGCAGCCGGCAATTTCGCACTCGCCGCGCACGATGCGCCGGATGTCCTTGTTCAGCTTGTCGGATAGTTCCTGGGTGTAGGCGCGGGTGGAGACCTTTATCTCCACCGAATCCGGCACCGTGTTCGGCGAATCGCCGCCGTGGACCGCGCCGACGGTGACCACGCCCATCTCCTGCGGGTTGATGCCGCGCGAGACGATCGTCTGCAAGCTCATGATGATCTTCGCCGCCAGCACCACCGGGTCCACGCTCAAGTGCGGCATCGAGCCGTGTGAGCCGCGGCCGTAGAGCGTGATCTTCGTCTGCACGCACGTGGCGAACACGGGGCCGGCGAGTGCGCCCACGCCGTAATTGTCGATCCACGGTCCGATGTGCTGGCCCAACACCACATCCGGCTTTACGATCTTGTCCGCCAGCCCCGAATCCGCCATATCCTGCGCGCCCGCACCCGTTTCCTCACCCGGCTGGAACAGGGCGATGAACGTGCCCGACCACAGGTCCTTGTGCTTCGCCAGCGCTTCTGCCGCGCCGAGCAGCGCGGTGGTGTGCATGTCGTGGCCGCAGGCGTGCATCTTGTTCAGCGCCGGATCCGCCGCGTACTCCAGACCGGTGTCCTCGGCGATTGGCAGGGCGTCGAAGTCCGCGCGGAAGGCGACGACCGGGCCCTCGCCGTTTTCCAGCACGCCGACCTTGCCCGTCTTGCCCACGGCGGTGACGGTGAAACCGATCTCTTTTAAGACTTCCTCGATGCGTTGCGAGGTCGCGTACTCCTCCATGGAGAGCTCCGGGTGCTGGTGGAACCATTTGTAGAGCTCCTCGCGCTTGCCGCGCGTGGCCGCGATCGTCTTCTCGAAACCGGCGAGGTGACCTGTGAGTATCGGTGAGTCAGACATGTCTCTACTTTAGACCCTCCCGTCAAGTCGCTTCGTGTGGTTGAATAGGCCTATTGTTGCCATTGGGGTAGTTGTTATTTGTGTGAACCTTGTGATTGGGGATTGTTGATGCGCCGTTTCGCCCAGGCCCGCACCGTCGTCGCCGCTGCCGTGTCCGCTCTCGTGCTGTCTGTAGGCGGCATCGGTGCTGGTCTCGCACCGGCCTCCGCCGATGTCGCCGCGCCCGTGGACTCCACCGACCCGAACTACGTCTGGCGCACCGACATCGTGAGCAAGGCCCTGGCCGGCAAGCCGACAGCGGACCGCGTGCTCCACCGCGTGCCGGGCTCGCTTCACGACGCCCCACGCATCCCCAAAGAAGCTGACCAGGCCCGCAAGCGCGGCAACGCCCTCTACGGGCCCGGCACCCCGCTGTACGTGGGCAACACCGTCGGCAACGAATTCATGTGCACCACCACCGTCGCCGGCTACAACGACCGCGGCCAGAAGGTTGCCATCACCGCAGGCCACTGCGGCAACGTCGGCGACGACGTCAAGTCCGCCGACGCCCCGCAACTCGGCGTAACCGGCAAAATTACCCAGGTAGACAAGGCCCGCGACTTCGCCGTGATCACCCTTGCCCGCAACACCGAGGTCACCCGCTCCTACGACGGCACCACCGCCAACCACGTCGGCGGCGCCCCTGTGCGACGCGGCGCCATGGTGTGCAAGAAAGGCGTAGCCACCGGAAACACCTGCGCGCCCACGATCGAGGACTGGGGCGAGCACAACATCAACCACGTCTGCGCCATGCAAGGCGACTCCGGCGCCCCGCTCATGGTCGGCGACCGCGTCATCGCCATGGTCAACGGCGGCACCTGGCGCCCGCCGTTCGATATCGCCTGCCATAGCCCGCTGCAGGGGCCGATCCACGCGCCGACCGCGTCGCTGCGCATGGACACGGTGCTCCCGCTGGTGCACGGCGGGTTCCGCCTGCCGTAAGGCTGCCGGGGCGGTCGGCTGGCCTACGCGCTGAGCAGGGCGGTGATCTCGTCGACGATCTGCGAGTTGCCGGCCACGCACCAGGTCACGCCACCGGCGTCGACCTTCACGCAGCGCCCGCCGACGGCCTCGACGAGCGCCTTGCCCGGCAGCCAGTCCCAGTCCGGCACGGTGTGCTGCATCCAGGCGCCCATCTGGCCGGAGGCCAGGTTGGACAAGTCGACGGAGCCGGCGCCCTGCATGCGGATGGTCGCGGCGGCGGAGGCCACGCGCAGCCACGGCTCGCGGACGGTGGGGTCGGCAAGGAAGGTGGGGTGGAGGTAGGTCACCACGGCGCTGTCGGCAAGCGAGGACGAGGTCAAGGGCGGCAACTCGACATCATTGCGCGTGGCTACACCGTCGACGGCCAGCCAGGTGGTGTCCAGGGCGGGGCGGTTGACGGCGCCGATTGTGGGGGTGCGGGGCGAGGAGTCGTCGATAAGCGCGAGCGCCGAGCAGAAGTAATCGGAACCCTGGGAGAAGTTGTAGGTGCCGTCGACCGGGTCGATCACCCAGGTCCGGCCGGTGCGGGAGGGGCGGGAGGCGCCCTCCTCGCCGATCACGCCGTCGTCGGGACGAAGCGCCTCGAGTGCTTCGGCGACGAACCGCTCGGCGGCGCGGTCGGCCTCCGTGACCACGTCGGACACGGAGGTTTTGAACTCCGTGCCCAGCCCCTCGGCGCGCATGCGCAGGGCGAGCGCCCCGGCATGCTGGACCAAGGCGGCGGCCAGGTCGGCGTCGGAGCAGGTGCGGTGGTCGGAGATAAACGCGTCAGTCACGCTCGCCATTATTGCGCAGACGGGGAATCCTCGGGCGTCTCCTTGAGGTAAACATTCGAGCCCATTTCGCGGAACTCCTGGGCCATCTCGCGCTCGCCCTCGCGGGCATCGGAAATATCGGAGGCATCGGCCGCGCCATCAGTGACGTCGAAGTCGAACGTCGGCATGCCCAGGTCTGCGATCTGGTCGCCGAACTCGTCGCGGATGTCCTGCGAGATGCGCATGGAGCAGAACTTCGGGCCGCACATGGAGCAGAAGTGGGCGGTCTTCGCGGGCTCGGCCGGCAGGGTCTCGTCGTGGTAGGCCTGCGCGGTCTCGGGGTCGAGGGAGAGGGCGAACTGGTCGTGCCAGCGGAACTCGAAACGCGCCTTACTCATCGCGTCGTCCCAGTCGCGCGCGCCCGGGTGGCCCTTGGCCACGTCGGCCGAGTGGGCGGCGAGCTTGTAGGTGATCACGCCGGTTTTCACGTCGTCGCGGTTCGGCAGGCCGAGGTGCTCCTTCGGGGTGACGTAGCATAGCATCGCCGTGCCGCCGGCCGCGATGTTGGCGGCGCCGATGGCGGAGGTGATGTGGTCGTAGCCCGGCGCGATGTCGGTGACCAGGGGGCCGAGGGTGTAAAATGGCGCGCCGCCACACCACTCCTCTTCTTTTTCGTTGTTCACCTGGATCATGTTCAGCGGCACGTGGCCGGGGCCTTCGATCATGACCTGGACGTCGTAGTCCCAGGCGCGCTTGCACAGCTCGCCGATGGTTTTCAGTTCGGCGAACTGGGCGGCGTCGTTGGCGTCGGCGACGGAGCCGGGGCGCAGTCCGTCGCCAAGCGAGAATGCGACGTCGTACTTGGCAAAGATCTCGCAAAGCTCGTCGAAGTTCTCGTACAGGAAGGACTCCTTGTGGTGCGCGAGGCACCAGCCGGCCATGATCGAGCCGCCACGGGAGACGATGCCGGTGACGCGCTTGGAGGTCAGCGGTACATACGGCAGGCGCACGCCGGCGTGGACGGTCATGTAGTCGACGCCCTGCTCGCACTGCTCGATGACGGTGTCGCGGAAGATTTCCCAGGTCAGGTCTTCAGCGATACCGTTCACTTTCTCCAGCGCCTGGTAGATCGGCACGGTGCCGATCGGGACGGGGGAGTTGCGCAGGATCCACTCGCGGGTGGCGTGGATGTCGTCGCCGGTGGACAGGTCCATCACGGTGTCCGCGCCCCAGCGGGTCGCCCAGCGCAGCTTCTCCACTTCTTCGCGTATCGACGACGTCACCGCCGAGTTGCCGATATTCGCGTTGATCTTGGTCAAAAACGCGTTGCCGATGATCATCGGCTCGCTTTCCGGGTGGTTGACGTTGTTCGGGATGATCGCGCGACCGGCGGCTACCTCCTCGCGCACCTTCTCGGGTGAGCAGTGCTCGCGAAGCGCGACGAACTCCATCTCGCGGGTGATTTCCCCACGGCGCGCGTACGCCATCTGGGTGACGCGCTTGCCGTCTTTGGCGCGCAGCGGTGCGCGCGAGGCGCCGCGCCACTCGTCGGAGGCGGAGCCGCGTTTGACGGCCGCGCGGCCGTCGTCAAGCAAATTGCGCTCGCGGCCCTCATAAGCTTCCACGTCGCCGCGCGCTTCGATCCACTCGCTGCGCAGGCTGGGCAGGCCCTCCTCCGGCTCCGCCCACGGTCCGCGGGTGCGGTAGATCTTGAACGGCTCGTTCGGGCCGGTGGGGGAATCGTCCAACTGGATCGCCGTTTCCGGAACCTCCAGACCGTCCTTCACAATCGGTGCGTAGGAGTGCTTGGGGTGGATTTCTTGGGCGTAGATGTCGTGAGCCACGACCTTCTCCTTCCTTCGCTGGTGTTAACCAGACAGGTTCGAACGGTGCTCGCGCGGGCAAAAGCGCGATCTCAGCCCGATGCCTCGGGCGCCCGTGTTGGGTCGTAAGCCACTGTATCCCGTCTTGGTCGATCCGGCAGGAGATTCGCTAGACTTTCCCCCTATGCAGCCGGAGACTCAGACGCGGATCAAGGACCTCGAGGCCACACTTTCCACCATTGAGAAGGTGATGGACCTGGACGTTCTGCGCGAGCGCGCCCGCGAGCTCGAGGCCCAGGCCGGCGACCCGTCGCTGTGGGACGACCCGGCGCACGCGCAGCAGGTCACCACGGAGCTCTCCAACGTGCAGGCGCGCCTTCGCAAGGTCTCATCGCTGCGCTCGCGTATCGACGACCTCCCGGTCATGTACGAACTCGCCGAGGAAGAAGGCGACGCGTCCATGGCGGACGAGGAGCTTGACGACGTCGCCGCCCAGATCGATTCGCTCGAGGTGCAGACCATGCTCTCCGGCGAGTACGACGAGCGCGAGGCGGTGGTGCACATCCGCTCCGGCGCGGGTGGCGTGGACGCGGCGGACTGGGCGGAGATGCTCATGCGCATGTACGTGCGCTGGGCGGAAAAGGCTGGCCACAAGGTGGACGTCTACGACATCTCCTATGCGGAGGAGGCCGGCATCAAGTCCGCCACCTTCGTCGTCCATGGCGAATACCTCTACGGCCAGCTCTCGGTGGAGCAGGGCGCGCACCGGCTGGTGCGCATCTCACCGTTTGATAACCAGGCCCGCCGCCAGACCTCGTTTGCGGAGGTGGAGGTGCTGCCGGTGGTGGAGCAGACCGACCACATCGACATCCCGGATTCCGACATCCGCGTCGACGTCTACCGTTCCTCCGGCCCCGGCGGGCAATCGGTGAACACCACCGACTCCGCGGTGCGCATCACGCACATCCCGACCGGCATTGTGGTGACCTGCCAGAACGAGAAGTCGCAGATCCAGAACAAAGCCTCGGCGCTCAACGTGCTGCAGTCGAAGCTTTTGGAAAAGAAGCGCCAGGAGGAAAAGGCGGAGATGGACGCGCTCGGCGCCGGCGGCAACGCCAGCTGGGGCAACCAGATGCGCTCGTACGTCCTGCACCCGTACCAGATGGTCAAAGACCTGCGCACCGAGTACGAGGTGGGGGATCCACAGAAGGTGCTCGACGGCGACATCGACGGGTTCTTGGAGGCCGGCATCCGCTGGCGCATGGCACAGCAGCAACAAGATTCACATCAGTAACAGGTACAGTGTGTCGCGTGATCCGATTCGACCATGTGACCAAGTCGTACTCGACGTCGACGCGCCCCGCGCTCAACGACGTCACCCTCGAGATCCCGGACGGCGAATTCGTCTTTCTCATCGGCGCCTCCGGCTCGGGTAAGTCGACGTTTCTGCAGCTGATGATCCGCGAGGAAAACGTCTCCTCCGGCGACATCTTCTTCGACGACTTCCACGTCAACGCCCTATCCGGCAAACAGATCAACAAACTGCGCCAGTCCATCGGCTACGTTTTCCAGGACTTCCGCCTCCTGCCCAACTTGAACGTCTACGACAACGTCGCCTTCGCGCTCGAAGTCATCGGCAAACCGAAAAACCGCATCGCCAAACTCGTCCCGGAGGCCCTCGAGCTCGTCGGATTGGGCGCCAAGGCGAACCGCATGCCCCGGGAACTTTCGGGCGGTGAGCAGCAGAGGGTTGCGATCGCGCGTGCGTTCGTCGATAAGCCAAAGCTCATGCTTTGCGACGAGCCCACGGGCAACCTCGACCCCGGCACCGCCGACGAAATCATGGCCCTGCTCGCGCGCATCAACCGCATGGGCACCACGGTGGTCATGTCCACCCACAACGCTCGCGCCGTGGATGACATGCGCAAACGCGTCGTCGAACTGCAACTCGGCGAGGTCGTGCGAGACGAAACCAACGGCGTCTACGGGGATGTGAGGAAGTAACCATGAACTGGAATTTCATCTTCCGCGAAGGGTTTAAGGGCCTCGGCCGCAACCTGACCATGACCATTGCGCTGGTGATTACGACGGCGCTGTCGCTCGCGCTCGTCGGCACGGGCGTGCTCATCTCGCGCGCTACCGCCGACACCAAGGAGCTCTACCTCGACCGCGTGGAAGTGATGGTGGAGTTGGACGAGGACATCTCCGCGAACGACACCGACTGTTCCTCTGAGGCCTGCAAGGAGGTCCGCGACACGCTGCAGGCCGACGACCAGGTGGAACAGGTCACCTTCCGCTCCCGCGAGCAGTCCTACGAGCGCTTCGTGGAACTGTTCCAGGACGCCGAGCCGGAACTGGTGCGCGAAACCACCGCCGACGCCCTGCCGGCCGCACTCCATGTGCGACTTGCCGACCCGACCAACGTCGAGCCGCTGGACAAGATCCGCGACATGCCACAGGTCACCGTCATTTCCGACCAAGCCGACACCGTCCGCTCCGCCGCCGGCACCTTAAACACCTTCCGCAACGCCGCCTTCCTGGTCGCCGCCGCGCAGGCGCTGGCCGCGGTGTTCCTCATCGCCAACATGGTGCAACTCGCCGCCTTCAACCGCCGCGAGCAGATCGGCATCATGCGCATGGTTGGCGCCTCGCGCTGGTACACCCAGGCCCCGTTCGTTCTCGAGGCCGTGATCTCCGTGCTGCTGGGCGTTTGCTTAGCGACGATCGGCGTCTGGGCCGGCAAACACTTCCTCGTCGACCCGCTCTTGGGCGATCTCTACGCCTCCCAGCTCATCGCACGCGTGCCGGATTCCGCCGTGTGGGCCGTGATGCCGCTGACCGGACTGGTGGCGATGGTGCTCGGCGGGCTGGCCGCGCAGGTGGCACTTCGCTCTTACGTGCGCAAGTAGTACACTTGGCGCTCTTATGTCCAAGAAGAACAAGAAGCAGAAGCTTTCCAACACCGGTGTCCTGGCGACCAACCGGAAGGCTCGCCACGACTTCAACATCTTGGACACCTGGGAATGCGGCCTCGTGCTGCAGGGCACCGAGATCAAAGCCCTGCGCGAAGGCAAGGTCTCGCTCGTCGAGGCCTTCGCCACCGTGGACAACGGCGAGGTGTGGCTGCGCAACATGCACATCCCCGAGTACTCCAAGGGGCACTGGACCAACCACCCGCCGCGCCGCACCCGCAAACTGCTGCTGCACCGCCGCGAGATCGACTCACTCGAAGGCAAAGTCCGCGACGGCAACCGCACCCTGATCCCGCTGTCGCTCTACCTCAAAGACGGCCGCGCCAAAGTCGAGTTGGGCCTCGGCCAGGGTAAGCAGGCCTACGACAAGCGCCGCGACATCAAGCGCCGCACCGAGGACCGCGAAATCACCCGCGATCTCGGCCGCAAACTCAAGGGCATCAAGGCCTAGCGTTTTCGCTACGGTGGGGGCCTATGAAAAACGCACTGATCACTGGAGCCTCCCGCGGCATCGGCCGCGCGATCGCGGAAGAACTCGGCAAGGACCACCACATTTTCGCGGGCGCATCGAAGGATGCGTCCGACATTGTTTCGGCACTGCCGAGCGCGGAGCCGTTCGAGGTGGACCTGACCGACACCGCCGCCATCGAGGAGGCGGCCTCGAAGATTAAGGAGCTGGACGTCCTCGTGCTCGCCGCCGGTGTGATGGACGGCGGCCCGCTCGAGGAGGTCGGCGACGACAAGTGGCGCCACATGATGGAGGTCAACCTCCACGCGCCCGTCACGCTGACCCGCGCGCTGCTTCCTGCTTTACGACGATCAAACGGCCTCATCATCGCCATCAACTCCGGCGCCGGCTTCAACGGCTACGCCAACAATTCCGCCTACTGCGCCTCCAAGTTCGCACTGCGCGGCTTTACCGAGTCGCTCGCCCAGGAGGAGGCCGGCAAGGTGCGCGTGACCTCCCTGCACCCGGGCCGCACCGACACCGACATGCTCGCAGGCAGCAACGACCTGCCCAAGATGGACGCGACCGAGGTGTCCAAGGCCGCCCGCCTCGCCGTCGATGCTGGCCCGGACGCCGTGATCGAGTTCATGCGCGTGCGCCCCGCCTTCACCGGGTAGGCCCTTGTGTTTATCGCCTCGGCAGGGTAGTGTTCTGTCTCCTACGTTTCTTCGTAGTTGACGGGGTCGATTTGGTTTCGACTTCATCACTCAGCCAGGGGAAGCGTGCCGGTGCAGGCAGGAGACCACCGAAAGCGTCGCTG